>Ga0105252_10000672_pt1 | contig 19678 bp, 19 predicted proteins | sample EasRivMeERMZT100_FD_89675 | JGI IMG/M metagenome (GOLD analysis project Ga0105252, IMG submission 89675) | Soil microbial communities from meander-bound floodplain in the East River, Colorado, USA - East River MetaG ERMZT100 | ecosystem: Environmental > Terrestrial > Soil > Floodplain | place... | reverse complement strand
TCTGTTATACACTGTGTTTCCATAAGGCCGCTCTTCTCCCTTGGCGTAACTGTTTGGTGACACAGCTTTTATGCCATAAAGAGCGGCCTTATGCTTTTCTTATCGTGAGAAATCCGGGCTAATCGCCTGCGACTACAACCATCATTCCAAGCTGCGCTTATCTTGCGCTGATCAAGCGCTGCCGCGGATCGATGGCGACGCCGGCCACCCTCACTTCGTAGTGCAGATGCGGCCCGGTGCTTTTTCCGGTATTGCCCACCTCGGCGATCAGCTGTCCTTTGCGCACCCTCGCTTTCGGGCTCACGAGAATTTTTGATAGATGGGAGTATTGAGTTTTTATTTCCTGGCCATGGTTGAGCACGATCGTGCCAAGCTTGCTGTCGATCGACTCCACCATTGCGTCGCCCGGGGCATGCACTGCCGTGCCCATAGGGTTGGGGATATCGAGTCCGGCATGGTACTCGAGCTCTCCCGTCCAAGGCGATGGGCGCATCCCGACCCCTGAAGTCACCTGACCTTGAACCGGCCACTCGGAAGGCAGCGCTGAGATCATGCGCTTGAGCTCGCCTTGGATCGCTGCCAGGAGCTGCTGCAACTCCTCCCCTTCCTTCGCGCCATCGACCGCCGCTTTACTTCGTTGCGGCAGTGAGGCATGGATTTTTTCTCGTAATTCCTTCCAGCGCGAAAGCGTTTCCTGTACCTCTTTGGCCCGGTCGTGCAGGGCCGATAACTTCTCTATTTGCGTTTGACCGCTGGCGACCACTTCCTCGATCTTCTTTCTTTGTGCCTCCAGGAATTCGCTCAGCATCAAGGCGCAGATCGACACCACCAGGAGTCCTGTCAGCAGCAGCTCGCGCAATCGCTTCTGTGGGACCACGAATCGGCGCATCTGCGCGCCGCGAAGAACCAGAATCGAGTACGGGCTATTCAGATCGTCCTCCGTCCTGCCGGCTCGTCTTACACTGCCCGTCGAATACCGCGCCTTCTTCGAGCACGAGTATCGGCGTCACGATATTGCCGAAAATCCGCGCCGTCCGGCTAAGTTCGACGCGCTCGCCACCGGTGATATTGCCCTTCACCTGCCCGCTGATTATGCCGACCGTCACGTTAACTTCGGCTTCGATCTCGCCCTCCGCTCCCAAGTAAAGCGTGTCGGCCGAAAACAATTCGCCGTGGAATTTCCCGTTCATGGCGACCGTTCCGACAAAACACAGGCGGCCCTGTGCATCGCAGCCGTGATCGATGACTGACGTCGCCCCGTGATTGGAATTTGAATTCTTTTTCCAGAGCCGCATAATCCGCTCACCCGCTATCTTTTAGCCAAATAATTGGCAAAGGAACTCGGTGTTGAGAGCCCGGTGTCGGAGAAAACTAAAATGTTTTTGCAATAAAGGCTGCGCAACATCCATGCCACGCCCGCGCATTTTGCGGCATTGATGACAGAGCGCGACATCACGGCTCGGTTGTCGACAACGATCTAAGTGGTACATAAAAATACTTGTCCGAAACGGTTCGTTTCTGTGCACCCTACGGACCCTCGAACAACCAGTCAAAATCAGCGCTGCCGCAGTAGATGCTGCCCACAAAAGCGACACCAACGTCAGAAATAATCCCGCGGTAACCTATGACAACAAATTTGCAAAGAATCTTAAAATAGGCAGATTTTTAAAAGAGATTTGGGGGGTGAAAATTACCCGCGTTAACTGCCGAGGAATTGCCCATGGAAGCAATATACGAATTGGAATAGAAAATCTCGCGCTCGAGCGTAAAGAGCGCTCAGTTAACGTCCCTGCACCTTGCGCAACAAGCTCATGTCCTCCAAATCATCCGGCGTGAAGCTCTTCGCGATCTTCAGGGTCTCGCGATAAATTTCGATCTCCTTCTCCACCGCGGCGCGCGGTTTCGTGCCGTCTTTGCTGTAGCCCAACATTTGCGCGGCGAACGCCTTCTCTGCCAAAGCTAGATCGATCTTGTGATAGGTCGAAACGTACTGAACGACTTCGGTGCGATTGGCCGGATTGAGAATGTAATTCATCGTCCGATGCAGCGCGGCGACCATGCCGTAAACTTTTTGCGGACTTTTCTTCACGGTTTCCATCGAGCTTACCAAGCCGATAAAGCTCAGCGGCGCGTAGGTTCGCGCCTCGACGAGTTTTACATAGCCTTTCGCTTCCAACTCTTCGACATAAGGCGGCGCCAACAAGGTAGCGGCGATCCGTTTGCTCGTGAGCGATTTAATAGCGTTATCGGTAACCTGCATAGCCAACAAAGTGACTTTGCCCGCTTCAATCCCATGGGCGCGTAGAATCACGTTCGCTGACATGCCCACCGCATCAGTCAATGCCGTCACGCCGATGGTTTTGCCGATCAATGCTTCAACCGATTTGATCTCCGGCTGGGCCAGCAGCACGTGGACCGGATCTTGCTGAACATAGAATACGCGCCTGAGCGGCAGTCCACGCATGATCGCCGAGGTCGCCGCGCCGGTGGTCGAAGAAAAATCCAATTCGCCCGCGACCATCGCCGCGATCGCCGTGGGTGGCGCCATCATTACCAATTGTGGCTCGATCTGCTCGGCGGCGAAGAATCCTTTGTCCTTGCCGAAGTAATACGGCATGATCGATAGACTCTTCGACGGCACGTGGATCGTCACCTTGATCGGCGCGGGCGCGCCATGCGCCAGTTGTAGCGTCAGCAACAATCCCAGAACCGCCAGCGCATTGCGAATCACTTTAAGTCCATCCATCGGCTCACCTAACCTCTCGTAATATTACCGCTCAAGTTTTGTGCCGCTTGCGCAACACTTGCCACAATCGAAGATTCTAGGATTCGGACATTTCTCCCGGCAAGCATGCCCTGAGTTTATCGAAGGGACGCAAAGACGCTAAGCTCGGAAGAACAAAAAACTTATTCGCAAACGAGTTGACTCACTCTTCTCCGAACTTTGCCCCTTGGCGCCTTTGCGGGAGATCTTCCGGTGTTCGGTTGCGGCAGCGCCACCCTGGGTCATTCATGAAACCTGCTCGCTGCCATCGCCGCAACCTCCTGCACCCCCAACAATGGGCAGAACCCCTGCGACTCGACGGCAAAGACCGGATTAAACTTGCTGCGAAAATTCTCCAGGGCGATGATCGCCGCGAGTTCCACCAACTCCTCTTCGGAAAATTGCTTCCTGAGCCGGTTGAAAAATCGGTCCGTTACACGCTTGTTGGTGTAAGTCATCCGTTCGCATAGTTCCAACGCCAACTTTTCGCGCACCGAAAAGATTCCGCTTTTCTTGTAATTGCCCAGCGCCGCTTCCACCTTCTCCGCCGACGCACCATGTTGCATCCCACTGGACGCGTTGATGTCCAGTCAATAGGGACAACCGTTGATGCTCGCGGCTTTCATGCACAGAAGATGGCGCAAATCGGCGCCGATCAATCCCGACGCGACAATGCCCGCTTGCAGCGCTTGGACGCCCTTTTGTATCGTCGGCCTCAGCCCATAGACCGGCGCGGTGTTGAGAATCGTGCCGTACTGTTTTTCCTGGGCCGCGAACACCTCGCGCACTTCCGTGGGCGCGTTCTCCTTTGAAACACCTTTGATTCTGAGCATGGCAAACCCTCCTGGTTGTTATTTTGAGTCGTCGTTGGAATCAATGCAGTTTCAACAGCCGAGCTGCCGTGCCGGCGAGCATGTCTTCGATTGGATTTGCCGCCAGCGGCAGCCGGCGAATCAATTCGATATATTCAGCCACGCCGGCTATACTCTTGCCCCGTTTTGGATCGCTGTTGTTGAAGTTCTGCGGATAGTCGGTGGCGAAAATCAGACGTTCCGGCTTGATGACTTCCAACGCGCAACGCAGCGCGATTGGGCTGCCTTCGAAACCCGCCATGTCGAAATAGAGCCGATCGAAATAGTCGTCGAACGAATGCGGCAGCTTGAAGCGATACGACGAACGCGAGATTCGCTCTTTGTATCCGGCCAAGCCGCCGCCTAGATGAGCGAAAACCAATTTGAGATCGGGGTAGCGATCGAGCACGCCGCCGGCGATCAGCCGGGTTACCGCGACCCCGAGATCGAACTCACGCGTCAGAATTACCGGTAGCATGTAGTCTTTCATCAGATCGTAGCCTTTCGGTCCCAACGCCGGATGCACGAAGATCGGCACGCCAAGTTGATTGATCAAATCGTAAAATGGAGTGAATTCCTTCGCGTCGAGCGAGAGGCCGTTCACCTGCGACGCAATTGTCACGCCTTTCAAGCCCAGTTGGTTCACAGCGCGCTCGACCTCACGTATTCCGGCGGCTTCAAACACCGGCGCATGCGCCAAACCGACAAACCGCTTCGGATAATCTTGCTGCAGTTTAGCCGCGCAGCCGTTAAGCAGCTGGCAATTCTCCAGCGACGTGTCCCAGCCGAGGATGCAGCTTTGCACGGCGATATCGATGCCGGCGCGATCCATATCGCAAATCTGCGCCGCTAAATCGAATAGCTGAGAATGAATCGACGCATCGCCCGTGCGCACCGCTTCCTTCCGGCCTGGGTCCATCCCCAACCGCCGCCCCAGCTCTACCGGAATATAGTGATGTTCAAAGTCGATGACCATTACATCTCCTTCCGCTGACCCCGACTTAACCCTGCAGCAATAGAGGCTGCGAAACGGAAATCACGCACACCGGCATATGCGTCGTGTTGCGCGCGTGGCCGACATTGCCCCAGCGGTCTATGAGAATGATGCCGCCGGTGCCTCCGATGCGATCGTCTTCGAGATCGATCATGGCGAGCTCGGCGGCGGATTGCGCTTCACTGCCGTTTTTCAAATAATCCACCGCGCATTTCGCCAAAAGCAAACGAATGATCGCTTCACCCTGACCGGTGCAAGATGCCGCGCCGTAATCGTCCGCGTAGGTGCCGCAGCCGATCAATGGCGAATCGCCGACTCGCCCCGGAAGCTTATCGAAGATTCCGCCCGTCGAGGTCCCCACCGCGAGATCGCCCGTGGCATCGAATGCGACACAACCGACGGTGCCATGCTTACGGTTCCAACGTTTTTTCTCCCGGTCGACAATCAGCGCCTGTGGAGCGCACTTGGGGAAACCGATTTTCCGCGCGAATAAAGACGCCCCTTCGCCGGCGAGCAGAACATGACGCCCATCTTCCATCACGCGGCGCGCCAGTTTGATGGGATTCTTAATCCCGGAGACGGCCGCCACCGCTCCGGCGCGCAGCGATTGTCCTTGCATCATCGCCGCGTCCATCTCAACTTTGCCGAGGCTGTTGAGCGCCGAGCCAGTGCCGGCGTTGAAAAGTGGATTGTCTTCGAGCACGACGACCGCTGCCTCGACGGCGTCGAGCGCCGATCCACCGTCTTGTAAAATCTTCCAGCCCGCCAGCGCCGCGGCTTTACAACCCTCAAGCCGCGCCGGCAAACTATCGTCTTTGATCGGCCCCGCGCCACCGTGAACGATGATAGAAGGTCGAAATTTCGTCGTATCCTTTTTGCGATTTTTGCGCTCTTTGCGGCCACTCTTCACCATCTTCAAATCTTCCTCACGACCTCCGGTCCTCTGACTAACTTATGCCAGCTCCCTCAGCACGGCTCTGCACGGCGCGCCATCGGAGCCGGCGAGCTTGACTGGCGGACAGAACAATTCATAGCGCCCCGGTGGCACTTCAGATAGGTCGACGCCTTCCAGCAAAATGACACCGTGATCGAGAAACGCGCGGTGCACTGGCACTTGCTCACTGGCGGCCGCGGCCGACAAATAATCGAGCCCGACGAGTTTCACGCCGAGATCGACGAGCGCCTTGGCACCGTCGACGGAAAACGGCGCGAAGCTGGCGTCGTAGACGCCCTTTTTTAACAATTGCGAATTGCGCGTTTTGAACAACACCCGGGTTTCACCCTGCAAATTAGCCTTAGCGACATCCGCAGCCGTGATGTGCGATCCCGGTTCCGCCGCGCAGACGCGTGCCGGTCCGATGAACGTTTCCACTGGCAACGCTTCGATGGTGATACCGTCCGGCAAGAAATGAAATGGCGCGTCAACATGCGTGCCGGCATGGACGCTGGTGTGAATCGACGACGAATTGTTCGTGTCGCCCTTGCTCATGCGTTTACGGCCAATCAACTCCAACGGCTGCGCCGTCACCCAACGGATCGATTCCGGCGAAAGCGTCAAAGAAATATCATAGATCTTCACGGCACCACCTCCGAGTCGCGATCTTATGTGAGGCAATTGATCATGACAAGCGTAAAAGACCTTTCACCACGAAGGACACGAAGATCACGAAGTTCGGAGTATTTATTCCCAAACCTTCGTACGCTTCCTGGTGAAACCTATCCTTGTCTTCGTCGGTAGCTGTGTTACCGCGCTAGGCCCACTGCGGTTAAATCTCAATTGTTCGCGGCTGATTATCTCCCTAGATGAATCGCTACGGTGCCGGCGACAACGCTGAGAATGCCGATCACCGTTTTTATAGCTATTTTCTCCACGTCACCCAAAAACATCTTCGCGCCGATCAGCGCCCAAACCGGATAGCTCGCCGCGATCGGCGCCACGACGACAACCGGACCGATGCTGATCGCCGTAATGATAAGAACCAGCGAGAAAGTTTCAAAGATGCCGGTCGACAAGAATGGCCGGATCGCCTGACGATTCCACACCAACGGTTCTTTCGTCGGCGAAACCCCCATGTAGATCAAAAAGCCCGTTAGCGAGACAAAGCCCATCAAAGCCGAGAAAAATAACGGCTCGTTCGACAAGCCGAGCGCGTACCGCCGCATCGGATGATTCAGGCCCGTCAGACAGGCCGCGCCGATCGGCAAGAAAAGATATCGCCAGCGAAAGCCGGCGATTTCTCGCTCCGCTTTCCAGGAAACCAAAACGACGCCGGCGACGACCATGAATGTCCCGCCGACGATCGGCGTCGTCGTGGTCTCGTCGAGAACGGCGATGGCGATCGTCGCGCTCACCAGCGGACTGATCGATTGCAGCGTGCTGCTGCGCGAAGCGCCGATCTTGAGCACCCCCGTATAGGCGAGCAATCGAACGCCGAGCTGGAAAATTCCGACGATGCAGATCAAACCGATCGATAACGGAGCGACCGCGGGGATGCCGCCCGACAAGAACACCGCCGCCCACAGCGCGGTGTTTTGCACGAGAATCGAAACCAGCGTAACCGTCGTGGGAGTCGAATAGCGCAGCCCCAATCTCGACGAAACCAATGCGCCGGCGTAGGAAATCGAGCACAACAGAGCGAGGAGTTGAGGGGACATTAAAACGCCACGGGAGGTTTCGGGTTTCGCGTTACCAGTTTCGAGGTGAGCCCCGAGACTCGAATGACCACACTCGAATCTAACCGGGCGTGTGCGGGATAGTGAAAATCTTTAAACAACCCGTCAAGATTTCGCCAGTGTCTGGCGAAACTTCTCACGGTGCTCAAGGCTGTAGAGGCGCGGGAAATTCTCCGGGTACGCTTCGCCCGGCTCCACTTTCAGAGCCACGAAGACCGGCCCTTCTTGGTTCAGAATCTCAGGCAGCTGCCGCTCCCACTCTCCCAGCTCGGAAATCTCATAAGTTTTTTTGTAGCCCGCGGTCTTGGCAAACTCAGTAAAGCGAATATTTCCGGCGTTGGGCAAGGGCACCGAGCCGTTGGTCTCGTAACAGCCGTTCTCGCACAGGCAATGAACATAATTCTTCGGCGCCTGGTTGCCGATCGTCACCAGCGAACCGAGATTCATGAGCAAGCTGCCGTCGCCGTCGAACACGACGACTTTTTTATCGGGCCGGCCCAGCGCCAAACCCAGCGCGTGCGACGAGCCCTGTCCCATGGCGCCGACAAAGGTATAGTTCATCTCGCTCGGCGAGATATGGGTAATCTCCTGCGCCGCCATGTAGACCGCCACGACGATTTCATCCTTGCGCTGGCGTGCAAAGGCCTTCAGCATCTCATCTCGTTTCATCATGGTTAGCGCGGCTCCCTTCCGATCAGAATGGCGCTCGGCGACGAGCTGGCAAACGATTTTTCAATTGCCGAATAGATCTTCGGCGTGTCGGCGTCCCGTTCGATCAGGTGATGCTCGATGCCCATGACATCGCAGATCGGCTCGATGATTTTGACGCCGTATTTTTTTGACTGGGCCGGCGCGACATCGGGTTCTTTGCCGAGCAGGCCGACGACGATGCACACGGGGAATTTGCCTTCGACGGCGATCCCTCGGATCGAATTAATGGAGTCCAAAAAACCGGTGTATTGCATCATCAACACCGACCTGTGGCCGGCGGCGTAGAGCCCGCTGCAAATCGATACGCCTTCATCTTCTTTACAAACCTGCACCACTTTGTAGTCGCGATCGGACAGCAAGCCCTTGAGCAAATGATGGCTAGTCACCCGATCCGGGAGCGCGACGACGAAATGAATGCCGGCGCGTTTGAATTCGTTCTTGATCGCCGCAGCGGTCAAAGGATAGTCTGCCATGGGTACCTCCAGATCAATTAACAGTTTCGGGTTCCGTGTTTCGAGTTTCGGGTTAGGGGAGGGAGGGTAACGCGAAACCCGCAACCCTAAACCCGAAACGATTTTACGCGACCTCCTGGACAAAATCTGCCAAGCGCTCGCCAATCATGATCGACGTTAAATTGGTATTAGCCCGGCTGACCACGGGCATGATCGACGCGTCGCCGACCCACAAGTTTTGCATGCCGTGCACGCGCAGCCGCTGATCGACCACCGCCATGGAATCGCTCGCCGGCCCCATCTTACAGGTGCCGACGCCGTGGTGATAACTATCGTAAGTCTTGCGCGCGAACTCGCCCCAATCTTCGCCCGATCCCGGTTGAATCAACGGACCGTAATACTCCTTCACCTCGGGCCGGTGCACGAGTTCGTCGATAAACCGCATCGCCTCGACCATCGCTTTCAGATCTTCGGGATGTTCGAGCATGCACGAGTCGATGCCGACTTGATCATGGGGATCAGCGCTCTGCAAAAATACTCTGCCGCGGTTACGCTGTTCGAGCAGATGGGCCGAGATCGGCATCATGCGCTTCAAGCCCGTCACTTCCGTCGGTGGCCGCATGTTGATGTGAAAGTTCGCCGCTTCGCTGATCGCGTTCTTGCGAATGATCAAGCGGAAACGCGGCACCACCCAGTCCTCTTTTGACTCCTTCGGTCCTTCGTAAGTCATGAAGACCACCGGATGATCCTGATAGTTTTCGCCGACTCCCTTCAATTCATGCACCATCGCGATGTTATGTTTTTTCAACTGCTCGGCCTGGCCTATGCCGGTGAGCATGAGAATCTGTGGGGTGCCGTACACGCCGGAGGTCACGAGAATCTGTCCGCCGAGGTCGGTGTGCATCGCGCCGTCTTTCTCGTAATTGACGCCTTCGCACTTCTTGCCGTTGAGCTTAAGCGTATGCACGGTCGCTTGATCGATGATCGTCAAGTTCTTGCGCTCGCGCGCCGCGTTTAAATAAGCCACCACGGTGGATTGCCGCTTGCCGTCTTTTATATTGTACGGCGACGCACACACGCCATAAGGTTCCGGCACATTCAGATCGGGACATTTCGGCAAACCCATCGCGTAGGCCGCGTCGATGAATGCCCGAGCGGGCGGCGACATCGGCATATCGAGCGTATACTGGCGCTTGACGTAGAGCGGCCCATCTTTGCCGTGAATCGGACTGTCGGGGAAATCTTGGTCGGACTCAATCATCTTCATGAACGGCAAACATCTCTCGTACGTCCAATCGGAATTGCCCGCGGCAACCCATTGGTCCAAGTCGTAACGCTGTGGCCTGAGCACCGACATGACATTCACCGACGAACCGCCGCCCATGATGCGCCCAGCCAGCGCGTAGTAAGTGCTGCCATCGATATGACGCTGAGTGCCGAACATGGAAACGAAATCGGATTCCAATAATAGTCGCGTCTGCTTCGACGCATCCGCGACCAATTCCGGCAGCGGCCAAGGATCGGGGCCGGCCTCGAGCAATAACACTTTGCGGTTGGGATCTTCCGAAAGCCGGTTCGCCGCCACGCAGCCCGCCGAACCGCCGCCGACGATAATCACATCATACTTATCCGCCATGAAAAACTCCTCAGAATAAACGGAGCATTTCGCGTACGGGGCATTAACCCCGCACGCGACCAAAGGGGATGCTAGCCCCCTTTGGATTCCCCAGTTAAATGGTGCCCGCAGCAAGCTGCGGGGAATTCTTAGATTAAACTACTTCCAGATTTTCTCCCGCTAAGGCGCAAAGTCGCAAAGTTTAGGGATCAAATCAATCCCGAATTCCGATCTTACCTTGGCGCCTTTGCGCCTTTGCGGGATCAATTCCGATCTTTAACTCTGCTCGCCAAGCCCTTTATGTAGTCTCTTGGTAAACTCCTGCAAGATCAGCGTCGCCGTCGCGCGCAAAACCATATCGCCGAGAATGCCCAAACGGCCTTTAATTTTCACATCCGCTTTGTAATCCATCTGCGACTTGCTGTCCGAAATCCGGTGCAGCTCGACCGTCATGTCGGCATTCACCGTACTCTTGGTCACCGTGTCGGTACCTTCGGTCTTGACTACCATCTGCTCCGGTGGCCGGCTATCGACGATCGTCGAACGAAAGTTAAACTTCCCCGAGATCGGCCCCACCGTCGCCGAGATCACGCCATCGAAACGCTTATCGTCGATCTGCGTCACCGAATCGATGCCGGGCAAGCAGGTAGAAAATTTATTGATATCGATCAAAAAGTCCCAGGCCTTTTCTACCGGCACGTCGAGATCTATCTTCCCGTCTAAAATCATCGCGCAATTTCTCCCACCAAAAATTCAGGCGGGATCTTATGTGAGAATAAATACCCTGACAAGCCCAGGACGCGGTTTTCGCTTTTCAACTGGCAAGATTGAATTCCGTGGTGAAGATGCAGCTTAAAATTTCCCCGGGTATTCCGCCGGCGCTTCTTTACCGGCGGCGATTGCGCACGCCGCTTTCGCCAACGCCACTGGACTCGGCCGGTCGGCGGCGCTGGCGCTGACGTAGGCCCACTCGGAATTTTACTCTCGCAACGGCGCAAAGTCGCTAAGTTCGGAAAAGAGTCTTTTTCTCAAAACCTTTGCGCCTTAGCGCCTTTGCGAGAGGTATTCCGATTTCCTCTTTTGCGAACCTTTACGTTCTTTGCGGCTAAAACTTACTTGCCACCGTGCAGCGCTTGGTAAATCTTCTCCGCCGTGATCGGTAGGCTGGTGATGCGCACGCCGCACGCGTCTTCGACGGCATTGGCGATCGCCGCCGCCGTGGGGATATTGCCGGTCTCGCCGATCGGCATACTGTCATAAGGACCGGCGCCGTGCGCCGCTTCCGTAACCGAGCCTTTGAATACCGGAACATCCTTGATCGTGGGTATTTTGTACTCGCCGAAGTGAGTCGTCGCGACTTTACCGTCGTTGATGATCACTTCTTCCATCAGCGTGTAGCCGATGCCCGTCATGCTCGCGCCCTCGATCTGGCCCTGGTGCATCAACGGATTGAGCACGGTTCCGGTGTTATGTGTCGAAGTGAATTTCTTGAGTTCGACCCGTCCGGTTTCCCGGTCGACTTCCACTTCCGCCACCTGGACGCACATGGATGCCGCATGAATTTTGGAATTATCATTAAACGTCGCATCAACCGCGATGGGCGAACCTTTAGCTTTGACGATCTCGCCGTAGGTCAATCGCCGCTCCATGCGCGGATGTAGCGCAGCCCCCTTCGCTAGCGTGATTTGATCCGCCGCCACGCCCATCTGGCGTGCCGCTTCTTGTTTGATTGCAGTGACGGCCTTCAGTGCCGCCTCATAGCCGGCGTTGCCGTAGACCCGCGTCGCCCGGCTGCCGCCGACGCCGGTATCTTTCACGCCTGTCTGCGTGTCCAATTGCTGAATCTTGATCTGACTGATTGGCATCTTGAGTTCTTCCGCGACGATTTCACTTAAGACCGTATAGGTCCCCGCGCCTTGATCGGCCATGGCGGAGGAAATTGTCGCCACGCCTTTATCATCCAGCGTGATCGCCACCGTGCCGATGCCCCCCGCGGGCGTCCACTGCACCAGCGCGACACCGCGCCCGACGTTTTTCGCCTTGGGCTTTTGATAGCCTGAGTCGTCCAGCGCTTTTTTGAGGGTCTCGTCGGTCTTAATATAGCTGTACTCCTCGCCGGTTGGATCGATATCGCCGTCGTGCATCAAGTTTTTCTGGCGCAACTTGATCGGGTCCATGGCCAATTTTTTTGCGATCAGATCCATCTGGCTTTCATTGGCAAAGAATCCCTGGGGGTCGCCGGGCGAGCGCATATGACCGCAGGGAATTTTGTTGGTGTAAACCATATGTTCTTCGATAAATACGTGGGGAATCTTATACGGTCCGGCGGATAGGTGCGGTCCATTGAGAAAGGCGTTGGGCTTGAATGCCCCGTAAGCACCACTGTCGAAGATAAAACTCATATGATGCGCCACCAGGGTGCCGTCTTTTTTCACTCCGGTTTTGACGCGGATAATTGAAGCGTGCCGGGGATTGCCCGCGGCGAATTCTTCTTCGTAATCCATCACCAATTTTACCGGCCGTCCGGCTTTCTTGGACAATAGGTAAACCACGGCGAGGTCCATGAAATCGCCTTTGCCGCCAAAATCGCCGCCGATATAGACAGGGTTGAAGTTGAGTTTTTCTTGCGGCAGTTTGAGCGCGTTGGCGACCTGCTCCCGCACCCCGTAGGGCACCTTGCTGCACGACCAGAACTCCGCCGAGCCATCAACCGCGGCGCTGACAACGCAGGAATGGGGTTCGATGTAACTCTGATGCACCACCGGAGTGGTAAAGCTGTTCTCAACGATGATATCCGCCTGGCGAAAGCCGGTTTCGAGGTCGCCCTTGCCCCAAGTGATATAGATAAAATCGTTGGTCGGCTCCTTGAGGGGTTTCGGCAGTCCTTTGTAATTGATCACGTCGGGATGAATAAGCTTAGCGCCGGACTTCAGCGCTTGTACGGGGTCCAACAATGGCTCGGTGTCTTCGTACTCGACCTCGATCAAATTCAACGCCTCTTCGGCGATATCCTCGTTGTCGGCGGCAACAGCGGCGACTTTTTCGCCGATGAAGCGCACTTCACCGTCGGCGAGGATCGGCATGTCATAGAGCCGCCGGCCAATTTTCAATCCCGTGCAGTCCTCGCCGGTAACGATTGCGCGCACGCCTTTGAGCACAGCAGCTTTGCTGGCATCGATCCGTTTAATCTTGCCCGAGGCGATTGGGCTGCGCAGCAGTTTGCCCCAGAGCATGCCGGGCAACGTGACATCGACCGCATACTTTGCTTCGCCACTGACTTTGAGCACACCCTCGATTCTCGGTGTTGGATTGCCGACGACTTGTTTCGCTGATGCCATGGCTGGACCTCCTGTTGCCGGTTAAACTTGTAATTTATAAAAAATACGTGTACTCCGCTTCGCTAAACGACCTCAGTGAGATCGCGCGAAGCGGAGTCGAAAGCTGGCTCCCCGGGAGGGACTCGAACCCCCGACCCGGTGATTAACAGTCACCTGCTCTACCAACTGAGCTACCGGGGAACATCAATGCCAGAAAGCCTACTATTTCCTTTAACAGCCTCAGCCAGAGGCTGATCCACCCATGGCGGAAACTGTTCTACCGACTGAGCTTCGGCTGAAAGCCGATCAGCCTTCGGCTGAACCGGGGAAGCAAAAGAACAGGCACTTTTTTTAGCATACGATGCAATAAAATTCTACATCATGGGACAGCAAAGTTTTCCAGCGCTTCAAGCATTTTTTGCTGGTGCGTTGCCGGCCAATAGACACGTTGGCACACTGGACACCAGGAGAAGTGCTCTTGGCTGGAATAAACGTAGGGCGGTACGAGTTTTTTCACCGTTTCCTTCGCGCGCGCTTGCAGGATGGTATTACACAGCAGACAGCGGGAAAATAGCCGCTCGCCCGGTTTCAAAGCGCACTCCCGGATCACCTGTTGCACCTGCTCGCGGTGATCGTTGCTTTCGATCATGATAAAGGGTGGCGGCTGTTTCTGTTTCAAGCGCCGGTCCCGCGTGAGAATCAAGCGCTGCTCGGCCCGTGCGGCGCGGATCAAACCGTAGCCGGTCAAATGTGGGCCATAAATCACGTCGCAGCCAAGCACCCGCAGCCACTTTACCAGCCGGCCGAGCATGCGGTCGGCGGCAAACTTGATCTCCGTGCTACCCGCTCCGCTGGATTCTTTGGACTTTGACATTGAATCAATAACCCCGAGGCCGTACCATATCTCTTCAACCGCATGCTTGTTAAGCGATCCATCGGCGTTGCCATCGTGATGTTTTGGTGTTTGATGAATTTCCTGCTCATCAAACGCCAACTCGCCGCGCCGCCGCCCCTGCTCACGCTGCGCGGCACCGAGAAGATTACCGAGAATATTGACGAATGGTGGGGCGTGTTCTACCGCGGCGAGAAGATCGGCTACGCCACTCAAACGATCACGCCGACGGCAAAGGGTTACGAGCTGCGCGATCGATCGGTATTGAATCTGAACCTTCTCGGTTCACTGCAGCCGGCCGAGACAAAGTTGGAAATGGCGGCGAACCAAGATTGGATTCTGGAGAGATTCGACTTCGAACTGACTTCCAGGGACATTTCTTTTAAGGCGCGCGGCACGGTCAAAGACAACAAACTGACGCTGGCGGTTGATTCCGCCGGCCACCAGTCGGCGCAGGAGCTAACCCTGACTCAAGCGCCCTACCTGTTGGCGGCGCTAAAACCCTACGTCGTCACCCAACAGCTAGAGACCGGCAAGAAGTTTTATTTTTCGACCTTCGATCCATCCACGCTATCGCAACAAGTGACCACCATCGTGATCGAAGGCCGAGAACAGATCCGCGTCGATAATCGCACCGAAGCGGCGATCAAACTGCGCCAAAGTTTTCGCGGTATCTCGGTGCTGTCCTGGATCGATGGCCATGGCCGGACTTTGAAGGAAGAATCCCCCGCGGGTATGTCGCTCGTGCGTCAAAGCGCGGCGGAGGCGAAAAATTTATCGTCGCGCGCCCTGGCACTCGACATCGTGACCCAAGCCGCAATTAGCGTCGCCAAGCCCATTAGCGATCCGCAATCGCAAGCCGCCATCGAACTTAAACTCAGCGGCGTCAACCTGAGTAATTTTTCCCTCGACGGCGGCCGCCAGCGCCTTAGCGAGAACCGCTTGGAAATCCGCCGTGAAGAGCTGCCACGGCTGGAGACACGCACGCTGCCGATCATTGACAGGCAACTATCGTCCTACCTGCAACCGACGCCGTTTTTACAATCGGATCATCCGAGCGTCAAAGCGCTTGCCAAGCAAATTTTGCGAGGCGAAACCGACGCGCGGCGAGCCGCGGTGAAGCTCAAGGATTGGGTTTATAAGGAAATCGCCAAAGAGCCGACGGTGAGCATCCCCAATGCGCTGCAAGTGTTGCAAACCAAAAAAGGCGATTGCAACGAGCACACCGTGCTGTTCAACGCGTTGGCGCGTGCCGCCGGTATTCCCGCGAAAACCGTTGTCGGCGTGGTCTATCTGCGCGGCGCGTTCTACTATCACGCCTGGTCCGAGGTCTGGCTCGGTGAGTGGATTTCCCTCGACTCGGTGCTCAATCAATTTCCCGCCGACGTCACCCACGTGAAATTTCTCGAAGGCGAGATCGACCGGCAGGTCGATATTTTGCAACTGATCGGCAATCTAAAAATCGAAGTCTTATGAGAAAGGCACCATTTTGGATTTTAGTCCGCGGGGCCGCTTTTGGATTTCCGATTATCGGATTCGGAATGCAAAACCGATTCCGAATTATTTCTTCGGAGTCTTTCTCCCCCAATCCAAAAGCGGCCCCGCAGACCAAAATCGAAAATCTAAAATCGAATGATTCAACTTATTAAACTAACCAAACACTACGGCAAACTCGCCGCAGTGGATAATTTAAATTTGGAAATCTCCGCCGGTGAGATCTTTGGCTTCCTCGGCCCCAACGGCGCCGGCAAGACCACCACGATTCGCACCATGATGGGCATCTTGAAACCGAGTTCCGGGCAAGTCTTGCTCGGCCAGTACGACGTGATCCAAGAAGCGCAGAAGGCGAAAGCGATCTGCGGTTTCATTCCCGACCGGCCGTTTATCTACGAGAAGCTGAGTGGCCATGAATTTTTAAGCTTCGTCGGCAAACTGCACCGTGTCGAAGATCAGCGGCTCAAACGGCGCATCGGCGAGATGCTGGAGCGCTTGGAATTAACCCCATGGAAGGATGAGCTGGTCGAGAGCTACTCTCACGGCATGAAGCAACGGCTAGTCGTCTGCGCGGCGCTGATCCATGAGCCGCGCATCTTGATCATCGACGAGCCGATGGTCGGAATGGACCCCAAAGGGGCGCGCACGCTGAAAGATCTTTTCGGCTCGCTGGCCGCCAACGGCACCACGGTTTTTCTCTCGACGCACAGCATCAGCGTCGCCGAAGAGATTTGCCATCGCATCGGCATCATTCAGAAAGGCCGTCTGATCGCCTGCGGCGCCATGACGGAACTTCACCGCCAAGCCAGTGGCAACAACGGCAACCTCGAAAGCGTCTTCCTTGAACTGACTCGCGACGCTGAGCATGAGAGTCGTGACTCGTGATCGTGTTCGGATTCGAACGAGCAGAAAAACGGTATTAACCGTGAGGAGCACAAAATTCGAAGCACGAAAGAAGCCCCGCGGACCGAAATTCGAAACAAATTCAAAACACCAGATACAAAACAAGGACAATGTTCCAAACAGGAGGGACCGGATTCGGCGTTTTGGATTTTCCGAGTTTGAGATTTCTTTGACTGCGTTTGTTTCGGATTTCGTGCTTCGGATTTCGGATTTTGTTCTGGGTTTGTTTCGGTCCGCGGGGCCTCTTTCGATACTCGGATTTCGGATTTTGATTTACGTCTAGACTGATGACCACCGTCGCCCTCTTACTCTCGCCGCTCTGGCTCACTTGGAAAAACGGTTTCTTCCGCGGCCAAGCGTCTTGGACCCGCCGTTTTCTGCTCGCCGTTCTCGCCTTGGCCTTTTGGTTCGGAACTTTCCTGCTGATTGGGCGCGTGCTGCGTTACTTCGAGACCGTCTTCGAGCTCGGCCCCGGCTTGGCCTTTCAACTTCTGCTGATCATCTTGCTGACTTTTCTCTCCATGCTGCTGTTTAGCAACTTGGTGGCGGCCTTGTCGACTTTCTTTCTCGCCCGGGATCTCGATTTGGTACAGTCGACACCGGTCTCCCCGAGCGCGTTCTTTTACGCTCGGCTGGTCGCCACGACGGTGAATTCGTCCTGGATGGTGCTGTTCTTCAGCTTGCCGATCTTTGCCGCCTACGGCTCGGTGTTTGGCGGCGGAATCACGCTCTATCTGTGGGTCGCCGTGATCCTGCCGCTGTTTCTCGTCATCCCAGCGTCGATTGGCAGCCTGATCACACATCTCTTGGTCTATTGCCTGCCGGCGCGGCGCATCCGCGACATTCTTTTTTTTATCGGGCTATTTGCTTTTCTGATCATGTACTTTTTATTTCGTTTCTCTCAGCCCGAGCGTTTGGTGCAGCCGGAATCCTTCGGCAACTTCATGCAATTCTTGAGCGCCATGGAGACGCCATCGTCACCATTTCTGCCGAGCAGTTGGTCGGCGGAAATCCTCGCCGGCAATTTGTTCCAGCGCGACACTGAACAAGGCTTCTTCTTCGCTCTGCTGGCGAGCTACGCGCTGTTTCTGCCGGTCGCCGCCAACTGGGTTTGCGGCGCGGTCTATCTCGACGGCTGGTCTAAAGCGCAGGAGTCCAGACAAGGCCGGCGCAAGCTCGCCTGGCTGGATCGTTTTTTAGAATGGCTCACGCGGCCGTTTCCGGAAATTAGCCGCGCGCTCATGGTTAAGGATATCAAAACGTTTATGCGCGATACCACTCAATGGTCGCAGCTTTTTCTTTTGCTCGCGCTGATCGTGGTCTATCTTTATAACTTCAAAGTGCTACCGCTCGATCGTTCGCCCATGCCCGCCGGTACGATCCGCACCATCGTTTCCTTCGCCAATCTCGCTCTCGCCGGTTTCGTCCTGAGCGCCATCGCCATGCGCTTCGCGTTTCCCGCGGTGAGTCTCGAGGGCAAGGCGTTCTGGCTGCTCCAGACCTCGCCGATTGCGCTGCGCTCGCTTCTCTGGAGCAAGTTTTGGCTGAATTTCATTCCGCTATTTTGTTTGGGCGAATTGCTGATTTTTCTCAGCAATTTTTTGCTCCAGGTTCCTCCATGGATGATGACACTGTCTCTCATCACGGTTTTCTTCATGACCTTCGGCATCACTGCCATTGGCGTCGGCCTCGGCGCGCTCTATCCCAATTTCAACTATGAGAACGCCGCGGAAATACCGACCAGCTTCGGCGGCGCGGTGTCGATGATCATCAGCATCGGTTTCATCGGCGTCACCGTGATGATCGAAGCCTGGCCGATTTACAACCTAGCGATCGAAGCCTTTCGCCGCGGTAAGATCGCCGTGCCGGAGCTCTGGACGATTGCACCGCCGCTCTTGATCGTGCTAGCTCTCACCATCGTCACGGTGGCGGTCTCGCTGCGGCTCGGCGTGAAGAATTTGGAGAGAATTAACGAATAGCAGTTTTCCGAAAGATACCTCGGAATGCTTCGAGAACCTCAGCATGAACGGAAAATCATCACTGAAATGAAATCTCCCGTTCGTCCTGAGCCCTCGACGGGCTCGGACCTAAAGTCCGTCGAGGAGCCTGCCGTGAGGCTTCTCGAACGGTCGAAGGACTCCGATAGAGTTTTTTCAGCAATCTGTGAGGCCAAATTAAAGAATCCTCACGAGGAGGACCGACCGTGCAATTAGCCCATACGATTTATCAACCGCCCGGCGCCGGGCCGCATCCGACGATTCTCACTCTGCACGGCCGCGGCGCCAATGCCTTCGATCTCCTTGGCCTCGCGCCTTATCTTTGCGGCGGAAAGTTTCTTATCATCTGCCCACAGGCACCGCTGGAAACGCCCATCGGTCCCAACGCAGTCGGCTATGCATGGTATTCGATGAGCTTGGGCGGCCCGCCGGATGTGCAGGGCATGCTCTCCTCACAGAAACAATTGCAAACGTTTCTCGACGAATGTCTCCCCCGCTATCCGATCGATGAGAAAAAATTGCTCGTTCTAGGTTTCAGCCAAGGCGGCGTGATGGCGTACAGCTTGGCGCTCGCGAATCCCGCACGGTTCGCCGCGTTGGTGGCGCTCAGCAGCTGGCTCCCGCCGGAGCTGGTTTTGCGGCTCAACGTCAGCGACAAAGTCCAATCCCTGCCGACGCTGGTGCATCACGGCACGCAAGATCCGACCATCGAGATCGAGCGCGCGCGCAGTTCGGTAGAGCGGCTGCGCCAGCTAAAAGTGCCGTTGACCTTTCAGGAATATGAGATGGGTCACGAGATCAGGCCCAAAGGCCTCGCGGACCTCTCGACCTGGTTGCAGGAAAAAGTGCTGGCCTGAACGGTTGATGTAGCGGACCAAGGTTTGGACCAGGTTTGGGTAGAGTAGAGAACAGGCGCAACATTCGGTAGGTCGGTCCTTGGCCGTATCGGTCGTTTCCAACTTCGTGCCCGTTTAGGATCGTCCATGGACTGAAGTCCTGTTCCCCCTCATCAAAC
>Ga0105252_10000670_pt1 | contig 19685 bp, 9 predicted proteins | sample EasRivMeERMZT100_FD_89675 | JGI IMG/M metagenome (GOLD analysis project Ga0105252, IMG submission 89675) | Soil microbial communities from meander-bound floodplain in the East River, Colorado, USA - East River MetaG ERMZT100 | ecosystem: Environmental > Terrestrial > Soil > Floodplain | place... | reverse complement strand
CCAAATATCAAAAGCTCACACACCCTCGCCATCAGCAAAAAGACCGACCCTCTCGCAGCGACCGCAGGAGCATTGCACAAAAACGTCATGCTAATTAAGCGCCATTCACCCCAACGGGGTTGCGTCCGCGGAAACCGCCCCAGGCGCAACCCCGTTGGGGTTGAGGTCTCTGCGGGCCGCGTTCCCAGGGTAGGCGCGGGGCGCGCCAACCCTGGGCTTTGAGCCGGAATCCCTTCGGGATTCACGAATTTCTGCCTTTCGAAAGATGTGGAATGTCAAAAGCGATACGTAAGCTTTACCCGAAAGCTTCGCCCATCTTGCCGGACGACATCCTGCGCGTAATCGCTGGAGAGCGGGTCGCTGTATTGGCGGTCGAACGCGTTGTAGAGGCTTGCGGACAATTCGAGATTCCTGACCAGTTCGCGGCTGTAGATCGTGAAGTTCGCGAGCCAGACGGCGCCAATTCGGTTTCCCTGAACGGTCTTGCGGCTGCTCATGCCTTGCAGTTCCAAACCGGCAAAGATCTTGTCCTGCCACAGTGGTACGGCCACGTTGGCTTTGGTAAGATGACGCGGCGAGTTTTGCAGAAGGTTGTCCGTCGCCGTGTCGCGCGTTTCTGTATACGTGTAACTGAGGCGGGCACGCAGGCCGTTCGTCCAGTGCCCCTCCAACTCCGTTTCAACCCCGAGGGCCTCCGCCTCGTCGATGTTGACGAAGACATTCTGACCGTCGCTCGGATCGGTGATCGGGACAATCAAGTCCTCCATTTGATTCAGGAAGAGTGAGCCGCTGAAACGCAGATTCATGGGCAGGCCTTGCTCGTACACCATTTCGTAGGAGCGGATGTTTTCTGGTTCCAGGTCAGGGTTGGCCTTGAACCCCGGCGGAATGTAAAAGAGTTCATACGCATTGGGCGCGCGGAAAGCTTCGCCATAGATGAACTTGAACGTCCCTTCACGCCACGGGCTGTGGATGATGGCCCCGCGCGGATTCACCGTATCCCCAAACGTGCTGAAGTAATCGTAGCGGACGCTCGCATTGAGGATGAGATTCGTGAGGATGGTCACCTCATCTTGTGCGTAAAAGGCGAAGGAGTACTCATCACGGCTGGAATCCACGTAAGTGGCCGGCGGCTCCACGTCGAAGTTCGCCACGTCCAATTGAAAGTCCTCCCGGAACTCGCCTCCAAAGGTCAGGCGCTGCCGCTCCCAGAGCGTTTTGGACACCAGCGCATCGGCGCCGGCCCACTGCGCATGGTTGAGATCGCGGTTGATGGTGGTAGGACCAGGATCCGGGAACAGATTATTGAAAGGAAACGTTCCGTCGAAGCGGTAATGGTCATAATAAACCCGCGCCTGGACAGACCAATCATTCTCGAAGTCGCGCGCAAACTTCAGTTCCGCAAAAGCCCGCTCGTCCACGTAGAGAAAACGCGGGTCATTGAAGACCGCCCCGGCGGGAGCAAACGGCGCCGTCGGCACCTGCTTGCGCCGGTCGATGAACCCTCCTTCCAGAGTGAAGTCATGATAGGAAATCGAGCCAAACGCGCTTTTGGCCTCCGTGCCATCGAGATCCTCGGCCACGCCATTATTGATGGCATTGAACTCCGGGAAATGCAGCCGCTCATGCCCTTCGCTGTTGAGATAAGTACCGGAGAGGAACAATTCCACGCCATTGGTAAACCTGTTTCCGTACGTCAACCGCCCGGTGTAAGTATCGTAGCTCGCGGCGGAGCCAGACAGTTCCACCCCGCCCGCATCGCGTTGATCGGGGATGACGAGGCTTTGGCCCGCAAGTTCGCGGCGCGTTACGACATTGATGACGCTGAAGAACGCATTGTTCCCGTATAACGAGGAGCCCGGTCCGCGGATGATTTCCACGCGATCCACCAAATCCATATCGAGCAGGAAGTCGGTGTGTGTGAAAGCCGAGTCGAAAACGGGTTCGTTGAGCCGATGTCCGTCAATGTTGATCAACACGCGCCCGCCAAAATCACCGGGCCGGTTTACCCCGCGCACGCCGACGGAATTGTAAACGCGGTCGTAGGTCACGTAAAATCCCCGCACGGAACGCAACAGGTCCCCGAGTGTGCGGTAACCGTACTGTTTGATATCCTGTTGGGTGAGGATGGAGACGGATGAGGGAGCTTCGGCCACTGGCTGCTCATGCTTCGAAGCGCCAAAGACCGACGAAGCTTTGCTCTGCATCTGGCTATCCCAGGTCGGACTCGTCAAACCCGCTTCCACGCTTTGGGATTCGGATGCCGCCGCCCGCCCCCCTAACGATGAGCAGGAAAAGATAAGCGACGCCCATAGCGGCCAAGAACTGGCCCACAGATGGTCTTGCTTTGAGCCCTTGCTCATTTTTATACCGACCTTTGGGTGCACTGGTTGCTCAGGGCGGCGTCGGGTGAGGAGAGTAGATTCCAACCAGGGATGTCGTTCAAACCTAATTTAATTATGAGCCCGGGAGGGCGAGGCTGGGCGAGGCTCCTGACGAGCCCTGTTTTGCTGGTCATTTTTGCTCCACTATGGCTCGCGAGGACGCTCGCCCAACGCTCGCCCTCCCCTGAGATGATTTGGGCAACACGCCCTTGAACCCCTTCACCCAATATTACGGCGCTGCCAGCGTCAGGCGGGGTCAGTGAGTATTTCAGCGTAGGCGCACGTAGTATTTTCGCCAATAGACGATCTCCAACATGGGTCTAAGATAGAGCATGTCGGAAGGCGTCATGGATGATGTGCGAAGAGGCTTAAAAGAGGCCATGCGCCAGCGGACCATCCTGCTGGTGGAACGACTGCGCAGAAACATTCAGTTTTTAGAAGCGGCGCCTTCGGACCTTTCGGACGAACGTTTGGACAGAGACCAGTTAGCGTGGCGAATGAAGGAAGGGGCCGGGCCGTCTTAGTCTGCCGACACCGATGGTGTTGCGAGCGATTTGTCGAGTGCGGTTCTGGAGGTGAACAGAAAGCGATTCGGGCGACGGACGCCAAGAAAGTAGGTGGGAGTTCCTACTGACGAAACACTCCGTCGCCCGACTCTTATTTCTCCAGGGAGTTTTCGCAGAGAACGCTCGTTATTGTTGATGGCGCAAACTCCGTCAGTTCTACAAAATCCGTTCGGTGCTGTGAGCGCGGGCGCGGCAACAGCCAGAAGAACAGGCGGATAACAGGGGCAATGTGCGCGTAGTACTGTAGCTTGAGAAGGCCTCGGATTGCCGGGGCGGGCGACAGCAACTCCAATTCTCCCTGGGTGTGATTAAAAGTGAGTGAACGGGCGACTAGAAAGTCGCCCAACCTGCCGGCTGGAAGCCAGCGCTACGTAGCGCCGGCTTTCAGCCGGCAGGTTGGGGGACATTCCTGTCCCCAGTTTCAGAGGTACTGTCTCAGCCACTTTTAATCACACCCTTCTCCCTCCCGGACCAAAATTTTGATTACCAATTGACGGGGAAAACGGTTTATACAAATGGTCCCTTAATTCTCATTGATCCACGACTCGTAGAGGGCGGCGGTGAAGTAACCAATTTCAAGCCTATGCAATGGGTGGCTGTGTAGCCTCCCTTGCCGCCGCGTACGGTTCGCTTCGTGGCTGGGAACAAGGTGGACATGTTATGGCCAAAAAATTGCAAGACTGGCTCGAAATGGATGTGGAGCCGTTACAGGACAAATCGGTGGCGTGGCTTTCGCAGTTTCACTTCTTTCGTGACCCTGTCCGCCCGTCCTACTCGGACTTAAGCTACTTCTTTTCGCCTGCCGACGGGATCATCCTCTATCAACGGCAAGTCCGACCGGATGAAGCCATCGTCGAGATCAAGGGCAAAGCTTACTCGCTGCGCGACGCCCTGCGCGAGCCGCAATTCAATGCGGAATGTCTGGTGATCGGGATTTTCATGACGTTCTTCGACGTGCACGTCAATCGCGTGCCCTATCCCGGCCAGCTTTCCTACAAGGAATTGGACCCGATTGATACCTACAACCATCCGATGCTCGACGTGGAGAAGCATATCCTGCAAGAGCTGCGCATTCCCACCGAGACGCTGGAGTACCTCCATCACAACCAGCGCATGGTGAATCGAATTTATTCCTCAGAACTGGGCGGAGCGTATCACGTGCTGCAAATTGCGGACTATGACGTTGATTGCATCACGCCTTTCGATCTGAAACAGAATCAGGCCGCCGCACAGGGCGAGCGGTTCTCCATGATCCGCTACGGCTCGCAGGTGGATTTAATTGTGCCCCTTTCGTCCCGCTTCGATTTTGAGACCCTCCAGAACACTGGCGACCACGTCGAGGCGGGAATCGACCCATTAATCAAATTAACGAGAAAGACCAAACCCGAAACAATGGACCGCATATGAAAACCCTCAAGACAACGGCTATTCGCAGGAACGGGTCCGCCCGCAATGGGAATGGGAACGGGCACACCAAGGGCATGCAGACAGCGACGAAGGCAAGGGAAGCTGACAAGCGTTCCGGCAACGACTTGACCCTGAAAATCGTGGAGACAACTCCGAAGACACTGACGATTCAAATCAGCGGCGATCGTCAGCCTGCGCGCAAACCGGTTTCTCCCTGGCTCAATCCCACGCAACTGGAGCGTCCGGCCTTTCTGATGAACTACCCGTTCTCTTACGCGACCGGTTTTGCCAATAACCCGTGGATGACCGATATGAAGGACGACAAGCGCCAGCCGGACTTCGTACGCGCGGCCGTGCAATTTCTCGCGGTGTACCAAAACATCAGCGCCGAAGGCCTGGTTTATCTCCTGCCGACGCCCCAGGGCGCCGAACTGCAGGACCTCATGTACACCGCGAATCTGGGTATTGTCCTGGACCATCTGCCTGACAAAAATACGGTCGTCGTCTCGAACTTTGCGTCCGTGCCCCGTCGCGGCGAGACCCCGGTGGGGGTGAAGTTCTTCGAAGACATGGGCTACAACGTTCATATTGCGCCGACGAAGTTCGAGGGCGAAGCCGAACTGAAGCACCTTTACGACAATATTTACGTCGGCGGCTATGGCATACGGTCCGACCGGCAAACCTACGATTGGATGGAACGGAACTTCGACATGCGCATCGTCAAGGTGCGGGAGATCGAGCCGTATCTTTATCATCTGGACTGCACGATCTTTCCGATCACGAAGGAGAACACCCTCGTGTGCACCGAACTGTTCACCAAGAAGGAAATCGCCGAACTGGAGAAGGTCACCAATGTCATTCCAGTTACCGTGGACGAATGTTTCTCGGGCATTTGCAATTCCGTTCGTCTGCCGAACCAGGTGTTGAACTCCTCCCACATTCACGATTTGAAAGCGGGAACGGAGGATTATCAGTGCGAAATTCAGAAGAACCGCAAGCTGGAGGATATCGCCGCCAATCTGGCACTGGAAATCTCCTACTTCAATCTCAGCGAATTCCACAAGAGCGGCGCATTGTTGTCTTGCATGGTGATGCACCTCAACCGATCCTGCTACAAGATCGCGTTGACGGCCTGAGCCGCCAACGCGCGCCAGGTCACAAGCCGCGGCATCCCGAGAGCAAAATGGATTTAGAAGTACTCGGCTCGTTTCCAGCCGAACGTGCTGCCGCCGGGGACGTGCCGCGCTCGAAGTTCCGCCCCTATGGCCAATAACAGTCTTTCGAAGATGGTATGGAAGGTTTCCCTTCCCATCATCTTTGTGGAGGCCACTGAAACCTTCGATCACCTGATCGATACGCTCTTCCTGGCTCGTGTTGGCGTCACCGAACTGGGCGCCATCGCCGTGGCGGATGCGGTGATGCTGCTCTTTCTCATCCTGCCGCTCTCACTGGTGGACGGGTTGCAGATTCTCACGGCCCGGCGTATCGGCCAGCGCCGGCCGGATGCGGTGGGGGCGGTCTTCAACCAGGGCCTGCTGATCACGATGATCCTTTGCGGGGTGGCGCTGATTGCGCTCAAGCTCTTCTCGCCCGTGGTGGCGAACTGGCTGGTTGAATCCGACGCCGTCGGAGGCGCCGTGGACGGCTATCTCCAGGTTGACGCCTACAGCATCCCCTTCGCGGGCGCGACATTCGCCTTCAGCGCTCTATTGACAAGCATGGGAAAGACGCGGGCGCTCATTCCGGCCACTGTCATCGTCGTGGTTACCGACATCATCCTGAATTATCTCTTCATCTTCGGAAAGTTCGGCTTTCCGGAGCTGGGCATGACCGGGGCGGCGGTGGGTTCGATTGGCGCCGAACTCGCCGCGTCCGTCTTTCTCACCTATTACGTATGGAAAAATTTCAGTCGCAAGAAGTATGGTTTCTTCCGCTTCCGCAAGTTCGAGCCTCGGACCACGCGGCTCTTAAGCCGCATTTCTGCGCCACTGGCCGCCGGCTGTTTTCTGGAAGACCTCCGCTGGGTCGTCTTCTTCCTGATCATCGAACGGATGGGCATTTCAGCCCTGGCCATCGCTAACATCGTTTTTACCTGTTACACCGTGTTTTGTATTCCCACGGAGGGCTTCGCGGAGACGGCTTGCTCGATGGTCAGCCGCTACATTGGAAGAAATCGGGCGCATCGGATTGGTGAATTGCTGCGCAGCACGACGGGTGGCGCCATTCTGGCCACCATCCCCTTCATCGCCATCGCGTTGCTGGCGCCGCAATGGGTGGTGGGGGTGTTCTCGCCCGGATCGGATCTGCTTGGACAGAGCAACGCGAGCCTGCGAATTGTCGCCCTGGCGATGCTAATCGCCATTCCTGCCGAGATGTGGTTCATCGCCGTGGAGGGGACCGGTGACACCGCGGCGGCACTCGGCATTGAGTTTACGCTCACGCTCGTGATGCTCGGCTTCACATGGCTGGCGGCCATTTACTTCGACTGGCCGATGGCGCTCGTCTGGCTGTCGCTGCCCATTACCTGGTTGCTTGGCCTGGCCATTTGTTATGGCTGGATGAAATCCGGAATCTGGAAACGACTTGAATTATGAAAACCGCGATGGTGCTTGCCCTGGGCATCGCGGGAATGACCATGGAGGGTGTTTATGGCCAGGTGACGATTCCCGAGAACGACAGTTTTATCACGCGCATTGCCCTCTTTGGCACGAACGTAACCACGACCGGGAGGAATACGGGCGCCACGTTTGAACCAGGCGAACCGGACCCATCGTTCCAGGGCGGGAAGTCGGTTTGGTGGACCTGGACCGCCCCAGTCAATGGCAATCTGACTCTCACCACCGCCGGGAGCAGTTTCGACACGATGTTGACGGTCTTCACGGGCGGTTCTGTCACCAACCTGACGCTCGTCGCCTTCAACGACATGGAGAACAATACCAGCGTGGTCTCCTTCGATGTCGCGGCAGGGACGGCTTATCAGATTGCCGTGGATGGCGCTCTGGGCGCGGCTGGAGACATTTCCTTGCAACTGTCGCTCGGGCCGCCTCAACCACCACCGTCCAACGATAATTTTGCCAACCGAATCACCATAAGTGGAAGCCATCTGAATAACGTGCCCGGCTCGAACCTGGGGGCGACCGCGGAACCAGGCGAACCATTCCACGCGGACGCCATCGGTTTAAAGTCGGTTTGGTGGAGGTGGACTGCGCCGTTCTCCGGCGGTGTCACACTCACGACGCAGGGGAGTGCGATTGATACGGTGCTGGGTGTTTATACTGGCAACTCGCTCGCGAATTTGGTGTTGGTGGCGGGCAACGATGAAGACCCCGTGACCTTTTCGTCTTACAGCCGCGTCACGTTCAATGCTATTTCCAATGTCACCTACCAAATTGCGGTGGACGGCTTCGAGGGCGCATCCGGCTTCACCCGCTTGCGACTGGATCTGGACGGCGCGTTCCCTGTTCCCGCCAACGACAATTTCGCCAACCGCATCGCGCTAACGGGGAGCAACATCACGACCAATTGGTCCAACATCGGAGCGTCCTTCGAACCAGACGAACCGTTGCACCTGGTCACCTTCGGCGGCAAGTCGGTCTGGTGGAGATGGACCGCGCCATCTTCTGGCGGGGTGACGCTGACCGTCTCCAACGATTTGGTGGACACGATGGTGGCCGTTTACAGAGGGAGTTCGCTCGCGGATCTGGTTTTCGTCGCAGGCAACGATGAGGATTTTCTCACCACCGTGGAACTCGACAGCACAGCCTATTTTAATGCGACTGCCGGCACGACGTATCAGATCGCGGTTGACGGTGTGGATGGCGCTTCCGGTGATTTCAACCTGCGCCTGGTGCTGGGCGCTGCTGACCCCGTTCCCGCCAATGACAATTTCGCCAACCGCATTACTCTCACCGGAAACAACGTCACCACAAACGGCTTCAATTCCGGGGCTACCTTGGAAGTCGGCGAACCGCTGCATCGTGGCTATTATGGGGGCAAATCCGTCTGGTGGAGATGGACCGCTCCCGGACCAGGCTTTGTGACCATTGATACGATTGGCAGTCTCGCCGACACGCTCCTGGCGGTATATACGGGCACGGCATTAGCGAACCTGGTCGAAGTCGCCAGCGATGATGAGAGCGGAGGCAATTACACGAGTCTCGTGACATTTCCGACCAGGAGCAACGTGACTTATCAGATCGCGGTGGATGGTTACGATGGTGACGGTTATGACCTTACTTTGCGCGTTCGATTCACACAGGCATCTTACAGCCTGACGACCAGCACCAATCCGCCCGGCGCCGGCACGATCAGCATCAACCCGCTGCCCGATCAGGCCGGCAAATATGCGCCCGGCTCAGTCGTCATGCTCACGGCGACTCCGGGCTACCGCAGCATTTTCACCGGATGGACCGACGGTGTCACCTCGATCAACAATCCGGTTGTGCTGGCGATGACTTCCAGCAAGACGGTCGTGGCCGGTTTCTCTGTTATTCCCATCGTCCAGGAGTGGATTGGTGGCAGCGCCACGACTGGCAACTGGTCGGACAGCGAGAACTGGAGCGCGGGCCCACCGATTGGCGGCGATGAGTTGGTCTTCCCGGCCGGGGCGTCGCGGCTGACCAGCAATACAAACGATTTCCCGACGAACACCCTGTTCAATTCCATCACGTTCGGAGACGCGGGCTACATTCTCAGAGGCAATCCAGTCAGCTTGAACACCGGCATCGCTTCCCTCAACGCCAGTGGAACGAACACGGTGAGCCTGGACGTCCAACTCAATGCCGACCAATCGTTCCGGAGCGGCGACGCAGCAGTCCTGGAGATGGCCGGGAAATTGAATCTGGCCAATCGCACGCTGACTATCGAGGCGACAGGTGAGATGATCCTGTCCGGCGCGATTAGCGGGACCGGCGGGATTGTCAAGACCAACGCCGGAACGCTGTGGCTGCTTGGCAACAACAACAACGCGAACACTTACACCGGCCCCACCGTGGTGAACGAGGGGATTTTGCAGCTTGGGAAAAACGGTGTCGCTGTCGCTGGTCCCCTGATTGTCGGCGATGGGATTGGGGGCGCGAATGCGGACGTGGTCCGGTTCGCTGCGAACGGACAGCTTGGCAGTTCCGTGGCTGTGACCGTCAACAGTTCCGGCGAACTCGACCTGGACGGCTTCACTGGGACGGCGGCGTCCGTGACCATGAGTGGTGGGACCGTGGCCACCGGATCGGGCAGTCTGGGTCTCAATGGCGGGGTTACCGTGAATTCGAGCAGTGCGCAGGCGAACATCACCGGCACTCTTTTGCTGCAAGGCGCGACACGCACTTTCAACATCGCTGACGGTCCTGGCGCCATCGATTTAGTCGTCTCCGCCGTGGTTCGCAATGGCACGGGCACAGGCGGAATTCTCAAGACCGGAGGCGGCACCCTTCAATTGGCGGTCAGCAACGTTTACTCAGGCCCGACCACGATCAATGACGGCACGCTGGCGCTCGGCAATGCCTTCGGGCTGGGCAGCACGAATCAGGGAACAATCGTGAACAGTGACGGACTGCTTTCCTTGAATGGTGTGAGCGCGAGCCGCGAAGGGCTAACGCTCGCGGGCGGCACGCTTGCATCCGGGTCCGGCAGCAATTCGTGGCCGGGAAACATCGCCGTTGCCAACAACTCCGCCGTTATGGTCGCGACCAACGCGGTTTTAAATCTGGCGGGTATTATCAGCGGCACAGGCGCCCTGACCAAAAGCGGCGATGGCACGCTGATCTTCTCCGGCGCGTCGAACAACACCCATTCGGGCGTTACGCGGGTGAATCAAGGCGCGTTGCTTCTCAACAAAACGGCCGGCAGCGCGGTGTCGGGCGCGTTGATCGTCGGGGACGGCAGCGGCGGCGTTAGCGCAGATTTGGTCCGGTTCAACGGGAATTCACAGCTTGCCAGTTCATCGGCTGTGACCGTCAACAGTTCCGGCCAGCTGGATCTGAATGGTTTTACCAACATTGTGGCTGGCTTGACCATGGCCGGCGGGAAGGTGGCGACGGGGCCCGGCAGTTTAGGTCTGAACGGCAACCTGACGGTCAATCCTGCGAGTGCGCAGGCGACGATCACGGGTAACCTTTCGTTGCGAGGCGCTACGCGCACATTCAACGTCGCCAATGGTTCGGCTGCGATCGATTTACTGATCGCTGCTGCCATTGGCAATGGCACAGGCACCGGCGCGATTATCAAGACAGGCGATGGCACGCTCGAACTGACGGCCAGCAATACCTACAGCGGCACGACCACGATCGACGAAGGTGTTCTGGCGATTGCCCATGCTTCCGGGCTGGGCACGACCAATCAGGGAACGATTGCGAACAGCAACGCCTTCCTTTCGCTCAAGGGCGTGAACGTGAACGGCGAAGGACTGACGCTGGCAGGGGCGACGCTGGCATCGGATTCCAGCAGCAACTTCTGGACGGGGAATATTCAGTGCGCCAGCGATTCCGCCATTACGGTCGCGAGCAATGGCGTTCTAACCCTGCCGGTTGTCATCAGTGGCGCCGGTGGACTCACCAAGAGCGGCGCGGGCATGCTGGTGTTCTCCGGGGCTTCGCCCAACACCTACGCCGGCGCCACGACCGTCAACGAAGGCACGCTCTTGCTCAGCAAAGGGACAAGCAACGCGGTGCCCGGTGCCTTGATCGTTGGCGACGAGATGGGTGACGCCGACGTCGTGCGCTTGGAGGCGAGCCAGCAAATCGCCATCGGCTCAAGCGTGATGGTGTTCAACTCCGGGCTGCTGGACTTGAAGCAGTCCAGCAACGCCATCGCCTCGCTTTCCGGGAGCGGCCATGTCGATCTTGGCGACGTGGCCGCAATGTTATCGGTCGGGCACGGCAACGTTTCCAGCAGCTTCAGCGGCATCATCAGCGGCGCCGGCGGAGTCACTAAGGTCGGCGCAGGGACGTTCGTCCTAAACGGCGGCGAGAATACGTACACCGGCCAGACAGCCGTCAACGATGGCCGGTTGATCGTGAATGCGTCGCAGCCGGGCAGCGCCGTATTTGTGAATGCACCGGGCCTGCTCGGCGGAACAGGGCGCGTGGGCGACCTCTCCGGCTCAGGCACCATCAGCCCAGGCGCCAGTCCGGGAGAGCTCTCCAGCGGCCATGTGACGTTTTCTTCCAACACGACTTATCGCGTTGAGCTTGACGGCCCAAGCCCCGGCTCCGACCACGATCAACTCAGAGTCAGCGGAAATGTGGCTCTGGCGGGGACACTCAACGCCACACTGGGATTTGCGCCCGGAACGAACGACACATTCACGATCGTTGACAACGACGGCACCGACCCGGTCGATGGCACGTTCAACGGATTACCGGAAGGCAGCTTTCTAATCCTTGGCGGCGCGCGATTCCAAATCAGTTACGCGGCAGGTTCCGGATCGAATGACGTGGTGTTGATTCACGTCGAGCTACCGGCGTCAACGATCAACACAGTCGCAATGACCAATGGGATGGCGCAGCTTCAAGGCACGGGTCAAACGGGACTGACCTATGTCCTCGAAGCGACCTCGGCACTCGCTCCGCCGATCTCGTGGGTGCCGATTGGCACCAATAGCGCCGATACAAGCGGCGTTTATGAGTTCATCGACACGAACTCCTTTCAGTTCCCCGCGCGCTTTTACAGGGTGCGCACTCTCCCGTGACCGCAGCGCCCGTAAGGGCGTGTTGCCCAAATCTCGACTGCAATGTCCCGGGAGGGCGAGGCTCCTGACGAGCCCTGTTTTGCTGGTCATTTTTGCTCCACCATGGCTCGCGAGGACGCTCGCCCTCCCCGTCGAAGGGCTCTTTGGTGACGAGACAATTTTCGGGAACCATGTTCTCAACGCAGAGGACGCAGAGGATTTCGCAGAGGGCGCAGAGCCAAAGACCGTGTTCTGCGCTCCTGCGCGAACTCCTCCGTGTCCTCTGCCTCAAGATCTCGTCGCGTGAACACAGAAGCACGCGAGCTGCTTTCATGGAGTCTTGAAGATGAATCTACTGCCCGGCGAATGCCGATTGGGACAGCCGCTTGAGCTGGATATCTTTGAACTGAACGACCGTGGCGCGCTTTAATTCCAGCGCCAGGCATCCCGATCGCCGTTGGTTGGGGCCGCTTTCATCGAGCACGTCCGCCGCGACTACGCCGTTCACTTTGTGCGTCAACCGATTTCCCAGGGCGCGGATCACCAGTTCGTTCCAATCATGCTTCTGGATCAGGCTTTTGATTTGGTTGGGGCTGCTGATCGTGCCGGTCGGTTTTACGACGATCTGTCCTTTGGTTGTTTGCAGCACCGCAGAAGAGCCCCATCCGACTCTGGGATCCTGCAACGTGTCCTCCAGAAGAAACAGCGTGCCGGTGAAGTCGCCAAAGAGGTCCGCCTGATAGCCGCGCACCTGCCAACGGTGCCGCGGATTATCGACGCGGCGGCTGCGGTAGAGGACGCCTGAATTGGCCGGTTTCTCAGCAATGACGTCGGTGGTGCGGAACTTGAGACGCAACTCAAAGTCGTCCACGTTCTCGTGCCAGATCAAACACGTGTTCTCGCGTCGTGTCACTCCTTCCTCGGGTGTGGAGGCGCAGATGACGCCATCCCGGACGAGCCAGAGATTAGTGTTCCCATCCCATCCGCTCAGGTCGCGGCCATTGAAGAGGCTTTGGAAACCGTCTTGGGAAGGCGCAGGAGCCGTAGCGGGCGTCGGTTTGGCCACGAGGCCCGGCGACGATGGCAGCGACGAAACGGCTGGCCCGCGCTCCATAGGACGTAAGCCGAACTGCCACGCTGCCGCGACCAATGAAAGCAGCATCAGCGCCGCCAGGATAACTCTCGCTGGAGAACGTGACGCTGAACCTTGAACGGTCGCGGTCACTGTCAATGGAGCTGCCGCCTCACTGCCCGGCGCGACCAGAAGATTTCCATGGCTGGCAGACGAGGCGGCGCGGGTTTCTGTTGGAGGTGCCACATTTTCACGCGCCATCGAGGGGCGGGCGGTTTCGGCCGACTCCAGCCACTCCAAAATCACCTGCGCGCTTTGCGGACGCTGTTCGGGTTCCTTGGCCAGACAGGCCATGACCATTGCCGAGACTTCGGGCGGGATTTCATTGTTGAGTTCCAGTTCATCCAGGCGCTGGCTCATCGGGTCCGGTTTGAGGTGGTGAACCTGATAGCTGACGTCCCCGGAATAAAAGGGCGGCGTGCTGGTGAGCAATTCGTAGAGCGTCACGCCGAAGGAATAGAGATCATCGGTCACTTGCGGCCTTTTGCCATCGGCCTGTTGCGGACTCATGTAGCCAATCGTGCCGCTGGTATGAGATTGACCCGAAAGGCGGCTCAGGGAATCGGTGAACACTCGCGCCAAGCCAAAGTCAGCCAGCTTTAGCCGGCCACTGCTGTCCAGCATGAGGTTGGCTGGTTTCAAATCGCGATGGATGATCCTTTCGCCATGCGCGTAATCGAGTGCCTGGCAGAGTTGCCTGGCCAGGGGCGCCACGAATTTCCATGTCAGCACCCGGCTGGAGCGGTTTGCGCGCAGGCTATGGAGGTTCGGCCCGTCCACGTACTCCATCGAAATAAACGTCAGTTCATCCGGCACGTCGTTCAGATCGTGAATCCGAAGGATGTGCGGATGAGAAAGTTTTCGGGTGCGCAATGTCTCGCGTCGCAAGCCCCCCAGCGCTGCGGGGTCAAAGGAGATTTGGGGCGGGAGAAACTTCAATGCAACCAGTTCGCGCAACAATTTGTCGTGGGCGAGCCAGACGACCCCCATGCCGCCCTGCCCAAGGATCTTCTTCAGCAAATAGCGCCCCCGCCGACACGTTGCCCGGAAGTCAATCCGCTGATGGATGACCTGGAAGTGCCGACAGGAGATTCGGGCAGCGACTTCATAGCGTTCGGATTTCAGGCAGATAATGACAGGAAAGCGCTCGTATGACAAGCGTGAGAAACCTCGGTCTGTCCGAGGGGCCTGGAAGCCGGGAAAGCGGCGGAGACCACTGTCCTGACACGATCACGCCGCAGGGGTTTGCTCGACGTTTTCTATTGCAAAATTTGTTTTGCTGATTACCGAAAAAACGCTAGCGTTGCAAACACGTTCCCAGCGGATCAGTTAAAGAATCGGCTCATTGCGCAAAGGAGAGCGCTCGGGTTCACAGAATGATATCAGGAGGAACAGGGCAGTTGATCGGCCTATGAAAACGAAGATGGGTTGCTTACTCGCCGTCGCTTCGGCTGTGGCGCAGCTCGCTGGCGGCCAGCCGGTCTTTCCTCCCTCGATCCAATGGCAACGGAGCTTCGGCGGCACGAATGATGATCGATTGCGAAGTCTCTGCCAGACGGCCGAGGGCGGATTTGTGCTCGGAGGGTTTTCCAATTCCGGTATCAATGGCAACAAGGCGGCAACCAACTTCGGCAATTACGATTTCTGGGTGGTGCGTCTCGATGCGAACGGCAATAAGGTTTGGGACAAGAGCTACGGCGGCACAGGCGAGGACGTGTTGTACAGTTTGCAACAGACGCGCGATGGAGGTTTTGTTCTCGGCGGCTATTCGATCTCTGGCGCGAGCGGGAACAAAACCAGCATGAATTCCGGAGGTTATGATTTCTGGGTGGTGCGCACCGACGCCAATGGAAATCTGCTTTGGGACCATTCCTTCGGCGGCAACAATGATGACTTTATGCGGAGCGTCTGGCAGACGACCGACGGCGGATTCCTTCTGGGCGGACAGTCACTCTCCGGGGCCAATGGCAACAAGACCAGTCCAAACTTTGGCACGAACGATTTCTGGGTAGTGCGCTTGAACGCCAATGGAAACCGCGTTTGGGATCGGTCCTTTGGCGGCACCAGCGCGGATCGATTACAGGCGCTGTGCCAAACCAGCGATGGCGGATTCGTTCTCGGGGGCGTTTCGTTGTCCGGCGCGACCGGCAACAAGACCAGCAGCAATTATGGCTTGAACGATTTCTGGCTCGTGCGGCTGGATGCCGATGGCAACAAAGTTTGGGACCGCTCCTTCGGCGGCACGGACAACGATGAACTGTTGAGTCTCGATCAAGCGGTGGAGGGCGGATTCATTCTCGGCGGATTTTCCTGGTCGGACGCCAACGGAAACAAGACCACGCGTAGTTCTGGCGAGACGGATATGTGGCTCGTCCGCACCGACGCAAACGGCAACAAGCTCTGGGACTCTTCCTATGGTGGCCGCAACTCTGATTCCGCGCGCAGTCTTCAGCAAACCATGGGCGGCGGAGTCATTATGGGCGGGATATCCGACTCCGGCACGACGGGCAACAAGACCAGCCCGTATTTCGGTGGCATTGCGGATTTCTGGGTCGTGCGCGCGGATGCCCTGGGCAACAAACTTTGGGATCAATCTTACGGCGGCACGACCGACGATGGCATTTGGAGTTTGCAACAGACACGCGATGGCGGATTTATCTTTGGGGGTGGATCGGATTCCATCCCGGGTGGCAATAAGACCGCTGCGAAGTTCGGCAATTACGATTTCTGGGTAGTGAAGTTGCGGTCCGAGATGCCCCTGTTGCGTATTCCGCCGCAATCGGCCGCGGATTTGCGCCGTGATGGCTGCCGAATTTTTCTGAGCGGCGTCTCGAACAATTATTACCGCAGTGAATACTCGAGCAATTGGACAACCTGGATGCCGTTGCAAACAAATCAGGTGACCAGCGCAGAGGTGGAAATCGTTGACCGGGGAGCGACCAATCGGCCTGTGCGCTACTATCGGGCAAGGCTGCTTCCTTAATGCAAGGCATCGATCACCTTCGCACGTGCGCATCAAACATCGCACCTTTTGACCGCGATAAGAATTGACTTTCTCAACCAAACAAGCCGAACATCGGGCATAGCGACATGAGGGACGGAAAGGGACTTCTGTGCTTTCAACGATAAATGTGTGAGGACAGATGATAGTGGAATTTTCCGAATGCTAAAACGAAGGGAGGTGACATCAAAATGAAACCTGAAATCCAATTAGAAGTCGAGGAACTCGAACAACGCATCGCTCCATCTCAGCCACCAGGGCTGCACGGTTATGAAGGCCAACCCGGCAATCAGGGCGGTCACGGCGGAAATAATGGAACGCCGAACGGCTTGAAAGGCTATGAAGGCCAGCCCGGTAATCAGGGCGGTTAAATCTGTCGGCTCTGGTCCTGCAGGGACCGAGCCCAATTGATAGTGGGCCACCGGGGAAAAGCCGGTGGCCCTTTTGGTTCGCAGTTTGAATATGATTCAGTCCGCATCTCCAGACCTGAAGTTGCGCGCCGATCTCCTCCTGAGCCCTCAGAGCGCCGCTGATGCCATTACTTACGTCGTCAAAGATCCGGTCTGCGAACGCTTTTTTCGCTTTCGCGAGACGGAAGGATTCATTCTTCAGCAGCTTGATGGCACCCGCTCTTTGGAGGTCCTGCAGGCCGCGGTGGAAGAGCGATTCGGCGCGTCACTGCCGCTTTCCACGCTGGAACAGTTCATCGCGAAGTTGCGCCGCCTGGGACTGCTTGAGAGCGAGACGGATCAACAAATCGTTGCTCGTCCCCGGCCGAAACGAGTTGGCGGCAATCTGTTTTACCTTCGGTTCCGAGCGTTCGATCCTGACCGGCTCTTCAATTTTCTGCTTGGCCGGATAAGATTCTTCTTCACGCCGGCATTTGTTTTCGTTTCCGCCATGTTCATTGTGCTGGCGGCCACGATCACGATTGGGAACTGGGCGAACATTGGTCACGATGTGCAGCGCCTTTACAGCCTGCAATCTCTTTTCCTGGCTTACATCACGATGCTGGTGGTGATTACGCTTCATGAGTTCGCGCACGGTTTGACCTGCAAACATTACGGCGGCAGCGTCCGGGAACTGGGTTTCATGCTCTTGTACTTTCAACCGGCGTTCTATTGCAACGTGAGTGACGCCTGGCTCTTTCCAGAGAAGTCCAAACGGCTTTGGGTGACGTTTGCCGGGGCCTACTTCGAGATCTTCGTGTGGGCGTTGGCCACGCTGATCTGGTGGGTGACCGATCCGTTTACGGTCGTAAATTACCTCGCCCTCGTCGTACTGGCCACTTCCGGTATCAAGACCCTGTTCAATTTGAACCCTCTCATCAAGTTGGATGGCTATTACCTGTTGAGCGATTATCTGAACATTCCCAACCTGCGGCAGCGGGCCTTCGGCTACCTCGGCGATCATATGCGGAAATTGTGGGGCGCAGCCGTTCATCACCTCCGGAACAGCACTCCTCGCGAACGGAGAATCTATCTTCTTTATGGCATTCTGGCCTGGCTCTATTCGACCTGGCTGCTCAGTTTCGTCGCGCTGCATTTTGGAGGGTTCCTCGTGGGGCGATATCAAGGCTGGGGCTTCGTCGTTTTCTCCGTTTTGCTTCTCGGCCTCTTCCAACGGCCATTGAAAAAGCTGTTGCACGCACCGGTGGCGTCATTCAGCCTGCCCGCGGGCGTGAAGAAATGGACGAAACGGGCTTTGAGGTTTGCTGTTCTTGGCGGTGTCGTCGCAGCGCTGTTTTTGTGCCGTATGGAGCTAAGGATTGCGGGCCCGTTCACGATCCTGCCGGTGCACAACGCCGACGTCCGCGCCGAGGTCGAAGGGATTATCCGGGAGATCCACGTCGATGAAGGGGATTCAATCAAGAAAGGCGATCCCATCGCCAGCCTTTCCGACCGCGACTATCGGGCCGAAAGCACCAAGACCAAAGCCGAGCTGGAAGAAAAGCAAGCGCGGCTCAAATTGCTCAAGGCCGGTTCGAGGCCGGAAGAAATCGACCTGGCCAGGACGCTCCTTTCCAAAGCCGACGAGCGCATCAAATATGCGCGGACCACGCTGGAGATGGACAAAACCTTGTTCGAAGAAAGTCTGCTTTCAAAGAAGGAATACGAACAGAGCAAGGAACTCGTGGCCGTTCGAGCGAACGAAGTGCAGGAAGCCAAAGACAAACTGAATCTGCTGCTGGCGGGAAGTCGTCGCGAGGAGATCGAGGCCATCGAAGCGGAAGTCAGCCGATTACAAGCCCACCAACGATACCTGCAGGAACAACTGCAATTGCTGAAAGTGCTCAGCCCGATCGCGGGCGTGGTTACGACTCACAAACTCAAAGATAAAACCGGCCAGGCGGTGAAGAAAGGAGATTTGATCGCCGAAGTCCACGAGATGAAAACGCTCACCATCGAGATTGCCATTCCCGAAAAGGAAATTGCCGACATATCCGAAGGCCAAAAGGTGGTGCTGAAAGCCCGCGCCTATCCCGGGATGAACTTTGAGGGCAAAGTCACTTCCATCGCTCCGATTGCGACCAAGCCTGAGGATTGGAAAACGGAGCGTAGCGTTCTAGTGACCACACAGCTCGATAATGCGGGTCTGCTCCTCAAACCGGAAATGACCGGCAACGCCAAGATTTATTGCGGCCAGCAACGGTTAATTGATCTCGTGACGCGCAGGCTGATCCGTTACATCCGCGTCGAGTTTTGGTCGTGGTGGTGAACTGCGGCCCGTTTCTGTTTCCAGGCAGCGCAGCATGCCTCGCGGGCGGAGACCTGCGGTGAAAACCCTATATGTGCCTGTGAGCGCTGGCTTGTAATGTCTGCGCGAAATCGGCTCGCAAGACGCAGGTGTTATCAACGTGTCAATCAAAAACCTTGATTCTTAGCGGCGTTTGCGATTCACTATGCGGCAGATTTCCTGCAATCGTAGTCGGAACTGCGGCACTGCTGCTCGCTCAAGGAAGAACGTGCGCCGTACGGACGATAAAGCCAGCAGCTTGGCCGAACGCCGTGCAACATTTCAACAAATCATTGTCCGAAGTATGCAACTTGTTTGGCCACGCCGAGAACGCCTCTCGCCGTCTCTGGGATTTACTTTGATCGAACTGCTGGTGGTCATCGCCATCATCGCCGTTCTGGCAGGCGTCCTGTTGCCGGTGCTGGCCCGGACCAAACAGAAAGGCTCGCAGATAACCTGTCTGTCGAACTTGAAGCAAGTCGGCATTGCCACGCAGATGTACACCGACGATCACGAGGACTTTTTGCCCGGACCGGTTTACGCCGGCGCGGTCCCCAATTATGACAACAGCGCCGGTTCACGGAAAACCTTCATTCATCACCTTGCCACTTACTTGGGTTTGCCGGCCCCTTCACCCAAAATGCAGGTGGCCAATATTTTCATCTGCCCGGCTTTCCGGCGCGCCTCCGGGGATCCTGGGCTCATGATCGGGCGCAAGGTTTACCTGCTCAACGACGATGTCGATCCCAATCCCCTGAACCAGGTCCTGCCCTTCGGATATCCGGATGCGCCCCTG
>Ga0105252_10000669_pt1 | contig 19712 bp, 15 predicted proteins | sample EasRivMeERMZT100_FD_89675 | JGI IMG/M metagenome (GOLD analysis project Ga0105252, IMG submission 89675) | Soil microbial communities from meander-bound floodplain in the East River, Colorado, USA - East River MetaG ERMZT100 | ecosystem: Environmental > Terrestrial > Soil > Floodplain | place... | reverse complement strand
TTGGCGCTTGCACCGCCGTCGTCGTGGGCAACATGGTCGGCTCCGGGTTCTATCTGTCGCCGGCCGCGGTAGCGCCGTACGGCACGCTCGCGATCCTCATGTGGGCGATCATGGGCGGCGGCGCCATCTGTCTCGGCCTCACGTTCGCGCGCCTGGCACGGGCGGCCCCGGCGACCGGCGGTCCTTATGCCTATACCCGCATGGCGTTCGGCGACTTCGCGGGTTTCTTGATCGCCTGGGGCTACTGGATCTCGATCTGGGCCTCGTTACCCGTGATCGCGCTCGCCTTCACGGGCGCCATCGTCTCCCTGTTGCCGGCGTTGCAGACTCGAGTCATCGCAATCGCGCTGACGCTCGGCGCGATCTGGTTGGTCGTGCTCGTGAACCTGCGCGGCGTGAAGGCCGCTGGCCTCTTCGCCGAGGTCACCACCTACACGAAGCTCGTGCCCTTCGCCGCCATCGCGATCGTCGGCCTGCTGTATATCGAGCCCGCCCATCTCGCCGGCGGTTTCAATCCCAGCGGCCAAGGGTGGCTGGTATCGACCGCGGCGCTGGCGCCGCTCACGATGTTCGCCTACCTCGGGCTCGAGTCGGCGACGGTTCCGGCCGGGGACGTGCGCGATCCGCAGCGGACCATTCCGCGCGCAACGATTCTCGGCATCTCGACGGCCGCGATTCTCTACGTGCTCGGCACGATCGTCGTCATGGGCGTCGTGCCGCGCGAGCAACTGCTCCGTTCGGTGGCGCCCTTCTCCGACGCGGCGGAGATCATGTGGGGCCCCATCGGCGCAGGCATGATCGGACTCGCCGTGATCGTCTCGTCGATCGGCGCGCTGAACGGCTGGACGCTGCTCATGGGTCAAGTGCCGATGGCGGCCGCGCAGGACAAGCTCTTTCCGCAGGCCTTCGGCCGACTCTCGTCGCGCGGCGTGCCGGCGATCGGCATCGTTATTTCCGCGTCGCTTTCCACGGCGCTCCTGCTTGGCCAAGTGTCGGGATCGCCGGGCATGCGTGCGGTCTATAACACGATCGTCAGCTTGAGCACGATGACGGCGGTGGTGCCGTACGCGTTCTGCGCGCTCGCCGCCGGCCTCATCGGCGCGCACGCGCACGTCAAGGACAAACGCCGCGCGATCGGCGCCGTCGAGATCATCGGCTTCGTCTTCGCGCTGTTCACACTGTACGGCTGCGGCCCCGAGCCCGTGCTGTATGGGCTCATGCTGCTCATGCTCGGCATTCCGGTTTACGTCTGGCAGCGTCGTCGCGCCTAAACCGGCGCGGCGACGCGGCGTGCGGGCGTCGACGTGCCCCGCACAACGCAGTCTCACTTACTCCCATTCGCGCAATGGGTGTAAGCTCCGCAGCTTCGCGCAGCATTCCAAGAACAATCGAAAGGTAACTCAAATGAGATCTAGGCAAGCGCTCACAGTCCTTACCTTCGCCTTCGCCCTAGCGTCCGCTGCCTTGACGATGACGCTGCACGCGCAGGACAAAAAACCCAACATCGTCGTGATCTGGGGCGATGACATCGGCTACTGGAACATCAGCGCCTACAACCTGGGCATGATGGGCTACAAAACGCCGAACATCGACCGCATCGCCAAAGCCGGCGCGCTCTTCACCGACTGGTACGGCCAACAGAGCTGCACCGCGGGGCGCTCCGCATTCATCACGGGCCAGAGCGGCTTCCGCACCGGCAATCTCAAAGTCGGCCTGCCCGGCGCACCGGAAGGCTTGCAGGCGCGCGATGTAACGCTCGCCCAGTTGCTCAAGGCGCAGGGCTACATGACCGCGCAGTTCGGCAAGAACCATCTCGGTGACCGCGACGAGCATCTGCCGACGGCGCACGGCTTCGACGAGTTCATGGGCTCGCTCTACCACTTAAACGCAGAGGAAGAGCCCGAAAACCCCGACTACTTCAAAGACCCCGCCCTGCGGGCGAAATTCAACACCCGGGGCGTGCTGCACACGTGGGCGAACCCGGACGGCTCGCAGCGAATCGAGAGCACCGGTCCGTTGACGGTCAAGCGCATGGAGACCATCGACGAGGAAATCACCAACGCCGCGCTGGATTACCTCGACAAGGCGAAGGCGGCCAACCAGCCGTTCTTCCTTTGGTGGAACTCCACGCGCATGCACATCAACACGCACTTGAGACCGGAGAGCGTGGGCAAGACCGGGCTCGGTGTCTATCCGGACGGCATGGTCGAGCACGACGCCATGGTCGGACAGATCCTGGACAAGCTCGACGAGCTGGGTCTCGCCGAGAACACGATCGTGATGTACTCCACCGACAACGGCGCAGAAGTGTTCGGCTGGCCGGATGGCGGCACCACGCCGTTCCGTGGCGAGAAGAACGAGAACTGGGAGGGTGGCTATCGCGTGCCGGCGGCGATCCGTTGGCCCGGCGTCATCCAGCCGGGCACCGTGCTCAATGACGTCTTCGCGCATGAAGACATGATCCCAACGATCATGGCCGCGGTCGGCGTGCCGGACGTCAAGGAGCAGTTGCTCAAGGGCATGCGGGTCGGCAACAAGACCTTCAAAGTCCACCTCGACGGCTACGACATCACCAACGCGCTCGCCGGCAAGGAACCGAGCCCGCGCCATGAGTTCTTCTACTGGAACGACGACGGCTCTCTTGTGGCACTACGCTACGACCAGTGGAAGATCGTCTTCCAGGAGCAGCGCGCCGAAGGCTTCGACGTCTGGCAAGATCCGTTCGTGCCCCTGCGATTGCCGAAAATCTTCAACCTGCGTTCCGATCCGTTCGAGATCGCCGATCAAGTCGGTATCGGTTACGCCAAATGGAGAATCGACCGAACGTTCCTGCTCGTCCCGGCGCAGCAGGTCGTTGCGCAGTTCCTGGCCACGTTCAAGGAATACCCGCCGAGCCAAAAAGTCGGCAGCTTCAGCCTCGACGAAGTGCTCGAGAAGCTCGAAGACTCAGGCGCAAGCGGCCAATAACGCCGTTCGCTCGGAGCCGGTGCTCGTACCGCTCGGGCCGCACCTGTCGCGCGGCGGGCGCGGCCCGCGTGCAGATGCTGCGGAACGTGCTTCAGTCGCTCGCGGCAGGGAAAACGATCTTCCAGTCGCGCTTCATGTCCACGACCGTCCAGCCCTCGGCCTGCGCTTCGTCGAGACCTCGGTCGAGGCGCCCGATGGCCGAATCGCGATCGTACTTCCATTCGCGTTCGACATCGGTGTGGTGGACATACAGGCAGAATCGCGCGCCGTCGCCGGCGCAGGTCCACTCGAGCATCTGCAGGTCGCCGTCGGAATTGCCGAAAGCCATGACGGGACGGCGACCGATGTGGTGCTGAATCGCGGCCGGTTTGCCGGCCTTGTCGTCGATGAAATTGAGCTCGGGGAGCCGCACGATGACGGGTTTGCCGTCGCGCACCTCGAACTGCGTCTTGATGCTGCTGCCGATCACCTGCTCGGGCGGAATGCCATAGACCTGCTCCGCCCATGGACGCATGAACTCGACACCGCCGCCCGACACGATGTACGTCTTGAAACCGTTCGCCCGCAGGTAAGCGAGCAGCTCGCGCATCGGCTCGTAGACCATTGCCGTATAGCGCCGACCCGTCTGCGGGTGTCTCGCGGTCGCGATCCAGCTAGAAACGATCGTCGCGAATTCGTCCGTGGTCATGCCCGCATGGGTGGCCATGGCCATTTCTAGAAGCGCGTGCTCGCCTCCCGCTAACGCCGCGGCCAGATCTCCTTTGAGCACCGACGCAAACGGCTCCTGCTCGCGCCACTCGGGATGCTGTGGCGCGAGCGTCTTGACGCGGTCGAAGATGAAGAACGCCTGGACGTACATCGGCTGCTCGGCCCAGAGCGTGCCATCGTTATCGAAGGTGGCGATGCGCTCGTTGGCGTGAACGAAATCCAGGCCGCCTTCCTGGGTCACCCTCGCGACGAACTCGAGGATGGACGTCTTCGCCTGCCCCTCGTTCCAAGTGGGCAGAACGTCGGTGGCCGGCGCGCAGGACGCGAGCACGCAACCGAAGGCGGCGACAGTGACGATTCGTGAGAGTACGGCGGCCGTCATGCTGCTCGCTCCTCCCTGTTGGCGTGCGCATTTGTGCGTCATGCTTCGCTCCCGCAGCTTGTTGCTCATTGTGTGGACGCGGAAGAGGATAGTCGAGGCGACTGCTTCGCGCAGCGTTCCTGGCAATGTAGATTTGAGCCTGACCATTCCGGCTAGGAGCACACCATGACAACGATCCGCCTGTTCGCGAGCGCCTGGGTCGTCGTGAGCACGATGCTTGGGTCACCTTTGTTCGCGCAACAACCCGGTGAAACACCGCAGGATGCTGGACGGCCGCGCATTGGACTCGCGCTGTCCGGCGGCGGCGCGCGCGGCGGCGCCCACATCGGCGTGCTGAAAGCGCTGCGCGAGCTCGGCATACCGATTGACTACATCGCCGGCACCAGCATGGGCAGCGTGATCGGCGGCTTCTACGCCTCGGGCCTCGATGAGGGCGAGCTCGAGAAGCTAGCCGGCGAGCTCGACTGGAGCGATCTCTTCAGCGACTCGCCGAGCAGAGACAACCGCACGTTTCACCGCAAGCGCGACGACGATCTATTTCTCGTCAAAACGGAGGCCGGATTGAACGACGGCCAAGTCGAGTTGCCGATGGGCCTCGTCCAAGGCCAAGATATCGACCTCTTTCTCTCGCGCGTCACGCTACCGGTTTCGCACCTAGAGCGCTTCGACGAGCTGCCGATTCCGTTCCGCGCGGTCGCCACCGATATGGTGACCGGCCAGGCCGTCGTGCTCGAGCACGGCAGCCTCGCCGATGCGATCCGCGCGAGCCTGTCCATCCCTGCCGCATTCGCGCCGATCGAGATCGACGGCCGCCTGCTCGCCGACGGCGGCGTAGCGCAAAACCTGCCCGTCGATACCGTTCGTGCCATGGGCGCAGACATCGTGATCGCAGTGGACATCAGCACACCGCTCGCGACGCGCGAAGAGCTCACCTCCATACTCTCGATTACGGGCCAGTTGACTGGATTCCTGACCAATCGCGGCACGGCCGAGCAGATCGCCAAGCTCGGGCCAAACGACATTCTCATCACACCCGATCTGCGCGACGTCACGACCGGCGATTTCACGCGGATCACCGAGACCTTTGCGTTCGGCTACGAAGCCACGATGGCGGCCGCCGACAAGCTCCGCGCCATGGCCTTGTCGCCGGCGGACTACCAGGCACATCGCGCCGCGCGGCCGAACCCGCGGCGGGAGGAGCCGCCGCAAATCGACTTTGTGAAGCTCAAAAATGAAACCGAGGTGAGCGACAACATCATCGAGGCGCGACTCGCGTCCATTCCAACCGGTGAGCCGCTCGACCTCGACGCGACGGAGCTCGCGATCGAGCGCGTCTACGGACTCGAGCTGTTCCAAAAGGTTCGCTACGACGTCGTCGAGGAAGGCGGTCAAACAGGTCTCGAGGTCGAGGTGCAGGAGCGCGACTGGGGACCGAACTATCTCGAGGCCGGCCTCTCATTCAGCTCGGCCGGAGACGATAACAATCTGTTCGGTATCTCGATGAGCTACTTGCGCACGGCCATGAACTCCCTCGGCGCCGAGTGGCGTTCGACGATCGCGCTCGGCGACGAGCCGGCCGCTTCGACGATCTGGCACCAACCACTCGGCTGGAACGCGCTGACGTTCGTGTCCGCCGGGTTGTCGGTCGACGTTCCACTCATCAACATCTACGCGAACGAGGCGAGAGTCGCGCAGCTTCAGGAGCGCGAGACGCTCGTCGATATCGCCATCGGCCGAGAGTTCGGCACGTGGGGCGAGCTGCGTTTCGGGCTGGTGCGCGGGCAAGGCGATTGGGAGCTGCAGACGGGCGATCCCGCTCAGGTTCCCCCTGACGAGTTCGACCGCGGCGAGCTCCTTACGCGCTTCACGGTCGACACCCTCGACAACCGCTACTTTCCGATGGGCGGCGAGCTGTTGGTCGCCGAGTGGCGCGCGTCGCGCGACGAGTTCGGCGCCAGCGCAGAGTTCGACCAATTTCGCGGCTCGTTCATCGGCGCCAAAACATTCGGCCGACACACCGTATCCGGTGGAGTCCGTCTCGACACGACGACGGACGGAACCGCGCCACCGCAGAACCTATTCCAGATCGGCGGCTTTTGGGATTTGTCCGGCTTCGTCAGCGACGAGCTGACCGGGCAAAACGTCGGCCGGCTGATCGGTGCCTATTACCGCCGTATCGGCGACATCGGCCGGTTGCCGGCGTATGCGGGCATTACGCTCGAGCGCGGCAACGCCTGGGACCGTCCCGAGGAGATCTCATGGGACAACTCCCTCACCGCGGGCTCCCTCTGGATCGGCGCGGACACCCCCATCGGCCCACTCTATCTGGCCTACGGCCAAGCTCAGGGCGACCGGCGAAGTATCTACGTCTTCATCGGCAACGCGTTCAATTGACGCGGTCGACCGGCCACCAGCAATTTGGTCCAAACGTTGCGTGTGGTTCGCGAGTTCACGAGCCGCAACAAGCCCTCGGCGGCCTGCGAGATCCGCGGCACGTTCGTCATCGTGCGCATCGCCTCGGACTTGCCAATCTGGCCATTTACAGAACTTTTTGAGTTGGTCAACTGACGCGCGCCCTATCTAACCTCTGGCGATATGCTCAACGGCTCTGATATAGTCCCAAAATGGGACTAGCAATGTTGCTCGATGAGAGTCATAGCGGTTTCAACCCTTAAAGCGTTCTGGAAGGACCGCCCGCAGTATCGTGACGCCGAAGGCCCTGTTCTCGCGTGGTACCGTGATACGTTAAAGGCTGACTGGGCGAAGCCGAGCGATGTGAAGCGGGACTTTAGCAGTGCCAGCATCCTCCAGGACGGCCGCATCGTCTTCAATATCGCCGGAAACAAGTACCGTATCGTCGCGTGGGCTAACTATCCGCACCGGATTCTTTATGTGCGATTCATCGGAACTCATGAACAATATGACGAGATCGACGCGCAGACGATCTGAAGAGGTGGCTAATGGAGATTAAACCGATCCGAAGCAAGACGAGCTACAAAAAGACGCTTAAGCTGATCGAGTCACTGATGTCTGCACGGGCCAATACGCCCGAAGGAGATCATCTCGACATTCTGGTCACGCTGGTTGAAGCCTACGAGCGTACCCATTTCCCCATGGATCTGCCGGACGCAGTTGAAGCAATCAAATTCCGGATGGAACAGACAGGCCTGACGGTCAAGGATCTCGAACCAGTGATCGGGCGCAGTAATCGCGTTTATGAGGTTCTGAGCCGTCGGCGTCCTCTCACGCTGCGGATGATCGAAGGGCTGCATAAGCGATTCGGGATCCCAGCCGAGAGCCTCCTCAAACAGCGCGCGTAGGGACAGTCGACCGGCGATATCCCGACGGCGCACGCGAGTGCGCTGTCGGACTGACAGACGCGGTTGTGACTGCAGCAGCCGGTCACCCACGGCCCCACGAGCGGGCGCTTCGGTCTGTGCAATCCCGGCTGGACTCGATCCAGCCACTCATCTATAAAAGCCCGATATGCAACGAGCCCGCCTCATCGGCGCCACGGTCGGCGCCTGCCTCGCGGCCTCCGCGGCGTTACTGACCTACCGCGCGGAGCTCTTCGGCGACCGCGGCGCCGAGCAATGGGCGATGCTCGATCGCTATTGCAGTGAGTGTCATAACGCGGCCGAGGCAACCGGCGGCGTAGTCTTCGAAGGTCTTCGGCCCGAGTCGGTCGGAGAGCATGCCGAGACGTTCGAGGCCGCCGTGCGCAAGTTGCGCGGTCGGCTCATGCCACCGCCGGGCGGGCCGCAACCCGAACAGACGCAGATCGACTCGTTCGTCGGTTGGCTCGAGCGCTCCATCGACCGCGGCGCGCATGGGCCGCGCGCGGGCCACGTGCCGATCCAACGCTTGACCCGCACCGAGTACGCCGCGGCCGTCGAAGCTTTGCTCGGCGTGAGGATCAACCCGGCGGAGTTCCTGCCGAGCGAGATCGAGGTCGACGGCTTCGACAACATCGCTGCGGCTTTGAGCACCTCGCCGGCGTTTCTCGAGCAGTACATCGGCGTCGCGCGCCACGTGGCACACCAAGCCGTGGGCGAAGTGGTGCCCAAGGTCGCGAGCGTGTATTTCCCACCGCCCGGCGACGATCAAGACGACTACGTCGACGGCATGCCGCTCGGCACGCGCGGCGGCGTTCGTTTCGAGCACAACTTCCTCGCCGATGGCGAGTACCGCATCAACATCACCGATCTCGACGTGGGCCTTTACCCGCGCTCGCTCGAATCGGTGCACACGGTCGTCATGCTGCTCGATCGCACCGAGGTGTTCCGGGCCGCGCTCGGCGGCGAGGACGATCTCGCGCTCGTCGATCGCGGTGGCGCCCCGGCAAGAGCAGAGATCATGCAGCGCTTTGCCGGCATCCCGGTGAACGTGCCGGCCGGTGTGCACGAAGTGATCGTGACGTTCATCGAGCGCTCGCGCGCGTCCACCGAGGAGCCGATCTTCGGCTTCACGCCCTACGGCGGCTTCAGCTACACGGGTGAGGTGCGCGCGCCGCGCGTGATCGGCGGCATCGAGGTCAAAGGGCCGTTCGAGCCCGCCGGGTTATCGCGCACGACGAGCCGACAGAAGATTTTCGTCTGCACGCCGGAAACGGCCGATCAAGAACGCCCGTGCGCCGAGCGCATCGCCGCCACGCTCGCCGAGCGGGCATTTCGCCGGCCCGTGGGCCAAGACGACATCGGCCGACTCATGCCGTTCTACGACAACGGCCGGCAGGCGAGCGGCGGATTCGATACCGGCATCGAGCAGCTCGTGACGGCCGTGCTCGCGAGCCCGGACTTCCTGTATCGCGCCATTGCGCCCCCGTCGACGGCGGCCGCGACCGAAGCGTTCGCGCTCGACGACCTCGAGCTCGCGTCGCGTTTGTCATTCTTCTTGTGGAAGCAGGGCCCCGACGACGAGCTGCTCGACCTCGCCGCACGCGGCGGGCTCAGCGACGCGGACACACTCGAGGAGCAAACGCGGCGCATGCTGGCCGACCCGCGCGCGGGGACGCTCGTCACAGAGTTTGCCCTGCGCTGGCTCAACCTCGACGAGCTCGAAGCCGTCGACCCCGACGATCGGCTGTTCCCCGAGTTCAGCGACGGCCTGCGCGAGGACTTCGCCAACGAGATTGACCTGTTCATTCGCAGCGTGTTACTCGAGGACCGTAACGTCCAAGAGTTGCTGACGGCCGACTACACCTTTGTCAACGAACGGCTGGCACGGCACTACGGCATCGCCTCGGTGCGAGGTCCGCAATTCCGCCGTGTGGCGCTCGACGACGAAAACCGGCACGGCCTGCTTGGCAAGGGCGCGGTGCTGTTGCGCACGTCGTACGGCGATCGCACCTCGCCCGTGTTGCGCGGCGCTTGGGTGCTCGACAAGCTCATGGGTACGCCACCCACACCGCCGCCGCCTAACGTCGAGACCGACCTGTCGACGCCGCCGGGCGAGCGGCCGAAAACCGTCCGCGCGCGCCTCGAGCAGCATCGCAAAGACGCGAGCTGCAACGGTTGCCACGGCGTCATCGATCCGTACGGCTTGGCGCTCGAGAACTTCTCCGCCACCGGTCAGTGGCGTGACTTCGATCGCGTGGCGGAAGAGCCCATCGACGCCCAGACCGCGCTACCGGGCGGCGTGCCGATCGGCGGCCCCGTGGCGCTCAAAGAAGCGCTGCTGCGCCGCCCCGACCAGTTCGTGCAGGCACTGACGCAGAAGCTCATGATGTATGCGCTGGGCCGCGAGCTCGAGTACTACGACATGCCGCAGGTGCGCGCCGTCGTGCGCGCTGCGGCGCGCGAGGACTATCGTTTCTCGGCCCTCGTGGCCGGGATCGTCAACAGCGACGCATTCCGTTTGCAGGCTCCGGCAAACGAATCGAGCGCAGCAGACGCCGCCGCGACCGCACGCGTGGCGAACGGCGGCAGCGCGCCGGCAACCGAGCTGAGGTAAGGCCATGTACCTGACGAAGAAATTTCTATCGCGTCGCACCGTGCTCAAGGGTGCCGGTGTGGCGGTCGCCCTACCGCTGCTCGACGCGATGATCCCGGCCGCCACTGCGCTGGCACAAACCGCCGCTGCGCCGAAGCTGCGCGCCGGGTTCTTCTACCTGCCGCACGGCGCGATCATGTGGAACACCGCGCATGGCGCGGCGATGGATCACTGGACGCCGAGCGGCGCCGGCGCCAGCTTCAAGCTGAGCCCCATTCTCGAGCCGCTCGAGGCGTACAAACGCTATGTCACGTCGTTCTCGAACCTCGAGAACAAGGCCAACCAGAACTCGGTGCACGCGATCGTGCCGGCCACGTGGCTTTCCGGCGTGCGACCGAACAGCGACAGCCAGGGCGCCAGCATGGCGACGACGATCGACCAGCTCGTCGCCGGCCACATCGGCCAAGACACCGCCCTGCCGTCGCTCGAGGTGGCGTCGGAAACCACGGCGCAGGTGGCCGCCTGCCCGTCGGGCGCCGGCTGCTACTACAGCACGACGCTGTCGTTTCGCAACGCCACTTCGCCGCTGCCGATGGAGTTCAATCCACGCAAGGTCTTCACGCAACTGTTCGGCGAAGGCGACACGCCGGCCGAGCGCGAGGCCATCGCCGCACAAACACGCAGCCTCCTCGACCTCATCGCCGACCGCACCGCAGCGCTGCAACGCGACTTGAGCGCCGGCGACCGAGCGGTGCTCGGCGAGTATCTCGACACCGTGCGCGAGATCGAGCGACGCGTCGAGAAGGCCGAGCAGCGCGACCTCACCGGCATCACGCTACCCGAGGCGCCAATCGGCGAGCTCGACGCGTTCGACGATCAAGTGAAACTCATGTTCGATCTCATTGCATTGGCCTATCAGGCCAATCTCACGCGTGTGGCGTCGTACATCATGGTGGCCGAAGGCACCAACCGCACCTACAACCACATCGGCGTGTCGGATGCATTCCATCCGCTGTCGCACCACGCGAACGATCGCGAGCGGCTACTCAAGCTCGTTAAGATCCAGCGCTATCACATGGAGCGCTTCGCCGATTTCGTCGCCAAGATGGCGGCTACACCCGATGGCGAAGGCTCACTGCTCGATCATTCGTTGTTCCTCTACGGCTCGAACATGAGCAACAGCGATCGGCACAACAACTATCCGCTGCCGAACATCCTCGTCGGCGGCGGCGCGGGCGCGCTCAAAGGCGGCCAGCACATCGAGCTGCCGGAGCACACGACGCTCACCAACCTGCATCTCACCGTGCTCAACAAGGCGGGGCTCGAACTCACGAGCTTCGCGGACAGCACGGGCCCGATCGCTGGCGTCTGATCGAGCACATGGTCAGCCGGCGCGCGATACTGCAGGGAGCTGTCGGTGCGGCAACGGCCGCAACGCTCTCGCCTTCGTTCGCGGTCAGCACGATCGACGTCACGCAGGTCACGGGCTCGCTTGCATTGCTGACGGGGGCCGGCGGCAACGTGCTTGCGCTGACGACGAGCGAAGGCCTCGTGCTCGTCGATAGTGGCGCCGCGGAGGCGAGCGCCGTGCTGCTCGAGACGCTCGGCGGGCTGCCGGGCGGCGCTCGGGTACGCACACTGTTCAACACGCACTGGCATCTCGACCAAATCGGCGCCAACGAGCGCATCGGCGCGAGTGGTGCGACGATCGTCGCACACGAGAAGACGCGCCTGCGGCTCGCCACCGGCTACTACCTGCCGGCCGAAGATCGCTACGAGAAACCGGTCGCCATGCAAGCGCAGCCCACCGAGAGCTTTTACACCACGGGCGAGACGACGATCGGCGGCCAACGCATCGACTACGGCTATCTGCTCGAAGCCCACACCGACGGCGATTGCTACGTGCGCTTCCGCGACGCAAACGTCGTTGCGGTGGGCGATGCCGTGTCGCCGCTGCGCGATCCCGAGCTCGATTGGTTCGGCGGCGGCTGGCTCGGCGGCCGACTCGACTCGTTGAAGTTGTTGCTCACGCTCGGCGACGCGCGCACGAAATTCGTGCCGAGCTACGGCCCTGTCGTGGGCCGCGCCGAGGTTCAGGCCGAGCACGACCTGCTGCTCGCCCTGTTCGAGCGCTTCTTCGAGCTCATACGCAAGGGCGATAGCGCCGAGGACATGTTGGCGGCCGGCATCATGAACGACACGGGCCGCGAATGGCAGGACCCGCGCAAATTCGTGCACGCCGTGCACAAAGGGTTGTGGGCACATCACAATACCCTGTCTCCCGACATCGTCTGACCGAACACGATGGTGACTGCGATGAGAACGACGAGCCTAACGATCACATGCTTATTGGCGTTTTGCGGTACCGCCGGCGCAGAAGCGCCGCTCGCCGACCTCATCCAAGCGGGCGATCGCGCTACGGCGCTCGAGCAGATTCGCGCAGGCGCCGACGTCAACGCCGCGCAGGGCGACGGCACCACGCCGCTACATTGGGCCGTTTACAAGGTCGATGCCGAGCTCGTCGCGGCGCTGCTGCGGCGCGGGGCCAACGCGGGCGCCAGCAACCAATATGGCTCCACCCCGTTGGCCGAGGCTGTGAAGATCGCCGACCCGGGGCTCGTCCGGCAGCTGCTCGAGGCCGGCGCCGACGTCGAAGCACCGAATCAAGACGGGCAGACGGCGCTGCTGATCGCGGCGCGGGCCGGTGCGCTCGAGGTCGCGCAACTGCTCGTCGAGCATGGCGCCGACGTCAACGCCGCGGAAGCTTGGCGCGGGCAAACGGCCCTGATGTGGGCCGTGGACGGCGACTACCCCGAGCTCACGCAGTTTCTGCTCGACCAAGGCGCGAACGTGAACACGCGCGCGGCGGCCAACGACTGGCGGACGCAGATCACGTCGGAGCCGCGGGGGCAGTATCGGCCCACCGGCGGGCTCACACCTTTGTTATATGCGGCGCGTTCCGGATGCGCGCGCTGCGTGCGCTCGTTGCTCGACGCCGGCGCCAATATCGACCAGCCGAACCCTGACGGCATCACGCCGTTGATGGTGGCCATCGACAATTTCAGGTTCGATACCGCGCGACTGCTGCTCGATCAAGGCGCCAATGCGCATACCTGGGATTGGTGGGGCCGCACGCCGTTGTATGTCGCGGTGGACATGAGCTCGTACAACGGTCGCGCACCGCGCCCCGCGGCGTCGGCGGAGACGTCCGGCACCGACATCGTCCGTTTGCTGCTGACGGCCGGCGTCAATCCCAATTCGCAATTGAACATGCACCGGCCCGGTCGCGGCGGCAACACCAGTCGCTTCGTCGACGATCTCTTGACCACGGGTGCCACGCCGCTGCTGCGCGCCGCGATCGGCCACGACGTGGCCGCCGTGCGCTTGTTGCTCGAGCATGGCGCACTCGTGGACTTGCCGAACGTGATGGGCGTGACGCCGCTCATGGGCGCCGCCGGCATGGGCGTATCGCCGCGCGATCGGCGTTTGAATGTCGACGGCGACGTGCAAGCCCGCGCCATCGCCACACTCGAGCTGCTGCTCGCGGCAGGCGCCGACGTGAACGCCAGGGTCACCGACATCGAGAGCCGCACCGCGCGCATCGCGCGCATCAGCTCGATGACGGAACGCCAAGGGCAGACCGCGCTCTTCGGCGCCGTGAAATTCGGTTGGGCGCACGTCGTCGAGCTGTTGCTGGCGCACGGCGCCGACGTGAACGTAGTCGATGCGCTCGGCAAAACACCGCTCGACGCAGCCCAGGGCCGGATCGGCGGACGCGACAACACCGTATCCGCGGAGATCGCGGAGCTATTGAAAGCGGCTGGCAGTAAGGGCTGACTTTAGGCGCAACCGCGCGATAAACGCGAAGCCCTGCAGCTACGTGGATTCTCCCTCAGCGTGGAATTGGCCGCGACCGGCAGGTAGGATGCCGCCTCCTCTCTCCGGCATGGAGCGCCTAACAATGCGAACGATCGGCTTCGTGGCACTTTGGTTGTTGTCGGCTGCGGCTCTGGCACAGAACCCTCCGCCTGCACCCGTACCCGCACCAGCACCGGCGGCAGCGCCCGCAGCCGATCCGATTACGGGCTCCGCGGGGCTCGGCTACCTCGCCACCGACGGCAACACCGACAGCACCAACAGCAACGCCGCGTTCAAGCTGGCATGGGATCGCAGCGGCGCGTGGATCCACGAGTGGAACGCCCTCGCCATCAATGCGCGCACCGATGGCATCACGACGGCGGAGACGTACTCGGCGGGGTACAAGGCGTTACGCGACTTCGACGAGTACAGCTATCTGTTCGCGACCGGCGATTGGCGGCAGGACGAGTTCGCGGGCTACGACGAGCAGATATCCGAAACGGTCGGCTACGGCCGCCGACTCATCGACAGCGACAAACACATGCTGGCGATCGAAGGCGGCGCCGGCGCGAAGCAGTCGACGCTCATCGACGGCACCGAGTTGGACGAGGCCATCGTTCGCGGCGGTCTCGACTACGCCTGGCAGATCAGCGCGTCGGCGGAGTTCACGCAGAAGCTCCTCATCGAGCAAGGCGACGACAACCGCTACACCGAATCGAACACGGCGCTCAAGGCGGAGTTGATCGGCAACCTCGCGCTCGTGGTCTCGTTCATGATCAAGAGCAACTCCGACGTGCCGGTCGGCATCGAGAAGACCGACCGCTTCACGTCCATCTCGATCGAGTATGGCTTCTAGCGTGACGCCAGAGGCGACCGTGCTGCGCGGCAAACGCATCCTGATCACCGGGCCAACCGCCGGCATCGGGCGGCAAATCGCGCTCGATCTGGCCGCGCTCGGCGCGGATTTGATCCTCGGTTGTCGCGATCTCACGCGCGGCGCTCGCACGGCCGAGGAGATTCGCGCGGCAACGGGTGCCGGCTCGATCGCCGTGCTGCAGCTCGACACGTCGAGTCAACGTTCGATTCGCGACTTCGCGCGCACGCTGCGCGCGTCGCACCCGCGTCTCGACGTACTCGTCAACAACGCCGGCGTCGCGCAAGGCGAACACCGCACGAGCGCGGACGGGATCGAGCTCACGTTCGCCACCAATGTCCTCGGCTACTTTCTGCTCACGCGCGAGTTGCTCGACGTGCTCCGCGCGAGCGCGCCGGCGCGCATCGTCAACGTCTCCTCGGCGTTCATCGACGAGCCCGATCTCGACGATCTCGAGTTCTCCCGCCGCCGTTACGACGGCCTCAGAGCCTATGCGCAATCGAAGGCCTGCAATCGCCTGCTCACGTGGGCGCTCGCCCGCCGGCTCGAGGGCAGCGGTGTTACAGCCACGGCCTACGCGCCTGGCTTCGTGGCCGGCACGGAGCTGTCGCGCGACTTGCCGCCGGCGATCAAAGACGCCTATCGCACTCGCGTCGGCCGCACGGCCGAGGAAGGCGCCGACACGGCCGTGTGGCTCGCGAGCAGCGCCGCGGTCGAAGGCATCAGCGGCAAATTCTTCATGGATCGGCGCGAGCTACCCTGCGAGCTGCGCGAAGTGTCGACGGAGGAAGCCCTCTGGGCCGAATGCGAGCGCTACGTGGGCTTTTAGAAACAGACAGTCCAGAGCGACGGTGTCACCCAGAGCAGGACAGCGACGGCGGTGCCGTGAAAAAAACCCGGCGTCGTCAACTGGTCGATCTCGAAGGTCCCCCTAACGCTCGCGAGTTCGTCCGCGTGGATTTCCGACACGGCGAGGGCTGATTCGAGGAAGTCCGTGGGCAGCACCATGCACTGATCGCCGTTGAACTCGTGCTCGATCACCTCCGGTTTGGCACTCGTGTCCACACGACAAGACTACGTTCGATGGCAAGCGAAAGCCGTGATCTCCAGCACTAAACGGCGCTAACCGCTCGACTCGCCACCCTCCGCGCACTGTCGCGAACAGCCCTGCGTCAGCCCGCGATTGACGCCCAAGCCGCGACGAGCCGCTCCGCCGTGCGCCACGCCAGCGCCTGGGCCGTGAGCGTCGGGTTGTGTGCGCCGCTCGTGCCCATCACGGACGCGCCCAGCACGCCGAGATTCGGCACCTCGTGGCTGAAACCCCAACGGTCGACGACGTTCGTCTCGGGATCGTCGCCCATGCGCGTGCCGCCATAGGCGTGCGTCGAGACGCCCATCGTGCCGACGGGCTGGCGCAACGCCGCGATCGCGCCGGCCTCGATGAACCACCGTTCCATCTTGTCCTGAATGAACGTGGCGATGCGTTTCTCGTTGTCCTGGTGGTCAGCCGTGATGCGGATCACCGGGAAGCCGAGCGGATCTTTGACCGTCGGATGCAGATCGAGATAGTTGTCCTCGTAGGGCAACGTGGTCTTCTGCAAATACGAATTCACCCAGCGGTCGGCGTTCTTCATGACGAACGACTTCCACTGCGAGCCCCAGCGCGGCGCCTGACCGAACGTCGGCATACTGGCCGCCGCGATCGGCCGTTGATCCGAGTACACCCAGAGATTGCCGCCGCCGATGAAGTCGAGCGCGCCGTGATCGAAGTTGTCGTCGGCCCAGTCGTCGATCGCAACGCCTTGCGCCGGCAGCCCGTACCAACGATTGAGCTTTTGCGGGAATAGCGCGAGCACCCCGCCGCCCTGGTTGTGCGTGAAGTAGTGACGACCCACTTGGCCGTGGTTGTTGGCGAGGCCGTGTGGATACGCCTCGGACGACGACAACAGCAACAATCGCGTGTTCTCGTAGGTGTAGCCGGCGAGCAGCACGACGCTGGCCGGCTGGATGTAGACCTCGCCGTCCTTGAGGTACTGAACGCCGGCCGCGCGACCCTCGCCGTCGACGTCGATGCGCGTGACGTGCGCCTCGGTCACGATCGCGAGATTGCCAGTCTGCTCTGCGTGCGGAATCGTCGACACGGCCGTCGAGTTCTTCGCCGACACGTGACAGCCGCCGCGGTTGCAAAAGCCGTGATAGAGGCAAGCGCTGCGATTCTGATACTGCTCGGAGTTGATGGCTGCCGGCCCCGGGAACGGATGCCAGCCCAAGCGTCCGGCCGCGCTCGCCATGAGCTCGGTGAACTCGGTGCCACGCAACGGCGGCATCGGATAGGGCCGCTGCCGCACACCTTCGAAAATGTTGCCGCGCGGGTCGATCGCGCCGTTGACGTTGCCGGCCTGACCCGATACGCCGAGCGCGTGCTCCACTTTGTCGTAATAGGGCTCGAGCTCTTCGAGCCCGAAGGGCCAATCCTCGACCGTCGAGCGGGCCGGAATTCGCCCCGCGCCATAGCGGCGCCTCGTTTCGCTGACGACCTTGAAGTCCCATGGGTTCAAGCGCCAGCTCTGCGCCCAGTAGTGAATCGTCGTGCCACCGACGCCGTTCATCATCGGGTGAATCGCCGCGCGCGGCGAGTCCGGCGCCGACGCGTTCGGCCGATGCACGGGGATCTCGCGATTGGCCTTCTGCGCCGCGTGCGGCCAGCCGCGGAAATTGTTGCGCAGCTCGTCGGGCGCGAAATCGCGCGGGCCGAGCCGCGTGCCGGCTTCGAGGCCGACGATCTTCACGCCGGCGGCCGCCAGCGGCTCGACCGCCACACCGCCCGCGCCGCCGAGCCCGATCACGACGACGTCGGTCTGCGGCAGCCTAGTCGTCATGCCGCTCTCCGGCCGTGGTATGCGCATCGAACACGCCCAAGTCGTACGCGGAGCTCAAGTTCGGTTCGAGCGCGGCGTTCATGCGTTGCTGCTCGGCCGTCACGGCCAACCGCAGGCCCGGGTAGCCGAGCAGCTCCCAGCCGATGAATTCCTGATTGCCGCCGTAGTGCGGATCACCGAACGTGCCTTCGAGCGTATGACCGAGCACGAGCTCGAAGAAGGCCGAGGACGTCGGGCTGAACCCCGTGGCGCGGTTCTGCTCGAGATCCGTGAGCACCGCATCCTGCTGCTCGGGCGCGAGCTCGACGAACGGTCGGCCGGCCGCGCTGCGCGCGTACGCGTCGAGCGCTGCAAGACCCGCTACATAGGCCGGCCGTTGGGCTGCGAGCGCAGTGCCGAGCGCGCCATCGATATAGCGTGCGGCGCCGGCTTCGAGCGCGCCGGGACCGTTGCTATCGCGCGGGATGAGCCGCGCGACCACGGCCTCGAGCACGGCGGCTTCGGTCGCCGTCAAATTCGCGTACGGCTCGCCGCGCGCCGCCTGCGCCAACACACTCGCGGGAATCGTCGTGATGGCGCCGAGCGCCGCCCCGCGCCGCAGCATGTCGCGGCGCGACCAATGACGTGGCATCGCTACCTCCCCTCACCGCTGCTGCGGTTCGCTCGAGCTCATTGAAACTGTAAATGCCGGCGCGCCGTGTCGCGATCGCAGACCTCGTTGACGAACTCGTAGTCCGGGCCTTTCTGATACTCGCCCTGCACCGTGACGGGTGCCGTCAGAAACTCCGGATCCTCGATCGTATACGAGACGCTCATACGCAGACCGTCGTCGGCCAGCCGGTAGCGCTCGAGCACGCGCTTCGCGGCACTCGAGTCGAGCCCGCGCGCGTTGCCCCAACGCGTCGGCGCGAACCCTAAGGTCTCGACGACGAGCGAACCGTCCACCTCGAAGCGGCCCACCGAGTAGCCGAGCTCGTTCGGCGTGAAGCTCGCCGGCCGCGGCGCACCATCCAAATGGATATCACGAGTCTGGCGCGAGCGCTCCTTCACGATCACGATCTGCGCGGCTTCACGGCGCCACGCGTGGCTATACGTGGCGAGGATCAGGCGTGGCACGCCGAGCGGCACGCAATCGAGCTCGGGGTCGTCGTTGAGGTTCCACGCGTCTACCTGCGCCCGACCCTTCGCGGTCAGGGGCCAATCCGTCGGCGGACGAAACGAGCCGATCGCCGCCTCGAGCACGGGAATCATGTGCCGCCAAGTGCCCGAGAAGTCGGTCGACGGAGCCACCGGCCCGCGACTCGGCAAACCGGGCACGCTCTTGCCCTCGGGGATTTGATACGCGTAGTACGTGCTGCCGTCGTCCCGCGTGATGCTGTAGAGCATCGCGAAATTCTGATTACCCGTGCGGCTCGGGTGCGCCACGATCGCGACGTGATCGCCCACCTGCACCGTTTCGCGCTGCCAGCCGAGCCGCAGAAAGCCCGGGATCGAGTGCCCCTCGAGCGTCCAGGTCGCGGCCACCCCTGCGTCGTTGCGAACGGTCGCTTCGATGTAGACGTGCGGACTGCGCCAGGCCACGTCGGTGATCGTGCCGTCGATCTCGATCCGCTTGTCGAGATCGAACGGCGCGCGCGAGTGATGCGCATCAGCAGCCGTGGCCACACCCAACGTGACCACAACGGCAACGATCGAGCCGGTCAATCCACGCATGTGGTAGGAACTGGCGATGCGCGCCTCCAAAGATCGGCCGCCGCAGCGATGGCTAGGACAGCTGCGGATACGCGCGCCGGATAGCGCTGTCCGAGATCACCTCGAGATGCGCTCCGCGCAGCGCGTCGCGCATTTCGAGCATCTGCGGCAACGGCAACCTGCGCTGCGGCGCGCGCAGGAACGGATCCGGAATCAGCCCGCGCAGCCACGTCGTCAGCTTGTACGCCGCGTGCAACCGATAGCCGAGCGTGGAATCGGCGACCACGCGGTGCAGCTTCAGCAGGCCGTCGTCCCAGATCGCCCTGGCCTTCGTGACGTTTTTGTCATCGCGCGCCGCGACGATGGCCTCGATCATCGGCTCCATCGCGTAGTTCCAAGAGCCGCTCACGGTGCCGTCGAA
>Ga0105252_10000667_pt1 | contig 19758 bp, 20 predicted proteins | sample EasRivMeERMZT100_FD_89675 | JGI IMG/M metagenome (GOLD analysis project Ga0105252, IMG submission 89675) | Soil microbial communities from meander-bound floodplain in the East River, Colorado, USA - East River MetaG ERMZT100 | ecosystem: Environmental > Terrestrial > Soil > Floodplain | place... | reverse complement strand
GCGGCCGGTGCTGCAGCCGGAGCGGGCGCTGCCGGCTCTTGCTGTCCGCAGGCGGCCAGGCAGAGAGAGACCAGGATCAAAGCGCTACGCACCGCCATAGGTGCTCCTGCAAGATTATCGAGTCAGATCACTCTAGCACAGCAGTTCGCGGCGGCTCACCGTCCGGCGGTTCGGTGACCGGTCCTGGTACGCCCGCGGCCCTTGCAGGGTGCCAAACGTGGCTAGAATACGCACCGGCCCGGTCGTCGGTGGGTGCCGATGCAAGTTCACTTACTCAAATCGAAGATTCACAGGGCGCAAGTGACGGCGTCCAGCCTGCACTACGAAGGCAGCCTCACGATCGCCGTCGATCTCATGGAAAAGGTTGGGCTCGTGACCTACGAGCGCGTGCTGTGCAGCAACCTGGCCAACGGCGAGCGTTTCGAGACCTACGTGATTCCCGGCGAGCGCGGCTCCGCGGCGATCGTGTTGAATGGCGCTACGGCGCACCTCGGCGAGATAGGCGATCGCCTGACGATCATGAGCTACACGCTCGTCGACGAGGCGCTGGCGAAGGACTGGCGGCCGCGCGTGATCGTCATGGGCGACAACGGCGCCGTCGCCGGGGGGCGCGGGATATGAAACGTAGCACGGATCGGATTCTCGTCACGCACGCCGGCAGCCTGCCGCGCCCGGACGAGCTCATCGAGGCCAACCGCGAGCGACCGACGGCGGAAGCGACGGCTGCGCGGCTGCGCAGCGCCGTGGCTGAAATCGTCCAACACCAAGCCGCCGTCGGCGTGGACGTGGTCAACGACGGCGAGTTTGGGAAACCCATGACCGAGGCCGTCGACTACGGTGCCTGGGCCACGTACATACACGAGCGGCTCAGCGGCTTCGAGCGGCGCGAGATCCCGGATGTTTTGACCGTGATGAGGGAGATCTTGGGCGAGAGCAAGGACCATCACGATTTCGCGGCCTTCTATGCCGCTGCGGCCGGCGGCGTCAACGCCGACCGTCGCCAAGGTCCCTACAAGCTCTCGGTGAACGTGGGGCCGATCAAGTACACGGGCCAAGCGTTCATCCAGCGGGATATCGACAACTTCAAAGCTGCGCTGCGCGATGTGCGCGTTACCGACGCATTCATGAGCGCGGTGTTCACGGGCGTGCAGATCGGCACGAGCGAGCACTACCGCAGCAAAGACGAAGAGGCCGTTGCCGTGGCGGAGGCCATGCGTGAGGAATACCGCGCGATCGTCAACGCCGGCCTGAACGTGCAGATCGACGATCCGATCTTCGTCAACGTCTACGAGATGCGCTACTCGATGACGGGCGACTTGCGAGGCTTTCGCAACTGGGCCGCGGCGCACGTGGAGCTCGTCAACCACGCGCTCGAAGGCATTCCCGAAGAGCGCGTTCGCTATCACCTCTGCTGGGGCAGTTGGGTGGGTCCGCACAGCACGGATCTGCCGCTGCGCGAGGTCATCGACTTGCTCGTGAAGATCAAAGCGAGCCAGTACTCGTTCGAGGCCGCCAACGCACAGCACGAGCACGAATGGAAGGTTTGGCAGGACGTGCAGCTCCCGCCCGGCCGCGCCTTGATCCCAGGCGTCGTGACGCACAAGACCAGCGTGCTCGAGCACCCGGAGCTCGTGGCCGACCGCATCGTTCGCTACGCCGACATCGTCGGCAAGGAGAACGTGATTGCGGGCACCGATTGCGGCTTCGGTGGGCGTCTGCACCCGCAGCTCGCGTGGGCGAAGCTCAAGGCGTTGGCGGAAGGGGCGGAGCTCGCGAATCGGCGGTTGTGGTGACCGCTCTCAGCTCGTTTGCCGCCGTAGATCGCCCGGGTCGAAGTCGTCCACGCTCGTGAGCTCGAGCACGCGGCGGTCGAACGCGCGCACGGCGTCGGCCTCGTCTTTCGCCAAGATGCCTTTCTGCTCGGCCTCGTCGATCTGCCCCGGCGTGTCGTCGGCTCTGATGTCGCCGGCCCGCCGCGCATCGAAGATGCGCCTCTCGAGCGGCTTGATCTTTTCGGCGAGCTCCATGGCCTCCTGCAGCAAGCCGAGGGGGTTACTGGGCTCGCGAGTCTTGTAGGCGTCGGCCGTCATGCGCTCGCGCGTGGCTGTTGGGTTGATGATGAGCTCAACGATCGCTTGGCCGAGCTCGTCGGAAGGTGAGGAGTAGGTGCGCCCGCGCGGGAAGATGAAAAAGCGCAGCACGGCCGCGACCCACCGATTCGGGAAGTTGCGCAGCAGGCTGTGGAACTGCTCCTGGGTCTTGTAGAGCAGTGTGCGGCACGACCATTCGACGAGCGGCAGGTCGGCCTCCGGCTCACCTTGGTCTTTGTAGTGCTTGAGCACCATCGACGCGAGATACAGATAGCTCAGGATGTCGCCGAGTCGCGCGGACAGCAGCTCGCGTCGCTTGAGCGCGCCGCCGAGCGTGAGCATAGCAGCGTCGGTGATCAGCGCGAACGATGCGCTGTAGCGCGTGATGTGCTGGTAATAACGACGTGTAGGCCCCGCGACCGGCACGTCGGTGAAGCGGGCGAGCGTCACGGCCATGACGAGCGAACGGGCCGCGTTCGACAGCGCATAGCCCAAGTGCTTGAACAGCAGCTGGTCGAACGTCACCAAGCCGGCCTCGCGATCGGGGTTGTGCGCGGCCTCCATCTCGGCGCGGACGAACGGATGGCAGCGGATCGCGCCTTGGCCGAAGATGATGAGATTGCGCGTCAGGATGTTCGCGCCCTCGACTGTGATCGCGATCGGCACCGACTCGTAGCCGCGCGCCAAGTAGTTCTTCGGTCCGAGCATGATGGCCTTGCCGCCGTGTATGTCCATCGCATCGTTCGCCACCTGCCGCCCGAGCTCGGTGTTGTGATACTTCAGGATCGCCGAGGGCACCGCGGGCTTCTCGCCGTTCGCGAGCGCCGTGCACGTGACGCGCGAAGCTGCGGTCATCGTGTAGACGTTGCCCGCCATCCGCGCCAGCGCTTCGCCCACGCCGTGGAACTTGCCGATCGGCAGATTGAACTGCCGGCGTAGCTTGGCGTACGCGCCAGAGGCGTAGAGCGCCGCCATGGCGCCGCCGACGGCGTTGCTCGGCAGCACGATGCTGCGGCCCACCGAAAGCAGCTGGACGAGCATGCGCCAGCCCTGACCGGCCATCTTCGGGCCGCCGATGATGGCATCGAGTGGCACGAAGACGTCGTGGCCGCGCGTCGGCCCGTTTTGGAACGGAATGTTGATCGGAAAGTGACGCCGGCCGATCTCGACACCCTTGGTGTTGGTGGGGACCAGCGCCGCAGTGATGCCATAGTCCTCAGTCTCGCCGATCAGGCGCTCGGGATCGTAGAGCTTGAACGCGAGGCCGAGCACCGTCGCGATCGGCGCGAGCGTGATGTAGCGCTTGTCCCAGTTGAGGCGAATGCCGACGATTTCTTTTCCTTCGTACCTGCCCCGACAGACCACGCCCTTGTCGACGAGGGCCGTCGCATCGGAGCCCACACGCGGCGAAGTCAGCGCGAAGCAAGGCACTTCCTTGCCGCTCGCGAGACCGGGCAGCCAGCGCTGCTTCTGCTCGTCCGTGCCGTAGTGCAGCAAGAGCTCGGCGGGACCGAGCGAATTCGGTACGCCGATCGTCGAGGCCGCCGTCGCGTTACGCGAGGCGATCTTCGTCAGCACCATCGAGCTCGCGAGCGGCGAGAAGCCTAGGCCTCCGTACTCCTTCGGGATGATCATCGCGAAGAATTTCTGCTCTTTGATGTGCTGCCACACCCTTGGCGGCATATCGAGGAGCTCGTGCGTGATCTCCCAGTCGTCGAGCATGCGGCACAGCTCTTCCACGGGGCCGTCGAGAAACGCCTGTTCCTCGGCGGTGAGCTTCGGCGGTGGCAGGCTATTCAGCTTGCGCCAGTCCGGCATGCCGGTGAACAGCTCGCCATCCCACCAGACGCTGCCGGCTTCGAGCGCGTCCTGCTCGGTTTTCGACATGCTCGGCAGCATTCGGCGGTAGATGGCGAAGAAACGCCGCGAGATGTTGTCGCGGCGCAATGTCTTAAGGTTCACTACGACCAGGCCCGCGAACAGAATCCAGAGCAAGCCGGTCCACAGCGCTCCGCCGCTGCCAAACAGTGAGTAGGCGAGCAGCAATGCGCCGAGCACGGCCGTCGCCGTGCGCAGGTCCGCGCGCCGATACGCAAGGACGAGCGGCACACCGACCAGGAGTACGAGCCAAACGAGGGTTGCCATTGCGACTCCTTCTCGGGTCCGTTCGTCGGTCGCGCTATCCGTTGCGCACGCAGCTAAAGCAGGTCTTTGACTCCCGCGCGCTCTTCGCGGAGCTCGGTGTCGGTGGCAGCCATCTTGGTGCGGCCGAAATCGTCGACGGCGAGCCCTTGCACGATTTGATACTCGCCGCGCACGCAGCGCACGGGATACGAGTACACCACGCCTTCGGCGATGTCGTAGCTGCCGTCGGAGGCGACCGCCATGCTCACCCAATCGTCGCCGGGTGTGCCGAGAGCCCAATCACGGATGTGGTCGATGGCAGCGGAAGCGGCAGAGGCGGCAGAAGACGCGCCGCGCGCTTTGATGATGGCCGCGCCGCGCTGTTGCACGGTGGGAATGAACTCGTCGCGATACCAGCTCTGCGAAACTCGCGTCATCGCCGGCTGGCCGGCCACGGTGGCGTGGGCGAGATCGGGGAACTGGGTCGCCGAGTGGTTGCCCCAGATGATCGCGCCGCGAACGTCGCTGACGTGGGCGCCGACCTTGCTCGCCAATTGCGCCTTGGCGCGATTGTGGTCGAGACGCGTCATGGCGGTGAAGTTGCGCGGATCGAGGGCCTTGGCGTTCTCGCGCGCGATCAACGCGTTGGTGTTGGCCGGGTTGCCGACGACGAGAATCTTGACGCGGCGGTCGGCGACGGCGTCGAGCGCCTTGCCTTGCGCGGAGAAGATCTGCGCGTTGGCGAGCAACAGGTCTTTGCGCTCCATGCCGGGACCGCGCGGCCGAGCACCTACGAGGAAGCCGTAGTTGATGTCCTTGAACGCGGCTTCCGCCTTGTCCGAGACCACGATGCTGTGCAGCGTGTCGAAGGCGCAGTCGTCGAGCTCCATCGCAACGCCGTTCAGAGCGCCGAGCGCCGGGGTGATCTCGAGTAGCTGCAAAACGATCGGCTGATCGGGCCCGAACAGTTGCCCCGATGCGATGCGGAATGCCAGTTGGTAGCCAATCTGGCCGGCGGCACCGGTGATCGCGACGCGTACCGGTGTTTTGCTCTTTTGCTTCATAAGTTGACGTGTGCCTCGACGAAAAGAATCTGAATGAGTAGCACGAGAATCTTAGCACGCAGGCGCGGCGCGCCTCGCAGCCGGGGTCGGCGTGTCAGTGTGCTCTGCGGGGGTTATCGCTAACCTTCGTTCTCAGGTCCGGCTTTGGCCATGCCATGTTTGCGCAGCAGGCTGCGGAGTTGGTGGTAGCTCAACCCGAGCAGCTTGGCGGCGAGCGTTTGCTTGAACTGGGCGCGCTCGAGCGCACGCCGCAGCACCTGCTGCTCGAAGCCTGCTACGGCGGTGCGAAAATCCGCGGGGATCGCCTGCTCGTGCGCCGGTGGCGCCACTGGCAGCGTCTCGGCGACCGACATCGCGGCGGGAGGCGCGGGGTTGAACGGCGAGGCGAACGGGTCGAACAGAATGTCGTCGATCGGTTGGTCGGGTTCTGCGGCGCGGTAGACGCTCCGTTCAATGGCGTTCTTCAGCTCGCGCACGTTCCCGGGCCATGCGTAGCCGAGCAGCGCTGCCTTGGCATCGGCCGTGAACCCGGGGAAAAACTGCCGGCGCAATTCCTTCGTGACGTTGACCGCGAAATGATAGGCGAGTGTATCGATGTCCTCGGGGCGGGCCCGTAGCGGCGGGACATGGATCACGTCGAAGGCCAGGCGGTCGAGCAGGTCGGCGCGAAACTTGCCGAGCTCGGCCAGTCGCGGCAGGTGCTCGTTGGTCGCGCCAACGATGCGGACGTCGGTCATCAGCGTGTCCGAGCCGCCGACGCGCTGAAATTCTCCGTACTCGATGACGCGCAGGATCTTTTCCTGCATTCGCGGAGTGATCGTGCCGAGCTCATCGAGCACGAGCGTGCCCCCGTTGGCCTGCTCGAATCGGCCGATATGGGTGCGCGTCGCGCCGGTGAAAGCGCCTGCCTGATGGCCGAACAGTTCGGTTTCGAGTAGCGTCTCGGTGAGTGCCGCGCAGTTGACCTTGACGAGCGGCTGCTCCCAGCGTTCCGAGAGGTAGTGCAGGCGCGAGGCTATTTGCTCTTTGCCCGTGCCGCGCTCGCCGATTACGAGCACTGGCTTGCTGAGTTTGGCGGCTCGCGACACGTGCTCGAGCATGGCGAGAAAGGTGGGTGCTTCGCCGATCAGGCTAACGTTGTCGGGGGTCGAAGCCGCTGTGCTGGGCAAAGGGCACCAAGAATTGGTTATTTCGGCGAAAGCTTAGCCTAAGTGCTCACCTGTGCCCACTGGGGCTGGGTGGATGGCCCGGCGAAGAACGTATCGTATTCAGCGAGTTAGGCGGCTGGGCTGCGGCTGGCATGGATTCTGCTAACAATCTGTCACTTACTGACAGAGGACGAGCCGCCATGGGTATCTTCTCGCGCTTTACTGACATCGTGAATTCGAACATCAACTCGATCCTCGACAAAGCCGAGGACCCCGAGAAACTGGTACGCCTGATGATTCAGGAGATGGAGGACACGCTCGTCGAAGTTCGTTCGACGGCGGCGCGCGCCATCGCCGACCGCAAGGAGATATCGCGCTCGCTGAGCGGTATGGACCAGGAGACTCGAGAGTGGCAGGCGAAGGCCGAGCTCGCGCTCGACAAGAATCGCGAGGATCTAGCCAAGCTGGCGCTGGCCGAGAAGGCCCGCGTAGCCGCCGCCGCCGACGCGCTGCGCACTCAACACAAGACCCTCGGCGAGGGTTTGGATAAGCTCAACGACGACATCGTGCGGCTCGAGGAGAAGCTCGTCGACGCCAAAACTCGCCAGCAGGCGATTTTCGCCCGCCACCAAACTGCCAGCCGTCGTCTCGAGGTGCGCAAGCGCCTGCACAGCGTGCGCATCGACGACGCGCTGATTCGCTTCGACCAGTTCGAGCGGCGCATCGACGACATCGAGGCGCACGTCGAGTCGTACGATCTCGGCGGCAAAAAGAATCTCAAGGACGAATTCTCCGAGCTCGAAACCGAGGACGCCGTGGCCAAGGAGCTGCGCGAGCTGAAGTCGAAGCGGGCCGAGCAGAAGCGCGGCGGTAATGACCCGGCCTGACGCGCATGGACGAGATTCAGGCTGTGTTCGTTCTAGCCATCATCTTCATGGTGGTGGTCTTGCCGCTCATCGTCATCATGCACTACACGACGAAGTGGAAGGCCACTAAAGGGCTGTCGGACGACGAGCAGCGGATGCTCGAGGATCTCTGGAAGGATAGCCAGAGCATGCAAAGTCGTGTCAATGCGCTCGAGACCATTCTCGATAACGAGATTCCGGACTGGAGGAAGAAACTATGATCGCTGTGCTTGCCATCTACGGTCGGTGCGCTGACGCACGGGCGGTGATGCCGTGAACAGCGAACGTCGTGAGCCCGGGGTCCCGCATCGGCTCTATCGAAATCCGCGTAACGGCGTGATCTTCGGAGTCTGCGCTGGGCTCTCCGAGTATTTTGGCTTCGACCTCACACTCACGCGGGTGCTGGTGGTGATCAGTGCGTTCTTCGCGGTTCCGTTGATCTGTGTCGCGTACGTGATGCTCGGCTTGTTCCTGCCCACGCGATCACCCGGCTCAGCCGGCTACGTAGAGATGGATCCCGTGGAGCGCCAAGTCCGGTCGAGCCCGCACGATACGTTGTCAGGTGTGCGGTATCGCTTCCGCGACCTCGACACGCGACTGCAACGCCTCGAGAAGTATGTGACGTCGAACCGCTACAGGCTCGACCGCGAGTTCGAGCAACTCAAAGAGTAGTTCTGGCAACGTGGTTTGGGGAGGTCGCGGCTGATGCATCCGTTTTTTGAGTTCGTGATAACCGTTCTGGCCCTGACGTTGGTCTACAAGCTCGTCGTGACGATACTCCAACGCAAGAACCAGCAGCGCAGCGACGCATCTACCGAAACCGTCAACGTGGAGCTGCGTCAACGACTCGCGGAAATGGAAGAGCGCGTGCGCGTGCTCGAGAGAATCGTGACGGACGAGCGCTTCGATCTGAAGCAGCAGTTCAAGGACCTCTAGTCGCGGCGCTGCGGCAGCGCCGCGACCTATTCGAGCGAATCTGGCTCAGTTGGCGGCGGGCGCCGGATTGGCGGCCTTGTAGGCCTTGACCTGCTCGTTGAACGCGGCGGCAACGCCTTCCATCTCTGAGACGCCCGTGTCGTGGCGCGTGATCATCAACCGCTTGAACTCGGCCGGGGCCTCTTCACCCTGGGCGTCGAGCTCCTGGTTGAGGCAATCGAGGTAGGTTTGCATCGCCGCCATGTACGATTTCACTTCGCCCTGAGCCGCGAGCAGTTGCTCCATCGTGGCCGTCTTGCCATCGGGAATCGATACGACCTTCGGGTTCTCGCAGGCTGCAGCGGCAAAGCCATAGCCGGCCGCAATGGCAGCCACACAGCAAGACGTAAGCGTTCTCATGACAGTACCTCGTGATACACAAAATCGTGCCCGGCAAAAATATACCCTACCCGGCCCTGGAAAATCATTACGGAGCGGTCAGGCAAACAAGGCACGGTGCTGGCCGGTGCCCCCGTTCTCGGCAATCAGCAGCTCCAAGAACCGATCTGCGGTCACCGGGTCGCCGAACAGGTGACCCTGGGCGTAGTCGCAGCCGTGCTTGCGCAAGAAGTTCAACTGCGCCTCGGACTCCACGCCTTCGGCAACCACTTCGAGCTGCAGGGCGTGGCCCATCTGGATGATGGCGTCGACGATCGCCGCGTTGTCACGATCGATGGCCACGTCCCGGACGAACGACTGGTCGATCTTCAACGTGCTGATCGGAAACTGTTGCAGGGCGCTCAACGACGAGTAGCCCGTGCCGAAGTCATCGATGGCCAAGTGGAGGCCCATGCCGTAGAGCGCATCGAGAATGCGAATCGTGCGCTCTGGGTCCTCCATGAGCGTGGTCTCGGTGATCTCGAGCTCCAGCGATGTTGGCGAAACGCCTTGGGCACGGAACGTGTCGCGCACCTGATCGAGAAAGCGTCGCTGCTGCAGTTGGCGCAACGACAAGTTGAGGGACACGCGGCACGGCGACGGCACCGAGCGTTGCCATGCGCGGTAGTCCGCGCAGACGCGATTGAGCACCCAGTCGCCGAGTTGCAGGATGAGGTTGGTTTCCTCGGCCAGTGGCACGAAGTCCGCCGGCGACACGAAGCCGCGCTCGGGCAAATCCCAGCGCAGCAGCGCCTCCGCGCCCTCGAGTCGCCCCGTCGACAAACGATATTTCGGTTGGTAGTGCAGACTCAGCTCGTCACGTTCGAGCGCGCGCCGCAGCTTGCTCTTCAGCATCAGGCGATCGACCGCAGCCGTGTTCATATCCGAGCTATAGAACTCGAAGCAGTTGCCGCCGGCCTTTTTCGACTGGTATAGAGCGGCGTCGGCATTGCGAATCAAATCGATGACGTTGTCGCCATCGCGCGGAAACGAGGCGATCCCCATGCTGGCTGTGAGGAAGATCTCTTCGCCATGCACGAGAAATGGTTTGCCGGTCGCGTGCAATAGCCGTGGCGCGAGCTCGGCCAGGGTCTTCTGCATGGCGTCCATTCGCTCGAAACCGGTCAGCAACACGGCGAACTCATCGCCGGCGAGGCGACCGGCGTGGGCATTCTCGCCGAGCTCGGCGAGCAAGCGTCGCGCAAAGATCTCGAGACTCGTGTCGCCCGCCGAATGGCCGAACGTGTCGTTGATGTCTTTGAAGCGATCGACGTCGAGGTAGAGGATGGCCACGTACTGCTGGCTGCGCCGCGCGCGCGCAATCGCCTGTTGCAGCAGGTGCTGAAACTGCATGCGATTGGCGATCTTGGTGAGGGAGTCCGTGCGCGCTAAATAGCGGATGCGCTGCTCGACGCGTTTGCGCTCGTCGATGTTGTGAGCGGCGTACACCTTGCTGGTGATCTCGTTCCGCTCGTCGTGCACGTTGGCGACCGTGTACGAGATGCTCGCGGTGGTGCCGTTTGGGCGAACCACGGTTCCTTCGCGTGGTCGCGAAGCGACGCCCTCGGCGCGGCGCCGGTCATTCGACAAGATGAGCTCGTCGGCGAGCTTGCCGACCAGCCCGGCTTCCGGGTAGCCAAACAGCTCGCTCGCTGCCGCATTGGCGCGTTCGATCTTGCCTACCATGTTGGTGATCAGCAGCGCTTCGCCCATGCTCGACAAGAGGCGGTCGAGGTAGTCGCGTGAGATCGTGCTCGAGCGCAGGCTCAAGCGCATGGCGTTGACCGCCTCCGCGAGCTCACGTAGCTCGGCCGCTTGGCCGAAGTCGGCCGTGGCCTCGAAGTTGCCCCGGGCCGCATCCGACAGCGCGGCGGCCACTGCGCGCAGCGGTCCCGTGAAGCTATCGGCTAAGCCGCGCACGAGCAGAATCGCTATTGCGGCAGCACCGCCGAGACAGGTGAACAACGCGACGCCGAAGGTCGCCACGGACAGCGCGCCCGATGCCAGTAGGTAGACAAGCAACGCAATGACGATCGTCACGCCCACGGCGAGGCCGACCATCAACGCCATGTAACCGCGTTTTAGACCTAAGGTGACGTACGGGCTCAGCATGCGCGGGCTGTCAGTCTAGTTGTTATAGTAGTGACCGAGGGACAGCGGGAGTCTGGAGCACAACACATCTGCCCAGACTTGCCCAGTCCGATGCGACAGAATCCGTGTTCCTCGCTACGGCTCGACAACCCAGTCTATTACTATGCAGCGGATGCCGCACCTCGTCGGTGCATTCAAGGCCCCGGTAGGGCTTCGCCACCGGCACGTGCAGTCGTTGCTGGCGGGCTGGCCGCTGCGGCAACACTTTCTGCGTCGCCGGGCCGCCGGGCTACTCGACGCCTCGCGCGATGAGACCGTTGATTGCGGTGACGGTGTGCGCTTGCTGGGCCATTACAGCCACCAGCCGGCCGCCGCTCGCGGTCTCGCCATTCTTCTGCATGGCTGGGAGGGCAGCGCGGCGGCGAGCTACACCGTGTCGGTTGGCAGCCGGCTCTACGACGCGGGTTTCGACGTATTTCGGCTCAATTTTCGCGACCATGGCGAAACCTTCGCGCTGAACCGCGAGCTCTTCCATTCCTGCCGTATCGATGAGGTGGTCGGCGCCCTGGCAGGGATCACGGCCGCGCATCCGGCGGCGCGCACGTTCCTCATCGGTCACTCTCTTGGCGGTAACTTCGCGCTGCGGGCGGCGGCTCGCGCGCCGACGGCGGGGATCGCTCTCACGCGGGTGGTGGCCATTTGCCCCGTCCTCAAACCGCACAGCACGATGCGTGCGCTCGAAGACGGTCTGTGGGTGTACCGAGAGTATTTCCTGCGGCGCTGGCGCCGCAGCCTGATGGCGAAGGCGGCGTGTTTTCCGGAGCTCTACGACTTTGGCGACTTGCGCCGGTTCCCGACGTTGACGGCTACCACGGAGTTCTTCGCTACGCGTTACGCGGGTTTTCCGGATATCGATGCGTATCTTACGGGGTACGCCATCACGGGCGATGTTCTGGCGAATCTCAGCGTGCCCTCGCGATTGATCGCGGCCGCGGACGATCCGGTTATCCCGATCGAAGACTTGGCCGATTTGGCGATGACCCCGGCGCTATCGGTCGATGTGTTCCCGCGCGGCGGGCATTGCGCGTTTCTCGAGAGCTATCGCTTGCGCAGCTGGCTCGATGGGGCGGTCCTCGCCGAGCTCGAAAAGGCCACCTAGCGAGGTGTTGTTCCGACAGCCCCTCAATCAGGGCTCGTCCGGGAACGCCGCAAGTACATCCATGTAGGCTCGCTCGCGCGCGTCCCTGCGCGCGGGCGTCCCGGCCGAGCCCTGATTGAGGGACTGCCGAAACAACACGGCTTAAGGTTGGCGCTTTTCCTGGAACTTGACGGGCTGCTCGCCGCTCATGACCTTGATGTCGCCCTCGATGATGGCGCCCTCGGCCACGGCGATCGAGTGCCCCGCCAGGCTGCCGGTGACGCGCGCGGTACCTGCGATCTCGACGCGCTGCCGCGCGATAACGTCGCCTTCGACGGTACCGGCGACGATGATGTCGATGGCTTTCATCGTGCCTTTCCACCGTCCGCCCGCGGCGAGCGTCAGCGGACCGTTGATGTCGCAGTCGCCTTCGACGGTGCCGCAGAACACGTAAGCGCCCTGGCCCGTGATTGTGCCGACGATCTTGGTCGTAGGGGCTATGTAGGTGGTCGGGCCGTTGGCCGCGTCTTGGATCCGTCGTTTGAACATCAGCGTCACTCTCTCCGCAAACTGGCCACAAACTGGCCGCAAAGGTAACCGATGCGCCGTGGTCGGCGCGGGAACAGTGTCACGTGGCGACAATTCGCCGCCAAAGTGGCAAATTTTGTCGCTTCGGTAGCGTGACGCCGTTCACGCAGCTAGGCGATAAGTAGTTGTTTTGGTTGCGTGCAGTTTTTCTGGCATGTGTCTTGCTTGAATCGACGCGCCCGCGCGAACGCGGGCGCAGCGGAGCAAGCGGATGAACCGCAGTTTCGAAGTCATCGCCCTCGTCCTCGGGGACGCGACGGACCGGCGGTGGCACGCAGGCCAGCTCGGCAAGGGCGCGCAGCGTCTCGTGCGGACGGCGGATGGGCGCGTGTCGCTCGAGCCGGTCGAGTCGGAAGAGGAGTTTGAGCGCACTGCTCGCACGACGGGTTGCTTCCGTCGCGGCAAGCCGATCCGCGACCCGCGTACGCACGAAGTGATTGGCTACGAGATGGAGCAGGTGCCGTTATTGCGCGCGCGGAGCGTGCCGACCTAATAGCCGTAGCCCAACTGTTTGATCTCGGCGACGAAGCCGTTTTCCAGTCGCACCCAGCGCATGAGCTTCTGCGGGCCGAGGTTGTAGGTCCACTCCTCGACGAGGACTTCTTCGGGCAGCCCGGGCACGAATACGCCGCCGGGCGTCGTGATGTACGGGCGGTGCGTGAAGCGTGTTTGCACCGAAGCAGGCTCGCCGCAGAAGTGCAGGAGTTTGTCGGCATGATCGCCGCGCGTGATGATGCGCGAGCCGCAACGGAACGCGTGCGCGGGTGCGGCGGCCAGAAACAGCGCTGTGGCCACGCCGAGCAACAACCGCGTGCGGTTCATGGTGGAGCCCACCTCCTCGAGTTGCGCGAGCTTACCGCGAGTGACTGAACCTACGCTGAATCCGTGCCAACGGCAATCCGCAGCCTATAATGCGCCCCGTCATCGTTGCTCGGTTGGATCGTGTCGAAACCTAACGACTCATCATCGGCTCCGCTCGCGTCGCCGGCGCTCGCCGCCAGGCTCGAATGGTTGCGAACAGGCAATCACGCGGCATGGCTGCAGCGCGGGCTGCGCGGCGTCGAGAAGGAGAGTCTGCGGGTTACCGCTGAAGGGAAGCTGTCACAGCTTCCGCACCCCAAACGAATCGGCGCCGCACTGACGCACCCGTTCATCACGACCGACTACTCGGAAGCGCTGCCCGAGCTCGTGACGCCACCGCAGCGCAGTAACTGGGAGACGCTCCAGTTTCTTTGCGAGCTGCACGCTTTCATTCAGCGGCGCTTAGACGGTGAGCTCCTTTGGCCGGCCAGCATGCCCTGTGTGCTCGACAGTAATGCGGAGATTCCGATCGCCGATTACGGCCCCTCGAATCTGGGGCGCATGAAGACCGTCTATCGGCGCGGCTTGGGCCACCGTTATGGCCGGCCCATGCAGGCGATCGCCGGCGTGCATTTCAACTATTCGTTGCCAGCGGAGTTTTGGCCCGCCTATCGAGACCGCGAGCAGCGGCGTGAGTCGTTGCTCGCGTTTCGCTCGGCCGAGCTCATGGGCCTCGTGCGCAACTATCGACGTTGCGCATGGCTCGTCACCTACCTCTTCGGCGCGTCGCCTGCACTGTGCAAATCATTTCGCCCGGAAGGTCATGAGTTGCTCACCGAGTTCGATGGCACCACCTGGTACGCACCGTTTGCGACCTCGCTGCGCATGAGTGATCTCGGCTATCGGAACAAGAACCAGGGGCGTCTCAGTATTCGCGCGAGCTCCTTGGCGGAGTATGTCGCGGGCATGCGCGCCGCCGTCACGACGCAGGAGCCGCGCTACGCGGCCATCGGTGTCGTGGTCGACGGCGACTATCGTCAGCTCAACGCCAACATCCTGCAGATCGAGAACGAGTACTACAGCACCATCCGGCCGAAGCCGAGCAAAGCCAGCTCGAGTCGGCCGCTCGTGGCGCTCGAACGCGGCGGCGTCGACTACGTCGAAGTACGCACGCTCGATCTGAACTGCTCCGACCCCGTCGGTATGAACCAGAGCGAGCTGCGCTGCCTCGAGGCGTTGGTCGTCTATTGCCTGCTGGCCGACAGTCCGCCGATCTCGGCGAACGAGCAAGCGGAGATCGACGCCCGCGATTTGCGTGTGGCGCGCGAGGGCCGCCGACCCGGGCTCACGATTCCGCAGCACGGCCGCGAGCGCGCACTCGTCGACTGCGGCATGGGGCTCCTCAAGGGTGTTGGCGCCGCTGCAGAGCTGCTCGACGCCGACGCGGAGGGCTACGTCGCTGCCGTCGATGCGGCCAAGGAAGCCGTGCGGGACCCGGCCCGGACGCCCTCGGCGGCGCTCCTGGCCGCCCTCGCAACCGAGCGAGCCAGCTTTTTCGAATATTCCCTCGCCCTGGCCCGCAGCCACGCAGCCTATTTCCGCGACTTCGCCTTGGCTCCCGAGCGAGAGCAGGCGCTCGAGGAGACGGCCCGCCGCTCGCTCGAGGAGGCCGAGGCGCTGGCGCGCAACGAGACGCGCTCGTTCGAGGCCTATTTGGAGGACTATTTCGCCGAGGCGTGAGGCCCAACCGGCCGCCGCGTGGCGTATTTGTGATTCCGTTAACCGTAGCGCCCGCCCCAAGGCGCGGATACTGTCGGTCTTCGGCTTCGAGGCGGGTATGAAAATAGTCCTTCTGCTGGCGATCCTCGCTGGTTTCGGCGGAACCCTGGCCGGGGCCCACTTTTTGCCGGTGACGCATGCGCGGCTACCCTCGCTCACCTCGGTCGTGGCGAACGGTGGTCGTGCCGAAAAGTTTCTCATCCGGCTGCCCGCCGATCGCCTCTCGGTCACGGATGGCCAAGCCGGCGGCATACGCTCGGTCGGTGCGCGAGGGGTAATGGCCTTGCCGGCGCAGTTCGCGAGTGAATCGCTGCGGGTCGAGCACTTCAAGGTGCGGGACGCGGAAGGTTCGGTCATCGGCGTGGCTGCTCGTCACTGGGGGACAACCACGGAGGGCCTCACGACGACATGGTCGATATTGATTCCGAGCCGCGGAGCATTGCTGCTCAGTGCCGCGGGTGAGGCCCGCGGGGCGGTCGATCGGGCGCTGCAGAGCGCGGGTCATCGCGCAGGGTCGGAGTGGAGCGGCGAGCTAGCCGTGACTTTGACGCCAACCGACGGGAGCAGTCGCGTCACTTCCGGCGGCGGCGAGTTCGACGACTTGGCGGGTAGCTATACGGAGACGTGGACTCTGACCGGCGTCATCGACTCCGGGGAGCTGCGCGGCACAATCGAGCTCAACACCGTGACGAATCGCCTATGAGACATCTCTTCGTTGCACTGTTCGGCTTGCTGCTCGGCGCCGCAGCCGCTGGCGTGCTGCTCTACTACAACCCAGTGACGGACACTTCGGCCGCGGTACCGGGCCGAGCCGACCGACTGCTGCGTTACTCGCTGCCGGACCAGGTGCTCGAGTTCTCTCTCGGCGAGGTGGCTGAGCTTCTCGGGCAGTCGGCGGGGGACGATCCCCTGTGGGAAGACACGATCAATCGCACGGCCGTGCTCGGTCTCGTGTTGAACGACGACGTGGATCAACCCGCGGCCATTGCGAGCCGTCTGATGGCGGCGTCGGCCGATACCGATCTGTTGCTGCACGGGGTCGTCGTCAGCGATTACTGGCTCGTGACGATTCCCGGTGAAGGCTCGCTATTCGTGCGCGCCGAGTCGAACGTCTGGCCATTCTTGAAACGAACTCTCGTGCCTGTCTGGTACTTCGATCGGCCATGGCAAGGACCTGCGGAGTACCGTCCTACCGTGGGTCCTGGCCCTGACAACACCGCGAGAGTCCTGGGGCTGAGCGGTGTCTTCGGCGATCAAGACGGCAGCGCCGTGGAGCGCTACAACGTCACCGCTCTCGATCCCGTGAACCGTTCCGCTGCCGTGGTCGGTGAGCTCTACCTGCACCTGCCGGGGCTGCAAGTAGCGGCGCAAGACTAACGGCGCTCAGCCGGCGAGTGTGCCGAGATCCAAGCTGGGGTCGCCGAGCTGCGCTGCGGTTAGCGTTGCCCGAGTGGCAACGAGCTTCTTGCCGGCCAGGAACTCGCGCGGACGATTGACCGCGTCGACCGCCAATAGCTGCCCGCCGCGGAGATAGAAGGCAGCGAAGCTGCGCGTCGCTGGATCGCCGCGCAGCACCACCTCGTCGTACCCCGTCGACAGTCCGACGATCTGCAGTTTCAGATCGTATTGATCGGACCAGAACCACGGCACTTCGGAATAGGCCGCGGGTGCGCCGAGCAACGTAGCGGCCGCGACCTTCGCCTGATGAATCGCGTTCGGCACCGATTCGAGCCGCACGCGTCGGCCGAGTAGGGGGTGCGGGTGGTTAGTGCAGTCGCCGGCGGCGACCACGTTGGGATCAGCCGTGCGCGCGAACTCGTCGACGACGACGCCGTTGTCGCAGGCGAGGCCGGCGGCCGCGGCGAGCTCCACGTTCGGCACGATGCCGATGCCGATGATCACAACATCGCAGGGGAACGTCTGACCGCTCGTCGTCTCGACGCTCGTGACTCGCTCCGTGCCGCCCAATGCGCGCACGGTTGCGCCGCAGTAGATCGCCACGCCTGCGGCACGGTGGCAGGCTTCGTAGAACGCCGAGACCTCGGGGCTCACGGCGCGCGCCATGACTCGGTCCGCGGCCTCGAGCACCGTGACGTCGAAGCCGCGCTGCCTGACGGTCGCCGCCACTTCCAGGCCGATGTAGCCCGCGCCGACGACCAGCACGCGGGCGCCTGGCGTCAGCGAGGCCGTGATGCCATCGGCATCGGCGACCGTGCGCAGGTAATGCACTCCACCGAGGGCAGTGCCCGGCGCATCGACGCGCCGCACGCGGCTGCCGGTGGCGAGCAGCAAACGGTCGTAGTCGAGTGTGCGGCCGTCGTGCAAGCGCAAGCGTTGCGCCGGCAGGTCGAGCTCCGCGACACGGCAATTCTGCTCGAGCGTCACGCCCTTCTCGGCGTAGAACGACGCTGGGCGCAACAGTAATCGCTCGCGCGGCATCTCCCCGGCGAGGTACTTCTTCGACAACGGCGGCCGCTGATAGGGCGGCGAGGGCTCTTCGCCGAGCAGCGTGATGGGGCCCGCGAAGTTCTGCTGCCGCAACGCTTGCACGGCCTGCGCGGCGGCTTGGCCGCCGCCGACGATGACGAGATGCTCGGCCATGCGGTGCTATATTCCGAAGGCAGGGGCGCGAATTCTAACAGCGCGCGCAAGAGGCAACGCAGAGGCATGGTCAAGGCCATTCGTTTCGAACGTTTCGGTGGGCCCGAGGTACTGCAGTACTGCGAGATCGACGTCGGCGCGCCGGGGCCGGGCGAGGCGCGCATCGCGCACCGTGCGATCGGCTTGAACTTCATCGACGTCTATCACCGCACGGGCCTCTATCCGCTGACGCTGCCGAGCGGGCTCGGTGGTGAGGCAGCGGGCGTCGTGGTGGCCGTCGGCGCCGGAGTCACGCACGTGCAACCGGGCGATCGCGTGGCGTACACGGCCCCGGCGCCGCCCGGTTCTTACGCCGACGAGCGCGTGCTCGATGCGCGCTGGCTCGTACGGCTGCCGGCCGCGATCAGCGACCAGGCCGGTGCGGCGATGATGTTGAAGGGGCTGACGGCCTGGTACCTCCTGCACCGCAGTTACCGCGTCGCAGCCGGCGACTGGATTCTGCTTTACGCCGCGGCCGGCGGCGTCGGCTCGATCGCGGCGCAATGGGCGCGCGAGCTCGGCGCGCGCGTGATCGGCGTCGTGGGGTCCGCGGCCAAGCGTGAGCTCGCGCTCGCGCACGGTTGCGAGCACGTGCTGATCGACGGCGACGACATTCCGGGGCGCGTGCGCGAGCTCTCCGGCGGCGGCGTGCCCGTGGTCTACGACTCGGTCGGCCGAACTACGTTCTTCCAGTCGCTCGACTGCTTGCGTCCGCACGGCGTGCTTGTGAGCTTCGGCAACTCCTCGGGCAGTGTGGAACCCTTCGGTTTGCACGAGCTGATGAAACGCGGCTCCTTGTACGTGACACGGCCTACGCTGCACGACTTCATCCGTACTCGCAGCGACCTCGAAGCCGGCACGACGGAGTTGTTCGGCCTGGTCGAGCGCGGCCGCATCCAGATCGCCGTCCAGCAGACCTACGCGTTGCGCGATGTGGCGCAAGCGCATCGCGATCTCGAAGCGCGGCGCACGACCGGCTCCACGGTCTTCGTGCCCTGACCGCTACCGAGCCGAAGACGCCGTCGCGATGGTTCAAAGCCGGCGCTCGAACTTATCGAGCGTCCGTCCAGTTCACGACTACCGTAATCGATGACCTCGCGGCCTCTTCGACGATCGCATACATCAGAAACCGCTGGCCGTCCGCGGAGACCATGTATTGCTGGCGGTTCGACGTCTGCACGCCGCGCCCGAGGCGCGTGCCGAACAGCGCGACGGGCGTGCCGGTCTCGATGGCAACTTCGGCCGAGGTTGGACGAACGGGCACGGCCATGAGCGTCCCGTCGAGTGCGAGAAAGAACAACTCCCGCCCGTCCGCCCGCCAGCGCACTTGCGCGCCGCCCGCCCTTGAGACCTGCCAGCGCGGCCGCCGGGTCCGGGAAAAGCTTGTACGTAGATTTCGAGGCGGCCGGACTCGTTCGACTGGTAAGCGATCCACGCGCCGTCGGGCGAAAACTGTGCGTCGCGTTCCTCGAACGGCGTCTGCACGACCGCGAATGGAGTTCGGGCACCGTCGAGCGGTAACGCCCAGATGTCGTAGCTCGCCTGGGGGTCGTTGCTCGCGTACAGCAGGACCCGCCCGTCCGGGGACCAATCGAGTGGATACTTTGTTTGCGCGGTCGCGAGGAGGCGCTGCTCGGTGCCAGCGCCCGACGCCAGTTTTTCGTACAAGTCGAATGCGCCGTCTCGCGCCGAGTTGAACACGATGCGTTCGCCATTGGGCGACCACAACGGAACGAAATCGATGCCGGTATCGAACGTGAGCCGGGTCACCTCGCCGCTCGCGATGTCGAGGCGCCAGATGTCCTGGTTGCCGTTCTCGTTTCGCGAGAAGACCACTTGGCGTTGATCCGCGGACAGCGACGGGCTCATGACGCCGCCCAGCGGGTCGCCGACGGTGCTCGCGACGTTGCCCGCGCGGTCGAACCACGCGAACTGGCGCTGCTCGGTCGATGACGCGCTTCGGTAGGCAATGGAGCCCACGGCTGACGCAGTCAATGCAGGCCGGTACACGGTGGTATCCACGGCGACCTGCTCGGG
>Ga0105252_10000665_pt1 | contig 19777 bp, 23 predicted proteins | sample EasRivMeERMZT100_FD_89675 | JGI IMG/M metagenome (GOLD analysis project Ga0105252, IMG submission 89675) | Soil microbial communities from meander-bound floodplain in the East River, Colorado, USA - East River MetaG ERMZT100 | ecosystem: Environmental > Terrestrial > Soil > Floodplain | place... | reverse complement strand
CGAAGCTTCAAAAGTAATTGATATGCTGTCGGAGATGAAAGAGAATCTGTGAAAACGTTCATTGATAATGTCATTGATTTCACAAAAGACTGGGAAAGTCCCACATCATTCTGGAAGTGGGCAAGTTATGCCATAGTTGGCGCAGCTTTACGTGATGCAGTTTGGTGGCGTGTGGCAGGAACTAAAATCTGCCCTAATATGTTTGTACTTCTAAATGCGCCTTCAGGGAAGCATCGAAAGTCAGGTCCCATTAATCTTGCCGGCGACCTTTTACGTAAGATTCAAACTCCCTCTAAACTCATCGAAGGGCGTAGTTCAATTCAAGGCATCATGAAAGAGTTATCCTCTTCATATAATGATCGAGATACAGGAATTCGTAAGAAGGGTGGATCAGGAATTATTCTATCAGGGGAGCTATCCTCGTCTTTAGTTAATGCAGAAGAACTTGTACCTATTCTAACTGACTTCTATGACTACAAAGAAAAATTCACAAAACGACTATCCGGAGAAGAGAACACTGTCATTTCTAATCTCTGTGTTTCTCTCTTGGGAGGGTCTAATGACGACCTTTTGCAAATTGTTTATACAGCGAAGGCTGTGAAAGGAGGATTACTAGGAAGAACATTTCTAATCAAACCTGATGAATATCGTCCAGGATGGTCAGGACTTCAAGTAGATTCTGAAGACATCGAAATGCAAGATAAAATGCACGAAGAGAAAAAAGGGGAATTAGTCAAACAGTTAGACGAGATAGCTAAGCTAAGTGGCAAGATTGCGTTTACTTATGCTGCTAAAGCTGAATTTGATAAGTGGTACAAAGGAGTACACGATTCGCTAGAAAAGAAAGAAGACGGGATTGGAATTATGTCCCGTATCCATATTAGTGCGCTCAAAGTTTCGGTTGTTCTATGCCTCTGTAACACTCATGAATTGGTTGTTCAAAAAGAGCACATTTTGCAAGGAATTGATGAGTGTATGAAGCTTGTCCGGAATTATGAGATGTACACCATGAGTATTGGTGAAAGTGACAAAGCTGCTGCCACGGCGAAATTTTTAACGGCGCTATGGGCTTTTGGAGGTGAAGCAAATAGACGACAAATTCTTGGAAAACATTGGGCAGATTTTACTGCGGCAGTTCTGGATGAGATCGTAAAGACTCTTTCAGAAGCTGGACTGATCGAACAAGATTTTCGTGACGGTGAGAGCTATGTAATGACTCATCGTTGCCGCGAGATTTTTTCAAAAGGAGGAATCGGTGGTAAAACCTAAAGACAAATACAAGTTACGTAACGGAAAAGTTGCAGAAATCGATCATGTTACCGAGAGTTACGTATACGGACATGTTGGAAAAGATGTAGTTGTCTGGGATAAAAAAATGCTCAGTACAATTGCACCTTTTTCACAAGAACTTGACATGGTTAGCGCGGTTGAAGAACCTGACTCTTACGCCATCGGCAATACATAAAAGAAAAGGGCAGGATTTCTCCCGCCCCGTTCTTGGAGTACTTCCATCAACCATCAGCGCGAAGTTGGTTTTTTAGCTGTTTTCACCTCCGGGACTGCTCGCCGGCGGGATTTTGTCCGCAAGCGCACGAGATTGTGCAACCGTGGTTTTGAAGGCATCGCGGAAACCGGAAAGTTCCGCAGTGAACGTGGCGACTTCTTCCGCCGTCATTCCGCCTTCCGTGGGAAGCGAAGCGATGATTCGATCGATATCCGCAGCCGTTTCTTCCTGATTTGTTGCAACGGCCTGAACGTCGATACGAATTTCGCCCAAAAGGGATTGCAAACTTACTAACGACATCGTTATTGTTACTCCTTGGGCCAATATCTCCGCCAATTTGACGTTGACGGAATCTAACCTGCTGGAAAGTTCCCCCTCCCGAGCAAGCAAGAACTTGATGAATTCAAAGATCAGATGGAGTTGTTGGTCGGTCATTGTTTTACCGGTTCGATCTGGTTGTTTGCGTTAACCTTCACCGGAACCTCTTCACCAGAAGCAAGTTCGTAAATCAGTTGACTTCCACGAAGCGCTCCAAGCAAAGTTTTTCTTCCAAAATAGGCTTCACTTCCACTTGGAGGCTGTTTCAACTGAGTAGCAGCCATTCTAGCATACCGAGGATTCAGAAGAATGCGAGTTGCGAAAACTTTTGGTGCAATAATTAAAGCGCCTCCTGTAAGTGCAAAAGCGCTAGATGAGATGGGAATATCTCCCGTAAGCGCATAAGTTCCTAAAGCCGCCGCACCAGCCGCCGCCGCACGTCCTTGTCGAAACATCAACGAATATTTTCTTCCAGCTTGGTCCCCGAAAGACTCAACAGCTTTTGCAGTTCTGAAGAAATTATTCAAATCTGCACGTTCTTTTTGCGAGAACACTGTTCGATAAGTTTCAGAATCCAGCGCTCGAATTGCCGCGTCACCAGACAGTCCAGGATTCGCCGGATCTTTCGACTTTGTCAATAAGTCTTCGAAGAGAATCCCCTTAACATTCTTTGCATTTGCAGGCGTCATCGAATTCATGACTCGCTTGGCCTGATAAGGAGATTCGTTGATGAGATCCAACATCTTTTTAGGATCGTTGAAAATCTCACGTTTTTTGTTAGAAGTTATATCATCTGATCGGAAACCAACACGTTTCGGATTGTAGACGGCATTCATGACTTTGTCGTCAAAAAGAAGCCGTTTCTTTTGCGTAGATGCATTGGCAGTTGCAAGATGTTTAGCGGAATCCTTGGCTGCCCACGTCGTTACAGATGATTCAATATCTTTTCCAAGCTGCCGTGAAAGTTCTCCAAGCCATCCCTCGACACGGGTAGGCTGAACATTATTCGCAATCATCTTGTTTACTTCAGTGCGAAAAGATTTGATTTTATCCCAAGAAGCAAGAGGAAAACCTGGACCCATATTGGTTTCCAGACCTTCCAAAAGTTCTTCAGAAAGAGATTTGAAATTACTTAGTCCCTGTAGCTGAATCTCAGGGGACTTGAAAAATTCATCGAGCTTGTCCTTACTCTTCTGTAGAAATTGATAAGCGTTCTTATAAACAATAGGACCGTCAATGTCCCGATTTGTAAAGACTGGCTGCTGCATCATTTTGTTAAGATGCAACGGACTATTTGGATCAGGAACATTAACTGTTCCCGTTTTAACTGGAATTGAGACACGAGACAACTGTGCATCTCGATCTACCAACTGATACGCCTGTCGTTCCTTTCCTTCCAAATCGACAAGTTTCTTATGAGAGCCAACTTGAGCTTGCCGCGCTAAAGTAGATGTCCCTTCACCCTTTTCGGGTTTGATTTTAACGGTACCAAAACGTGTCCGAAGATCATCGACAGTATCTGCTAAAAGACGCGACTGGACATCTTCGATTCCCTCTTTTGTTTCTCCTGCAAATGTATTTTCGACTTCTTGAAGAAAAGGAGATTGTGTCGCTTGTCCAACAGAATAAGGTAAGTTAGACCCAGAAAGATTAAGCGTTGTTAGAGGATCACGTGAACGCGGAAGAATCGCTTTTACACCTTTATCGTACAACATTCTTCCGCCACGAGAAACAGCATTTCCAAGCCCTTCAATTCCTGCTGAAGTTGCTCCTTCCATCATCATTTCGTCAATTGCGTCACTAATTCCCCTTCCACGCCCAAGACTTTCAAGGCCAGAACCAGCCATTGCGCCAGCCATTGCACCTGGAATATTTAAGCCGGGAATCATTCCTCCGGCCATTCCGCCCAAAACTGGAAGAGAAGAAAGAATTTCGTCAACAGGAAAATCAGGGCGTAAACGTGGAGCGGCTTCAGATCCGGGCGGCGCAAGAAGTGGACGTTCTACGGCTCTTACCTGTTCAGGTTTTTGCCGCTTCAAAAGAAAAGCAGTTTGACCTTCTCCGCTCATCCCCTGAAAATTTGGATCGTACTTGTTCAGTAGAACCCTTTTGGCTTCCAGGGAGAGGCCAGGATCTTCGATAACTTTTCTTGCGTCGAAAGGCATTAGCGTAGTCCCATCGAACGTTCGTAAGCTTCAACTTCAGATGCAACTTTTGGAGGAAGTTTTGATCCTCCGCCAACCGGATTATTTGACCCGCCTCGAATCATTGAATCTGGCTGGTGCATTCGAAGACGGGCATTTTGAATTGTCTGTCGAAGATTTTTAATGGCTAACTTTGCTTCCACTTCACTCTTATAAAGTCCAGGAAGAAAATTGTCGAGAATACGTTCTTCATTTGCAGTAAACGCCTTACCAGCGCGAAGTAAACCAACGGTGGATTTGATATTATCGATATACCATCGAAAATTAATTTCACTTTCTACTTGTTCAGGACTTCCAACTGCCCGCTGGAGTGCATCGAATTTCGTTGCTTGCCGGCTCACTCGTCCTGCAATTGGGCCAAGCCCTTTCCATTTTGCTGCTTTTCCGTGTTCTTCCGCGGCATCCAGCATTTGCAAAATTTCGCTTGCACCGTTGGATTTTTCCTGTTCGGCAGCAGAAAGAATCTTTCCAGGAGTCATTCCCTGAACGTCTTTCCAAGTTGATCCCGCAGTCACATTATAGCGCAACTGCTCATCCGGCGTCAGAAGTTTGTCTTTTGGATCTTTGGACTTCAAAGCACGAGAAGCTCGGATTGCTGCGGCTTCTTTCATTCCTTTTACGCGAATTCCTGCAACGCTTTCACGCCCTGTTTGACGTGCCTCTTCGAGTTCCAAATCGAACTTATGCTTAACACCAGCCTTTCCAAGTTCGAGTTGAATATCCCTTTTCAACTTCTCATTTGCGCCAATTCCAGTGAGCTGTGACTGCTCAAGAGCAAAAGAAAGAGGATCAGGAGTTGAAATCTCTCCGATCGTTTTTCCATAATCCGCAGTATTCGTGACTCGCGCAGAAGGTCGAACTGGCGCCTGGTAATTCGATCCTTCGGCTGCGTTGAGATCAAAAAATGCTTCACGAGAATCTGGAGTAGCAGATGCCGTCGGAATTTCTCCCGTAGGCAATCCCTGTGCCTGTGCAAGAGCAATTGACCGACGAGTCTGTGCAAGATCCAGATCATACTTGTCTTGCTGCATTTTCTGGTTTGCAAGAAAAACGTCGCGATTATGCTTCAGCTGATCGTCAAACTGACGTGTTCGCTCTTTGTTCTGTTTCTGTTCTTCGGCGAATTCGGCTTCACGTTGCTTGTTCGCAAACTGACGTTGCTTTTTTCCTTCTGCAAGTTCCATCCCTTGCATATAGGCGCGAACCATCGAATTCCCGATATCCAAATTCACAGGCATATTTTCTCCTTAGGACTTGGGAGCAAAGTGATCGTAGAACGAAGATCCAGCTCCAGCAGATCCTCCGCCGCCACCAAAAGCACCCATTCCAAAAAGTGCTGCGAGAATCGGACCAAGATTTCCTAAAGCTCCTCCAGCCATATTTGAAGGAAGCTGAGTAGTCCCTTCGGAAGTTGAATCCGAATCTTGAACACCGGTATTGCTGAAAGAAGAGAAGGAATCTCCACGACTTTCTGTGCCATGCGGAACACGTGAAAACGCAGCGCCACCAGCAGCAAGACGTTCCTGCCGCATTTTTTCACGGAGAAGCGGAATTTCGTTCATCACCCGGTTTTGCTCTCCGATTCGCGCAGAATTATTCTGATTACGCATCACCGCAGCAATTGGAGAATATGACATTCCGCGTGAAGCCAGCGTACGGTCCATCAATTTCTGCTGGATTCCTGCGCCTTGGTTCACATTCCCAAGAGCATTCGCAGTATATCCTGCAAAACTAGGATCGCCGGCATTCAGCATTTCCCTTCCGCTACGGATCAGATCAAGGCGAAAATCATCCGCCGGACCATCGTAGACAGGATTGGTAGTGTTGAGAAAATTACTGGTACTCGCACCAGTGTTCAGCGAAGTTTGACGACTTTGCGTTCGCTGTTTTTGCTGTTGCTGCTGCTTTCGATTGGCAAATAATCCGCCAAGTGCGCTAATTCCTGAAATCGCCAAGGGTGCTAGAAAGGCCGGCATTTTCTCTCCTAAGCCGCAAAATCTCCGTTTGATGCTTCGTTCATGAAAACCTTCGCAGGGCCTACATGCTGAATAACTTCAATGATAACTTGAGTCACCCTTGCAATTACTACGGGTTCCACAATGTATTCGATGATAACTTGAGTAACAAAAGCAACAGGAGTATGTGGTTCATCGATAAACTCAATGACAACTTGAGTAGCTCTTGCTGCGGCATCAGGGGAAGCAAGAATCTCAAGAAATGCTTGATAAACGGTAACATTATTTAAAGGATTATTAGCCATTACATTGGTTGCCAACGAAACATGCTTCCATACTCAAAAGCATTAAATGTTGTTTGGTCAAAAGGAAGCCCACTAAGCGGACTTACTGTATGAAAATAGAGAGCATATTCATTAGAGCTTGCAACATCAAATGCAGATTCAATGTTATCCTCAATGATTCCGTCATAGAAACAAACTGTTAGATAAAAGAAAAAGGTATCGTCTTCTTCAATGATAAGACTTTCTTCACCTGAAAAGACGTACTGTAATGCAATGATGTCATCCGTAACACCCGCCAAAGCATCGTGGATGAATAAATCTTTGTCGTCCTGCCCAAAAGTATTAATTTCATTTGCAGTGTTCAACACAACTTCGTTGATTTCCTGAAAATGTGGAGGAGATCCAGGAGTATCAAACTCAGTCCTGAATCCATCATCCTCCATGTAGAGCGGGATTACTTTCGCCGCACATCCAAATGGATTTCCTGCAAGAACATAAAAATCTCCGTATTGCTGTTTGTGCCCTGTAGACATTGCAGGACCAGGAGTAATTCTACTTGGTCGAATAAACGGACCGGTATAGAAAGTTAAGAGATCAAAATTGATAACTTGAAGAACCATTTGGCCTTCAATCCAAATTTCAAATGTTGCACGATGTGAAGTAGCTGGAGTAGCCGGATCGATAGATTCAGTTAATTCAGCTTTGAATTCGATAAAATACCAAGTCTTATGATGAAGTGCATATTGTGGATCGACCGTTCCTAGATAGGTTTGATTTCCGTCAACATGAACACCTAAGCGCCCATCAGGACGGACTTTAAGCACAAGTGCGAAATTACCGTCCACACTCCTAACCTGAAAACAGGGAACCACGCCATCCCAAAAAACATCCGCACTGACATTGTTTTCATGCTTAAAAGAAAAACCAACAGAAACAACCGCACCAGCACCAGAACTACCTGGAGTAGAGCTACCACCAAAATCAGCTTCAAAAGCATTTGCAATCTCCCACTGGTATGCTTGTGTATCTCCAAACCGACTTGCAACTAATTGATTCGACGAATGCCCAAATCCGGTCCAGGGCTTCCGCGGAATATGCGAAAGACTAGAATACTGATCGAAACTGTCGAGAAAGTTAGTAATTGCCATTAAGGAGTCTCATCAACTACTTCAAAACCTGCTTCAACGCCATCCAAAATCGTGTCAGTCCACGTACCACCTCCGGGTGGAATAGAGTAAGTAGTACGATAATATATGTAACCCATAGCCAAGGAGTGTTCCAGCCCGCTGTTATCATCTTCTGTGCCGTCCGCGATGACCAGGACCCTAATTTTTCGAACATTCGCATTGTCTTTTCGGGCAGAAACTAAAACTTGAATTCCAAGGCAATCACCATCCAGCGTGACATCCTCCATATTCATTGTTGTTTTATCGGCTTCGTCTGCTTCCTCAATATAAGTAGAATCTGCGTCTGGAGTTGTATCATCAGATGCTTGCCAAACCGTTGCAGCACCTACAGCAGTTCCATCGGTATGTGTTCCAGTTCCGTTTGGACGAATTACGCCGATTCGAATATCGCCAAGAAATTCGGATTTATGTATATAAAGGTCAGCGCCAAATCGCTGTTGCCCTGATGGGAGAGTTTGGAAGAGAGAAACGTGAGTCGCATAATTATTGGAGGTTTGTTGCGTGTCGCCAGAATACGATAATACCGTAACTTCATTGACTTTTATCTCGACACTTCCAGAGTTTCCAATGACGACTTTTGCCTCAAAATAGTAATAAGTCTCTAGAAAAAGAGCATAGCTAACTGTAGCAGCAACTTCAGTATTAAGTGCATTAATGATAGCAATTCGTCCATCTGCACGAATCGCAATTGAAATTTGAATAGTTCCTGCATCTTTAAATTGAAAAATAAACGAACTAGACTGTTGACTAAGGGATAGCTTGATCCTCATCCCAATATAAATTGTTTCTAAGTTCTCGGAAAAAGTAAATTCCGGACCAGAACCAGAAGTGTTGCGTAAACAATTAGCTCCAAAAGGACCTCCAGATCCTATCTCCATTGTTCGCGGATTATGATATTTTTGATATCCGTCGGCAGTCGCATAATGCTGAAAACTGTCGATGAAAATGAGATCGTCTGCCATTAGCTTATCTGAAACTTCAGTGTGACTACCAAACCACTTCCTGGAATCGTCGAACCTACTTGATCGATATCCAGGGACAAAATGTCCTCGTCTGAAAACGTATCAATTGCAAATGCCGTTGCCGTAAAGACTGAAGTACTGCCCGCAGTTATAGCTATTGGAGCAGTTAGAATCGTTCCAGTCCCAATCAAGTTGATATCAAAAACAAAATTTGCTCCTGTTGCAGCAATCTTTAGAATTGCATACGACTTGAGCAAAGAACAATTGAAAGGAAGAACCATCCTTGGTGCGACATCACTACCAACTTCCGCATTTCCGTTGATCGCATACCCGAAAGATTTGATATAAAAAACACTTGCAACTTCGCCACCTTCTCCTTCACCAAATGCTTCGTCTATCTCAACGAAAGCTCCCTGACGTAGCTCTTTGCGTACAACATAATCGTACGGAAGCTGAGAAGGTTTTGCATTTCTAATTCGTCGCTGATGAAAATCCCAATGAGGACGAGTTAAAGGCTCAATAAGCTGATCTTGTAATTCTTTGATCGCTTGAGCTGCATCCTCAATACTTCGAATTTGACGAGTAGCCATTATTTAGGTTGTGCGTCAGGATCGGCGCCAAATTTCATCCACTTACTGTCTGAATCTGCTCCAGAAGAGTTGACAAGAAAATGAACATAATACCGGTGAAAAGGTGCAGACATTGCAAATTCCACTCTAAAGACAGTCCCATTGACTCCCTTTGGCATTGGAATATCATAGACATTATCAACGTTAGCTACGACGGTATGCGTACCTGTATAAATTGAAGCATCTGCCACAAAAATGTTAAAATTGAGAACTGTCGTCGTAGGAACAAGGCGAATACGAATCATTCGCAACTTGCCTAAACGCATAATCTCTATTGGACCGGCTTGATCGAATCGCTTGGCAACAGGGAGAATTTGAACATCCACAGGTCGATGTTGCTTATAAAACTCGAAAGGCGTTGTTGTGGTAGCTTCCAACCTTCCACCATAGTCGATTCCAAAGGAGTCTGTCGTGAAATAGTAAAATACTGTCCGCTTTGAAGTTGTATTAAGGGTGAGCGGAGTTTGATCTGCACCGTCAACTGTGGGAGTCCATGTAACATCTTGCCCCCTTGTGTCAATTTCAATAGGAATCGTGCGGACCCTTTTTCGTGCAGGTACTCCAAAATTATCTTCCGGGATAATAAGAAATCGAGTTGGAACTGGAAGTTTTTCGGAAAGAGATTCATCAATGTCAATTTCGTAAAATTCAAATTCCGTATTAGCCGCAGTCTCAAGGATTCCACCCACATCCACACCCTTGACATCTGAAGTAAAATAATAAGTATACGTTCGTTTTCCAGACGTGTTAATCGTAGCCGCAGTCTGAGAAGCTCCATCAATAGTAGGAGTAAAAGTGACATTAGCACCTTTCGTATCGATCACTAAAACAACAGTAATCATCCGCTTTCGCGAAGGAGTACCAAGATTATTATTTGGAATTTTAAAATACTTAGCCGGATCAGGTAGAATTTCTACGTTTCTCGGCGGAATCTGCTCGTAGAACTCGAAATAGGCACCGCTAGGAGAATGAAGAATTCCCCCAATGTCGTAGGCTGCTTTGTCTGCTGTAAAGAAATGATGAGCAACTTTCTTGTCAGCGGTGTTGATAGTACTTGTTGTTTCTGAGGCTGTATCCAAAACAGGAGTAAACGTAACATTCGCTCCCAAAGTATCGATGAGAAGAGGAATCAACGGAATACGTTTTCTGCTCGCTGTTCCCCAATTTGAAGGAGGAAGACGTAAATGAGTTACTTGCGTTGGACGGAGATCGCATTCAATCGTCCAGTAGACAAGTTCGAAGGCGGTAAGGTCTGTAGCAGTGATCTCCAATCTATAGCTTTTACAAACGCCAATAATTGAGGAGATATCGAATTTCTGTTCGGACAAACCGCTACTACTACAGGTTGTTGTGACGGAAGTAGCGGAGGTTTCTTCGTCTTTATAGATTTTGACTGTGACATTATCTCCGCCAGTGTTAATCTTGAGTTTCAGAGTGTAGGAGTCTTTACGATTGCGCGGAAGATTTCCATCCTGTGCGGGAGTTAGTAAATTGATGGACTGGCCTACTTCACCATCCAGATCATCCCCAATATCTAGAATCCGAACATACCAATCATCTTCGTCAGAAAACCCTCCCACAAGAGTTCCATCTTCTTCTGTGAAGAGGCAATTAGCATTGATATAATAAGGATACCAGTACTGCCGTGCAATATCGTAAACAAAAATACGCCGACTCGTATCTGATAGAGTTGTTGAAAAGAATATTCTGTTTTTGTTAATTTCAAGATAATAGGCAGAAGAAAAAGTGATAATTGAACAAGGAAGATGGCCATAGCGCGTTTCCCCTCGCCAAAAGAGGTCAAGATTACCATTAAATGAACCTGTAGTCGCACCAACAATAGAACGTAAACCGTCTTGAGCAATATAATAAACATTGTTAGACTCCACACAAACTGTATCAGAAATTGGGGGCTGCTTGATACCGAGAGAACGAGTAATTTGATCCAAAAGTCCATCAGGAAGCTCATTGAGCGTTCCAGCAATTTCGTGAATGTCTTTGTTTGTCCCTACCAAAAGGGAAGAATTACTCACCTTAATCATCCAGAGATTCAACTCTGCAAAGTCTCCGGAAAGCTTAATGGTGTGACGAATATCGATTAGATCCGGGCAAAGTGGTTCGCTGATTAAAATCTCGCGTGGTGACATATACAACGTGCGTGTAAAATAATTGACTTCCATGTAATAAACATCATCTGGAAAGTAAGCTGTATTCTGAACAGACTTCAAGAAAAGATTCAATGGAGTGTTCAATTGCTGCGCCGCAACGTCACTCACTTGATCGTCGAACGCTGAACCAAGAGAAGAAGTTTGAACATAAACTAATTGAAAATCACCTGAAGGATCTCCACCCTCTCCCAAAACTTTACGACGATAAATCCAAATTTCGTTTACCTGTGGATCAGTCGGAGTATCCGGCGTAACAGAAATATAAGAAGAACTGACTTCATGATAATAATCCATAAATGGGCCGTGCTCCGATCTAGCGAGGTACGCCCCATTATTTCCGACATCAACCTGTAGATACTCATATCCTCCATTAAGAGGTCCCGCAGCCGATCCAATAACCCGGAAATTTGCGAATGTTGTGTCAGCCACATCCTCTGTATACTGGACCGTAACACGAACTCCTCCAATGTTTGCCCATGAGAAAGTATTGTCAGTTCCGACTTTCTCCCAGTTTTTCCGTACAGCTTTCATTACGGACCACTGAGAACTTCCGTCACGAACTAACGAATCGTCGTTATCCTCCCAAACATGTCGATAATAATCTTGGGGATCGTCGGGATCTGCCCCATCGGGAAATACAATGACAATAATACGCCTAAACTTAGCGAGATCAGGAATACGCAAATCGAAAAGAAAAACGTCATCCGGGGTTCCGAATCGATCACTGCCAAAATCCATTGTATTGATCGCTGAACCGTATTCAACATATGCGTCCAATCTGAAAGTTGTGGGATCAGTATCAGCTTCGAAACCAGTAGCAGTTGCGCCGAGATTAGCGCCTTCAGCTAAAACTGTTCCTGAGAAAGAATCAAATGCATCTTTTGAAGGCGGAGTAGCTCCAGTAGTCGCAACTGCATCTGCCGGCGTTGTAACTCCGAGATCATAAACTGTAGTTCCGTTGTCTTTTTTCTTCTCACTTCCGGAGACGATAAAGGTAAAATTGAAACCACTGCCAAAAGCCGTTCTAATCCCCGCTGCTCCGCCTCCGCTTGAAAGTATTGTAACTCCGTAAGTTCCGCCGCCACTGTCTCGTTTAACAGATTCATCCGTAAGTCCAACATAGCGGCGTTTCGTGCCACCGAGTGTAGAGGAATAGAGAGAATGAATTGCACCGGATAATTCGGAAGCATTGACTTTTTCAGTTCCCCTAGCCAAAGAAACAGATCCGATTTCTTCCAAGGTAAGGTTATCCATCCTTAGAAGTCCATTCTTCCGACCGTTGTTATAGTCGTCCGAAGGAATCCAGCCTTGGCTAAAATCGTTCTGAGTTACGTCAGGCATTATCTTATACGCGCAAATCTTGCTGCTTGCTGACCAAATGTGGGATTCGTTTTCATCAACATTTGCATCAATTTCTGTTGAAGATTTCCTTGATCTTCAGTTCCTAAATCACCCCCTGGAACAAGAGAGCGGATCATTGTCTCTTCAGGAACTTCACGTTCAGCATATCTTTGACGCACCATTGCCTGTAACTTATCTGCAATAGGATCATTGACTCTCGCTGACGTAGGATCAAAATTAGAAGATCGTAAAAGATGATGAAGACGTTCATGACGTAAAGTATTGTCTACCGTACTTGGAATGTCAGTATTTACACGAATATGTGATTTACCAGAAAGTCCAGGCTGGAGTGGAGCACCTTGAACATATTCCCCTTCTAAATCATCTGGACCACCCGAATAAAAAACAACAGGTTGACGAGAAAAACGATCCATGGCTGAGCGTTCGTTGGTTGAACCTTGCGCTCGACGAGAATATTTGTGAATCAATCCTCGTAAAGTATCTAACATGTTTGCTTCAGCCATTAGACAGGATCTCCTAAATAGCGTCGAACGTATTCCGAAAATGCATCTTCACTACCAGAAGGAGGAGAAAAACTTCCAGGAGTTGCAATCACAAGAGGATCGCCCAAATATCGACGAATATACGTCTCATCAATTACAACTCCCGAAACGTTAATGGTATTGACACCGATCGAAAGTTGTTGGCGCGCGTAAAACGCATCCCCTCCAGGGGCATTCGCAAACCAAATTCGAGTCGGTATTGCCATTAGAAGTGATAGAAAATCTGAACAACGTCGCCGACCACGAGACGAGAAACGGCGTATCCGTTTAACGCCGACGTAGTGTAATCCGGTGGACCATCCGGAGTTAACAACGTTGATAAAAGCTGGCCGTTACGAAAAACTTCCACAGGCCAGCCAGTTCGTGGAGATTCCGGCAACGTAATGATCTGCGTCGCCGAAGTAATCACGACCGCGAAGACTTTTCTGATCGGAATTGTTCCTACCAGGTCAACACGAATCTGATTTGCGTCCAGTCGAGTTTGCCCAAAGACTTTGCCAATGGACAGAAAAACAGCAGCAATTGCAGCGAAGAATTTTGCTCGTGTCAAAACGGCTCCTTTTTGATTTTAATCCAGTGGTATTCCCCGTCTACCAACTGGTCGTCAATGCACATGAACAAATTCGAGGAATCCATTGCCCACGAACCTTTTGCACAAGGCAAATTGGTTTGCGGAACATCGATCAACGGAGACTCGAAAGTCAATCCGTAGAGATGAGTTTCTTGCACAGCACCACTTCCAGTTCCTCCAGGAATGTTTTTCGTCTGTGAAGGACCGTCGATCCGAGATTCTGCCGACGACAAATGGCTGCCAACAAGAATCAAAATCCAGATCAAGAAAACCATCGATAAACCCAACAAATGTCGTTTCACTAGCTTGCCTCTCCTTTTGTGAATGTAGTCAAATCATCTGTCAAAGCTTCAGTTCCGAGAGTCGTTGAAGCATCTTCTCGAAAAATCGTTTTGGCACTAGATGTTACTGTATTCCGATTGCGGAAGTACGAAAAAAGCCATTGAAGCATCTGACGAAGAGACGAAGCCGTTGTCGGAACAGCAGTCAATTCCGCTTGAGTTTCATCCCAGATTGCATCAATTCCAGCGGAAGAAAGCGAGTAACCCGATTTGTCAGAATTCGTTTGGACAATTACACCTTCTCCAAAACTTCCAGCTGCAACGTGTCCAGATCGAGCTTCATCCCAAACTGCATCTGCAATTGCTCCCACTGTTGGCGGAGTAGTAACACCAACCGCAGTTGCATCAACTTGACCTGGCGTTGTAAAAGTTAATTGGTCAGTCTTCGCTTTAATAGCTGCAATTTCAGTGTCAAGGAAATCATCAATGGTGTCAACTGAAGTTTGTGAAGCACGACTTGAAATAGTAGCATTAATATTATCCACCAACAATTTACCTATTGAAGATGCAGTGGAAAGTGCAGAAGTGAGCGCGTCCCAGATTGCTTGGACACCTGCGGCGGAAAGAGTACGTACTGTCGTGGCCCAGACTTTATCGGCACAAGCCTGCGCAAAATCATCCGCCACCAAAAGTCTCGCATCCAACTTGTTAGCGGAGGTAAACGTAAGTTGATCCGTTTTCGTTTTGATATCACCGACTTCCGTATCGACAAAATTGTCAAGTGTATCAAGAGAAGTCTGGGAAGCCCTGGAAGAAACAGTTGCATTAAGATTGTCTGTGACCAACTTTCCAACAGAGTCTGCTGTAGTCAATGCAGCAGTTAAAGCATCCCAAATCGTCTGGGGATTGATTCGAATATCTCCAAGTTCCTCCGGATACATCACAATCGGAGAAGTCTTGGCACCAACTGAAGAAGTCTTGACAATAATTGCAACAGTATCTCCGTTCATTTCACCGGAGGTTAGATCAAGAAAATACATCCCACTACTGGTAGCAATTTCCGTGGCTTCATTCGTACAGTCAGCAAACGTTCCGCCGTCGATCGAAACTTCAGAATCTAAACCCGTCGCGCCGGTAACTAAATCACCATCGGCGTCGAATATCGGAAAAGTCACCCGATAAGCTATATTTTTTCGCGGAACTGGCCGAGCATCTGTCGAAGCCATCTAGAAAGCTCCTTGTCGTCTACTTCCAGCTAAGAAAGGAATTGTCTGATAGCGCTTAATTATTGGCTGTCCGGCAGCAGGTGCAGCACCGGTAGTTTTTCCAATAATAAGAGAATTAGAGTAAAAAACGGGAGCATGATCTGCAAAAGAAGTACCAGTTACTACTCCTTCAGCACCTGTAATAAGACTACGTTCAGAAGAAAACCTTCCCCAAAATGGAGAATAAAAAATGGGTTTAACTCCAACTCTTAAAGGAGAAATACCTTTGGCCATCATCAGAATTTGCGCCGCAGTCAAGATACTTTCCCATGTAGCAATTTCCGCAATTCGACCGTTAAAACAGCGACTCCATGTTCCAGGAACACCATTTCCGACATTCAAATCCGCCGTTCCTGTAGTTTCAGTTCCAACAGGTGCGGTAAGCTCAATTGTCGTTCCTGCAACACCATTAAGATAAAAAATAGGATCGTTGGAAACTGAACCTCCGTCATAAGTCATTGCAACATGCGCCCAAGCACCAGTTGCAAGTCCAGTCATTCCCCATAATCCTGTAGTTGTAGATCGAGGGCTTACAAAAAAGAGTGCATCTGCTCCAGAATTTGCTGTATAAAAAAGACCGCATGAAGTCTGCTCAATAATTCTTCGAGCTGTAGAATCATAAGCAGCAAGAATAATCCAAGTTGCATACGTTCGAGTAGACGCAGCAGTTACGCTAGAAAATACAACTCGATCCGTATTGGTAGACCCAGGAAATAATCGCGCCATTACGTTTCTTTTAGCTCAATTGCAACAACCTGAGCATCCCCTGTTGCAGTGTCATTTGCAACATCCCGACGTAATCGAAATCTAAAAGCCTCTCCAACGGCAATTGAATCAATCTCAGCTCCGTTGGTATGTGCAACGTTCACAATATCTACAAGTCCCGCAGTCCCAGGAACAGTAACCGCAGTAATTGTTTTCGCAGTTGCAAAACTGTCAGAATCAATGTCCTGCTGTTGATCTCCAATCCTCTCCATCGCAGAATCAAATCCTACGGTTCCCAAAACAGCAGAAATACAAAAATGAACGTAAACAGTAATTCCACCACCAGCATAGTGTCGAGGAAGAATAGCAGTAAAGATAGCAATTTCTTGCGTAGTATCATCAAAAGAAAGAATCGGATGACCGGCACGCAAATCGAACGCAGCAAAGTTAGCTGAAGGAGGCTCAGAGTTCTGAGGAAGAAAAATTAAAAGAGTGTCACCACTAGCCATTCGCTTTCCCCTTCCAGAAACTTGTCAGATCGTCCTTAAGAAATGTGCCTTGCTGAATGAAAAACTCTGCCAAAACTTGAGTAGGAATCTCATTCAGCGTTTCAATTCGAGTATCTCGCTCTTGCAGAAGCTTTGCATCCACGGCATCTTTTTCAAGCTGTTCCATTTCAACAACCTGATCTTTCTCACCTTGCTTCCAGTAGCGCCGCGGAACTTCCAGAACCGCTGACAAATCCGGATTGATTGCAACTAATTCTTTCCCGATGTGCTCGTTAGTGTCTGCACTTTCGAGAACTACAGGCTCCTTACCTTCTTCAAAAATCACTACTAGCGCCATTAGAATTCTCCTGGTCTACCGTAGTTCGAAGGTAAAACACCTCCACGCGGAGTCATTCCACCTAATCCTACAGGCGAAAGTGTTCTACGACGCGCCATAAAATGACCTTGATGAATCTTTTTCAGCCGCCCAACGTAATCATTATATCGTTGTTCAAACGCCTGAGCATTCTTTAAATTCTGTCCTTTTCCTTCGATGGCAAAACATTTCCAGAGAACATAGTACTTAAGAAGACGACGCCGAACATATAGAGGGATAAGAAAATCGTCAGAATCAGGAATTCGACATATTTCCACGATGACCGCAGTAGGAATATGGGTGCTAAAAAGAGCGGTTTGTCCCGCACTAGGAACATTTGCGCTCGGAGTAGGGAAAAAAGTAATTGTATTTCGGCCCTGATTATCGTAGAGATACCAATCAGGTTTCGAACTAACTCCGCCACGCGTATCATAAATTTCACGCTTGTCTCGAAATGAAAGAGGATCAATTTTTGTTCCTTTCCATGTAATCCTAGAAATTGAAAAGGCTTCCTCAGCGATAGCATAAGTCGCCGTATCAGCAACAATATTCAAAGCTTCACGAGAAAGAACACAATTCAGCTTACGAGCGACATCCTTCTCGCCCTCAAGTTGAAATCGCGTAATAGTTGCAGAAGACCAAATCGGCATTATCTTACCGCTAAAACTCGATAAATGTCAGTATGTGCAAGATTCTGAATTCGCTGAGAGTACTTCTTTAACTCAGTTTCATACTGACGCCACCACGTTCGAGCTTTGGTAAACTCTTCAAACTGCTCCAAAAGATCCGCAGTTGCATACCATTCCAACAAATGCTGAACATCATGATGAATTAGAGGAGTAGTACCGCCAGAAAGGGTAGGAGCTAAAGCTTTATAAAACAGGGTAAAATTCCCTGTAGCATCAGCTAACTTCGGGCAAATAGCGACATACTGTGAGTTAATGGGACAAAACATTTCAGGCTGTCCTGCCCAAGTTTCCCAGTCGGGACGAATTCGATCAAACTCAATTCTACTCTGAAAATCAGTAAGAAAACGATTATTATTGTTGTTCCTAATAGCGACAACACTATAGAAATCAGAGACGCCCAAAGCAGTAAAGTCGTAATAAGAGAGACTATCTTGAAGACTAACAGTCGCAGTTTTATTAATACAACCAGAAAGGACGGCCACATCATCGTAACCGTCCTGAATGGCGTCATTGACATCTGCTGCGCTATACGAAATTACACCGGCATCGTCTAGATTAATTCGAACGCTGCTGGCAATGTCGTCTCGGGTCATTTACCTCGATTGTGCCTGTCCCCCGATGAGGAAGTAGTTGTACTCCTTCCGAATGTAATCCCAGCACATCCATTCGGGAAGAGAAAGCCACTTCGTATTTCCGTACTCCGTCGGAGGAAATCTGTCTTCGGGATTGCGAGAGAAGAAATCCGCCAAAATTCCGGCATGGACTTCGAAGGATTCCTGAACTTTCAAAACGATTTCGCCGTTGCGTCCGAGAAGGTTAGCGCCTTTCGGAATCGTGAGCATCACCGTGACTGCCGGAGTTCCGTCTTCGTTCAGATAAACATCCGGTCCGTCCAGATCGAATTCGATTTCGCGTTTGACCAAGGCGCCGAAACGGCTCATCAACTGTTTGACGGTTTCCGCACGCGGGAAGAAAGAATCGTTTGCGTCCAACTGTCCAGTCATTGTCTTGACGTAGACATTGTGAAACTGCGGAATGAGGAAAGTCGCCCGAAGCGATTCTTCTTTCAACAGCATCGCACGATACTGTTCTTCCAGCCGACGAATTGCGGGATTCAAATGAGGTGGTCCAATCCACGCCTTTCCCCACGGAGTTTCTCGCCAAAACTTCGGATCGTCCGGATTGATTTCCTCGGCCATAGAACTCGAGAAGTTTTCTTGCAACTTTGCTTCGAAGTTTTTTTCAGACACCAGTTTTTCGTCGACTCGGGAGCGCAACTTTACCCCTCTGCCAGTGAGCGATTTTTCCTGTTCCTGTACGCTTGCTTTTCCGGGTGATGCGGGTCTTAGACTCATTGCTGAAAATCTCCTTTGCTAAGATATTAGCATAGTTGGGTGGAAGTTTTGCTTTTCGTGCCGACAGAATTGCATAGCCGTCATTTGGAGCTTCTTCGTACACCAGTTTCGTGTCAGTGAATCCCATGGCTTGAAGTAGCCCACGTAGTTCATTAGAATTAATGGGGCAAACGTGAAAATCACCGGGCCAAAGTTGACGCCCGAAAATTGTATCCTTGTAAAATTCTCTCCTGCCCTGATGGTTCTTGAGATACCGGGTAACACAAATCTCAAATTCCGGATACGCAAGAATCAGAAATCCACCCGGTTTCAGAACACGAAAGAACTCAAGAATAATCTTGGAGTGATGCTTAGATTCGATATGCTCGATACAATGCAAGAAGTGAATCTCATCCACCGTTCCTGCTTTGTACGGCAAACTTTTCTTGGTGATGTCACAAATCAGATCCGGTTTAACTCGTGCCGCTAAATCGATGTTGATAAATCCTTCGAGTTTTGCTTCCCCGCATCCGACGTTAAGCTTGAGAGGTTTAGATTTCATATGACTTGATTAAAGCCTGAATTGCAGGCATATTTCGATGACCCTTCTTCGGCTGCATTTTGTCGAGAAGCGGTTTGTGATATCGCTTCAAGATTTTCACATTATCGATACCGACTGTTTCAGGCATCAAAATGTGCTGTGTCTGGACGCCAGTATGCACGCCAATTTTCGGAGTCGGTTCAAACTCATTCTGGACACGAATGCAGAAATAAACATCTTCTGTCTGTCCGGTCCCAGTAACAAAATACGGTGGAGGCATCCGTCGGATGATTTCCATGTTAATGAGGCAACACGAAAAACCTACCGCGTATGCAGGAATCACTGGACTCTTTTTGGTGACCATCTTCATGTAATGGTCGTCCATCTTGAGTTTCAATTCCTTGTTCTTCAT
>Ga0105252_10000659_pt1 | contig 19856 bp, 15 predicted proteins | sample EasRivMeERMZT100_FD_89675 | JGI IMG/M metagenome (GOLD analysis project Ga0105252, IMG submission 89675) | Soil microbial communities from meander-bound floodplain in the East River, Colorado, USA - East River MetaG ERMZT100 | ecosystem: Environmental > Terrestrial > Soil > Floodplain | place... | reverse complement strand
TCGAGCGCGAACAGCCAAACGCTATCGCCGCGCGGCGCGCCTACCAGCAAATTGCCCGCCGAATAGGCCACGACGTATTGCTTACCGCCATGCGCGAACACGCTCGCCGGTGCGTTCATTCCCGCGCCGGTTTGGAACGCCCAGAGCTGCATCCCGGTATCGGAGTCGAGCGCAGACAATCGACCGTCGCTACGACCGACGAACACCAGCCCGCCGGCTGTCGCGGTCATGCCGCTGTAGCATTGGTCGAGCCAGCGATAGCGCCAGACGAGCTTGTTGCTCGTCACGTCGAGCGCGGCGACAATGCCGCTGCGCGGCAACGCCGCGAAACCGACCACGCCACCCTCGTAATGCGCGCCGTCGGGAGGGATGTCGAAATCGCGGTCGCCGCCGATGAAGTTGCCCGCCACGTCCGAGGCACAGACGAACAGTCGCTGCCGCACCGGATCGTAAGCGCTCGGTGGCCAATTCGCGCCGCCATAGAGGCTCGGGCTCGCGATGAGCCCCTTGTCACCCAAGAACGGCGTGAAGATCCGCCCGCCGTTCACGAGCGGAAAACCCTCCGGCGGAATGTCCACGTGCTGCGGCACGATCGCGTCACCGAGCGGGTACGGCTGAGTAGCCGCCGTCGCCTGGCGCGGCTCTTGCGGCACGGGCCGCTCCTCGATGCCGATTAGGGGCGTACCGGTCTCCCGATCGAGAATGTAGGCCCAGCCCGTCTTGCCGACCTGTGCGAGGCCCTTGCGTACCACGCCGTCGATGCGCGCGTCGAACAGCACGACGGGGTTCGGCGCGTCGTAATCCCAAATGTCGTGGTGCACCTCTTGGAAGTGCCAACGGTATTTGCCCGTGCGCGCTTCGACGGCCACGATCGACGCGGTGAATAGGTTGTCGCCCGCGCGCACGGCACCGTTGAAGTCGGGGCCGGGATTGCCCGTGGAGAAATACAGTAGCCCGAGCTCGGGATCGGCGGCCGGCGTATGCCACACGGTGGCGCCCCCGTGTTGCCAAACGTCATTGTCCTGCGGCCACGTGTCGTGACCCAATTCGCCCGGCCCCGGGATCGTGTAGAACGTCCAGAGCAGCTTGCCGTTCTTGGCATCGTAGGCTTTGACCCGACCGCGAACGCCGAGCTCGGCGCCGGAGAAACCCGTGATCAACATGCCGTCGTAATACAGCGGCGCATTCGTGATCGAGAAGCCTTCTTCCCAGCGTTCCGCCTGAACCGACCAGACCTCGCGGCCCGTGCGTTGATCGAGCGCCACGAGTCGGCCGTCGAGCTTGCCGAAAAATACCTTGCCATCGCCGATGGCAACGCCGCGGTTCGTCCAACCACAACAGACGACGTTGATGCCGGGATCGAGATTGCCGGCGTACTGCCAGAGGATCGCGCCGCTGTCGACGCTGAGCGCGAACACGTCGTTGGCGCCCGTCACGACGTACACGACACCGTCATGAACGATCGGCTGCGCCTCGCCCGAGTACTGCGGGCCGACACCGGAGCCGTTGAGATGGGTGCGCCACACGCCCTTGAGTTGCGCGACGTTGCTGCGGTTGATGGTCGCCAGGGCTGAATACCGCTGGTTGTAGAGGTTGCCGCCGTTGGTGCGCCACCCTTCGCTAGCCGGCGCGATCAGCGCTTGCGGCCCGAACACCCCACCGCGTTGCGCCGAAGCCGCAACCGAGGCCAGGCATGCCACGCCGCAAACGAGCATCGCGCCACACTTGGGCACGCGCCGCAGGAGTGCGCGCCATGCTCGTGATTTCCATTGGTTTGGTCGCAACGTCATTGGCCGAATCATCACCAACCCCCGTAATCGTCGGCTCGAAGCCCGTGTCGACGACGCGCATCGCGACGTCCCCCGGTGGCAGTATACCTGCGGCGCGCTTGACACCGTGGGCGCCCAGCGTCTAGAAAAGGTGACAAACGCCGCTCGCACCGGGGCGTGTGCGGCAGACACCAAGAAGAACAACGACGACGTCCTGGGGAGGACTGTGCAATGCCGATCTTCGTTTCGGGGACAGCGCCGCAATCGTCGAGCTGAGGCTCACCGTGGCCGAGCAACGTCAGTCGAAGACCCCACACACGCGCGAGCACTACGACCGCGTCGCGACTGTTGTGCCCGAGTTCACCCTGCTGAACTACGGTTTCAGCAGCACGCCGGAGAACAGCAGCATCGACCCCGGTGAGCCGGAGTTCTATTGCCTGCGTCTCTATGAGCACACGGTCGGCGACACGCCCCTTGCCGATCGCGAAGTGCTCGAGGTCAGCTCCGGTCGCGGCGGCGGCACCAACTTCGTGAGCCGCACGTACCGGCCGCGGCGCATCATCGGCGTCGATCTCAGCCCGGAGAATGTGCGCTTGGCGCGCGCACGCGCCGCGCGCCCGGGTATCGAGTTCGTCGTCGGCAACGCCGAGCGTCTCGAGTTGCCCGATCAGTGCTTCGACGCAGTCATCAACATCGAGGCCTCGCACCTGTACGACGACCGCAACCGGTTCTTCGCCGAGGCGCTGCGCGTACTGCGTCCAGGCGGTCACTTCTGCTACACGGACGGGTGCTGGGCGGACGACGACTGCACGGACGACTTGCTCGCCGCCGGTTTCGACTTACTCGAGCGCCGCGAAATCACCGACAACGTCATCCGCGCGCTGCGGCGCGACAGCGCACGCCGCGAGGCGCTGTTCGACGCCATGCCCGACCGCGGCCTGCGCGAACAGTACAAGCATTGGGCTGGGGTGGTTGGTTATCGCGCCTACACGCGCTTCGAAGCCGGCCAGACTCGGTACTTCTCGCACCGCTTACGGCGGCCGATAACTGCCTAGACGAGCACGCGACCGAAAGCCGCGTCGAGGTCTCGCCCCGGCGGAACCTCGATACCGAAGGTGTCGGTGAGCGTCTCGCGCAACGCCGCCACGCTCGAAAGGTCCCGTTGCTCTTGCATCCCGTTCGAGTGATACACGGCCAACGCGCCGTTGCGCAGCGCGAAGCGCCGATCGGTCGCCGTGCGCGCGGCCACGAGCCTACCCAACATCGGCGAGTCCGGATGCCCCGTGACGTAGAAATTCAGCAGCTCGATATCCACGGGCGCCTGCGCCTGCAAGTCGAACCGGTACAGCGACCGCCAATCACCGCGCACACGCGCTTCAATGGCGAAATCGCGCTCGACACGCATCACGCGGAAGGTTTCATGGGGGGTCAGCTGCTCCACGTGTGGCTCGAGCCGCAGCGGCGCCGTCGGCGTCAATCCGCCGAAGCCGACATCCGCCAGGTACTCACCTTCGCCTATCCTGACCAGCAGCAGCATGTGCGTCCGTGCGCGAGCCTCGTCCGCCGGCCGCTCCCAGAGGACGCGCGCCGCTAGCGCCGTGACGTCGAAACCTAGCGCCGTGAGCACCTCACGGAACAGCGTGTTCTGCTCGAAGCAATACCCGCCACGACGCGCCTGCACGAGCTTACGCTGCAACGAGTCGAGATCGAGCCGCACGGGACGGCCGGCCAACGTATCGAGATTCTCGAACGGGATCGCAAGCGCGTGTCGCGCTTGCAAGGCGCGCAAAGTTGCGAGGGTCGGCGCCCGTTCGCCCACGTAATCGATGCGCTGAAAGTAGCCGTCGAGGTCGAGCATACGCCCGTATAATGCCGCCGGACGCGCACACATGAATAGAGTACCGCGCCGATGAGCGACGGAGACTATCGCTACTGTCCGCAATGCCGCGCCGAGCTCGTCACTGCCGAGCGGGGCGGCCGGCCGCGGCTCGTCTGCCCGCAGTGCGACTTCGTGCAGTGGCGGAATCCCGTGCCCGTCGTAGCGGCAATCGTCGAACGCGACGGCTGCGTGATCCTCGTGCACAGCATCGGGCGACCACCCGGCTGGTTTGGGCTAGTTGCGGGTTTCCTCGAGCACGGCGAGCACCCGGAAGCCGCCGCACTTCGCGAGGTCGGCGAGGAGCTCGGCATCGAGGCCACGCTCGAGAGCTGCATCGGTATCTATCCGTTCGAGCGCCTAAACCAGGTGATCTTTGCCTACCACGTGCGCGGCGGCCCAGGCGCGATCACGCTCGACGCCACCGAGCTCGACGCCCACCGAGAAGTGCCATTCGCGAAGCTCAAGCCGTGGCCGCAAGGGACTGGCCCCGCGCTCAGCGCTTGGCTCGCAGCGCGCGGCTTCCACCCACCGGTAACCCCGTTCGGCACACCGCTCGACGTCTAGCGGTTGTCTTTCTCGGTGAACGTGAAGTCACTGAACTGCGACGTGCCGTCGTCAGTCCGAATGACCGTGTTGTTCGGATTCTCGCCGCAATGCCAATAGTCGACGCGCAGCGAGCGATCGAGGTTAGGCACTTGCTTGAAGGTTTGCTGTGTGTACCACGGCTCCGTGAGCGTCACGGGATCGTACGCCCAGACGTCGGCGGTCACGGTTTCGGCGTCCGTCTTGCGCCACACCTCGACCGCCTCGAGCCGATCCGAGTACTGCGGATCGTTGCGATGGAAGATTCCGGCGCGAACCTGACTCGTGTGAATCACGAGCGTGTGCCCCGACCAGAAGCCGATCGAATCGCCGTAAAAAAGCGGGTAGGCATCGGCTTCGGGCGGATGCTCGCGACCGTCCGTGTAGACGCGGCGCAGGTTGTTCACAGTTTCCGAGAACAGGTACGTTTGCTCCGGCGTGACGGTGAGCTCGCGCAAGAACGGAATCACGAGCCAGCGCGGGAACCCCGGCGGGCTGCAGTCGCTGATCGGATCGTATTCGATGCCTTGCGCCGAGCGCTCGCGCCGCCGGCCGAGCTCCTCGGCCGCCGCGGGTTTGAGCTTCGCCGTCGTGAGCACGCCCTCGGGCTGCGCAGGATCGAAGAACGGCTTGCCCACCCGCTGCCAAAAACCGCTCCAATCCGGCATGTCGTCGAGCGACAACGGTGTGCCGCCGTTCGCGCGCGCCTTGAGCGCCGCGTATAGGTCGACCGCCGTTGCGTGCTCCAGCCCGAGCGCCACTTTGGCGTCGTGTTCGGCAGGCACCAGCTCCGCCGCTGCCGGCGCCGACGACTCCGGCGCCTCCGCCGTGCACGCCTGAAGCCCGAGCGCGAGCGCGACTACCAAAGTGGCTGACACCCTCATCGCCCGACTCCCACCCGCCCTGTTAATCGCTCTCGGTGAATGTGAAATCGCGGAACTGCGACGAGCCACTCTCGGTTTGAATGACCTCGTTGTTCTGATTCTCGCCGCAATCCCAGTAGCGAATCCGCAGCGACTTGTCCGGATTGCTCAAGCTCAGGTACGTGTGCTGCGCGTACCAGGGCTCGACCAACGACGGCGGGTCGTACACCCAGACGTGAGCGACGAGCGTGCGTTCGTCGACCTTCTCCCAAATCTCCACGGTCTCGACCTGCTCCGAATACTCGGGCTGCGTGCGCTGATACTGTCCGCTGCGCAACTGATTGGTGTGGATCACGAGCCGTGCCCCGTCCCAGAAGCCGATCGAGTCGCCGTTGTAGAGCGGATAGCGATCCGCCTCGGGCACGTGGTCGCGTCCATCCGTATAGATGCGGCGAATGTCGTTGACCATCTCGTTGATGAGGTAGGTGATATCGGGAGTGATGACGAAGTCGCGGAGGAACGGTTCTGTCATCCAGCGCGGATGGCCGGGCGGCGCACAGTTGCTGAGCTGATCGAACTCGATGCCGCGCGCGATGGCGTCGAGCTTGTCGACCAAGCGCTTCTCGTATTCCGGCGTGAGCTTGGCCGTCGGCATGCGGTTGCGGCCCTGGTCCTGGTCGAAATTGAACAAAACACCCTGCCGCGAGTACACGCCGGTCCAATCCGGTAGCCGAGCGGGATCGAGACGCTTGCCGCCGTCGGCCTCGGCTTCGAACGCTTTATACAACTCTGCAGCCGTGCGATGCTGCCGGCCGAGCTCGATGAGCCCCGCTTTGTCCGCCGGCAATTGGATCGCGGCGAACGAAACGGTGGTAGCTGCAGCGCCTGCAGCCGCGAGCGCGACGTTCAGGAGCACCTTGCGAGTTCGAGACCAATTCGCGCCGATGAGCATGCCTTCCCCCTCATTGGCAACCTCACAGCGGCACACGCTAAACCCTGAGACTTGGGCATGCAACCGGTTCTAATCGGCATCGGCGTCTACTTGCTCGTGCAGTTCGCCATCGGCATGGCCGTGTCGCGACGCATCGCTAACGAGAGCGACTATCTCGTTGCCGGGCGGCGGCTCGGCGTAGGCCTCGCCGCGTTTTCGATCTTCGCCACTTGGTTCGGCGCCGAGACCATCGTCGGGGCGGCCGGCTCGATCTACGCCGACGGTCTGTCGGGCGGCTCGGCCGATCCGTTCGGCTATGGGCTCTGTCTCGTGGTGCTCGGGCTCGTCATCGCAGCACCGCTGTGGCGGCGCAAGTACACCACGTTCGGCGATCTGTTCCGCGAGCGTTACTCGATTGGCGTCGAGCGGCTCGCCGTATTGCTCATGGTGCCGACGTCGGTGCTCTGGGCCGCCGCGCAAATTCGCGCCTTCGGCCAGGTCGTGAGCGCCTCGTCGGACGTCGACGTGTCGATCGCCATCACGGCCGCGGCCGGCTTCGTGATCATCTACACCATGGCCGGCGGCCTTCTCGCCGATGTGGTCACCGACTTCGTGCAAAGCATCGCGGTAATCGTCGGACTCGTGATTCTCCTCGTGACGATCGGTGGCGCACACGGCGGCCTGCCGGCGATCGGCGCGATGATCGACCCCGCCCGTGTCGGCTTGTTCTCGAGCGAGGTCTCTTGGCTCGAGACGCTCGAAGCTTGGGCCGTGCCAGTGTGCGGATCGCTGCTCGCCGTGGAAATGCTGTCGCGCATTCTCGGTTGCCGCACGGCTGCCACGGCGCGCAACGCGACACTGATCGGCGCAGTGCTGTATCTGACGATCGGCTCGATTCCAGTATTCATCGGCCTCGCGGGCCCCACGCTGGCGCCGGGTCTCGACGAGCCGGAGCAGCTCGTCGCCGTGCTCGCCCAGCAACATCTCTCCACGTTCCTCTACGTGCTGTTCGCCGGCGCGTTGATCTCCGCGATTCTGTCGACCGTCGACAGCTGTTTGCTCGCTGCGGCATCACTCGTTTCACACAACCTCATCGTGCCGCTCAAGCCCGGACTCTCGGAGCGCGACAAGGTGTGGTGCGCTCGGGTCGGCGTCGTCGGCTTCGGCATCGTTGCGTACGTCATTGCGCTGTATGCGGGCGGCATCTATGAGCTCGTCGCGACCGCCTCCGCGTTTGGCAGTGCGGGAATCTTCGTCGTCGGCATGTTCGGTTTGTTCAGCCGTGTGGGCGGACCGCGCAGTGCCTACGCGGCGCTCATCACGGGCATGGGTGTTTGGGCCGTTGGGGAATATGTGTTCGTCTGGACGACGCCGTATGTCACCGCACTCGCCGCGGCGTTGCTGGCGTACTTGGCAGCGGCGGACAGGCGCAGCTCGCCGCACGGGGCGGCGTGAGTTTCGTTTCCTACTTTGCGGTAAGATTCGGCCAGCCTTGTTACTACCTGGGGGACTCATCGAATGACCCGCGTTGCCGGTCTAGTCGCCGCGCTCGGCGCGCTCGTCCTGCCGTTCGCCGCACGCGTGCACGGCCAAGAAACGATCACCGATTTCACGCCCGTCACGGACGCGATGCTGGCCAATCCGGATCCCGCCGATTGGCCGATGTGGCGGCGCACGCTGAACAACTGGGGGTATAGCCCGCTCGAAGAGGTCAACCGCCGCAACGTAGCGCAGCTTAGGCTCGTGTGGTCGCGGCCGCTGACCGACGGCGGCTACCAAGAGGGCACGCCACTCGTCCACGACGGCGTCCTGTACTTCCCGAATCCCTTCGACGTCACGCAAGCGTTCAACGCCGCGACCGGCGACTTCATCTGGGAGTATCGGCGCAAAGTGCCGGACGACGTCGGCGAATACTTCCCCGCGGCGGAGACCAACCGCAACCTCGCTATTTACGACAACCTGATCCTCGACAACGGCGCCGACGGCTATGCCTACGCGCTGGACGCACGCACCGGCACGCTCGCTTGGGAGACGTTGATCCTCGACTATCGCACGGGTGCTAAGAACAGCTCCGGCCCGATCATCGCGAATGGCAAGGTGATCTCGGGGCGCAGCTGCGAACCCGAAGGCGGACCCGAAGCGTGCGTGATCACGGCCTTCGACGCGAAGACCGGCCGCGAAGTCTGGCGCCAGCACACGATCCCGAAGCCCGGCGAGCCTGGCGACGAAAGCTGGGGCAACATTCCGTACGAGAAGCGCTGGCACGTCGGCATGTGGATGGTGCCGAGCTTCGATCCCGAGCTGAACCGCATCTACGTGGGTACCTCGGTCACCGCTCCGGCCCCCAAATACATGCTCGGCGGCAACGGCGAGCAGCATCTCTATCACAACTCGACGCTCGCGCTCGACGCCGACACTGGCAAGATCGTCTGGTACTTCCAGCACGTCGTCGATCACTGGGATCTCGATCATCCGTTCGAGCGCCTGCTCGTCGATACCGTCGTCGCGCCGGATCCGGACTCGGTCAAGTGGATCAATCCCAGCGTGCGCAGCGGCGAGCCGCGCAAGGTCATTACCGGCGTGCCCGGCAAGACCGGCATCGTCTACACGCTCGATCGCGAGACCGGCGCCTTCCTCTGGGCGCGCGAAACGACGATGCAAAACGTCATCTCCGACATCAACGTCGAATCGGGCGCGGCCACCGTGAATCCCGACAAGGTCTTCACAGCGCCAGGTCAGGAAAAGCTCATTTGTCCGAGCACTTCCGGCGGCAAAAATTATCCGGCCGGCACCTATAGTCCGCTCACGGGCTTGATGTATTACCCGTTGCAAAACACCTGCATGTCGGCGACGTCGGCGAATGAAATCGTCGACACTGATGTCACCTACGCCCTCCGCAATCGCGTGCAGATCACGCCCGGAACCGACAAGGTCGGGACGATCGAGGCGATCTCCGTCGAGACCGGCAAAACGGTCTGGAAGCGCGAGCAACGCGCCGGCCACCTGTCGCTGATGTCAACCGGCGGCGGGCTGCTGTTCGGCGGCGACGTCAGCGGCCGTTTCCGCGCCTATGACCAGCGTAGCGGCGAGGTGCTCTGGGAAGTCAACCTCGGCGCACCGGTCAACGGGTATCCGGCCACGTTCGCGGTTGCCGGCAAGCAGTACGTCGCGGTCAGCACCGGCGGCTCGGGTCTCGCCCTCGGTCTCGTGAGCCTGACGCCGGAGCTTCGGCCCGGCCTCGGCAATCAGCTGTACGTGTTCGCGCTGCCATGACCTGAACCGGTAGCTGCGGCGCCCTGCCGCGGCGACCACTTGAGCCACAGACCGCGAACCAGCCGCAGCCTCTGAAAGAACGATTCGCGCCCGGGGGGACGCCCACGATGCAAACCGCCAATCAACCGTCGGAAGCGACGAGAAACGGAATCCTGACGACGCTCGGCTCCACGATCGGCCTTGCGCTCGGGCCCAGCGTCATCGCCAATCTGACAGTGAGCGCCTACATCACGCCGATCGAGCAGGAATTCGGTTGGTCGCGCGTGCAGGTGTCGCTCGCGTTCACGATCGTCGCCTACATGATCGTGCTCGTCTCGCCGCTGCAGGGCTTGCTCGTCGACCGCTTCGGCCCACGGCGCGTGATCCTGACCTCGATTCCGTTATTTTCGCTGAGCTTGGCTGCAATTTTTTTCACGCCGCCCAACTTGTTCGTCTACTACTTCCTTTGGGCGCTCGTGCCAGTGTTCGGCCTCGGCCTCTGGCCGCTCGGCTACCTGCAATCGGTCACACCCTGGTTCGACCGCAAGCTCGGCTTGGCGCTCGGTTGTGCTAATGCCGGCATCGGCGTGGGCAGCACGCTGCTGCCGATGCTCGTGCTGGGCCCGCTCATTGCGGCCTACAGCTGGCGCCACGCCGTGCTCGCGATCGCGTTTCTGGTGTTGTTCGTGAGTTGGCCTCTGGTCGCGTACTGTTTGCGCGAGCCATCGGCGGCCGACGTCGCCGCGCGCAAACACACTGCCGCGGGCAAGTCGTTCGGCCTGACATTCGGGGCGGCGATGCGCGAGCCCACGTTCGTGGTGCTAAGCATCGGGTTCTTCCTGCTCGGCGTCACGGCAACCAGCCTCGTGAGCCAACAAGTGCCGCTGCTGCGAGATGCGGGCTGGACGGCCGCCGAGACCACGCGGCTGCAGACGACGTTCGGCTTTGGCTTGCTGTTCGCGCGAGTCGCCGTCGGCTATATCATCGATCACATCTTCGCGCCGCGGGTGCTGACGACCGTCTCGATCGGCGGTGCATTGGCTTGCGTCCTCTATGCGCTGTATCCGGATGCCGGCTACGTGAGCGCGCTGTTGATCGGGTTCCTGCTCGGCGCCGAGTTCGACGTGCTCGCGTTTCTCATCAAACGCTATTACGGCAACGTCGCCTACGGGCGCATCTACGGCGTGATCTTCGCGTTGTTCTACCTGGGCTCAGGCTTAGGCATCTGGGCATTGCCGAAACTGCGCGAACTATCGGCCGATCTCAGCTACGACAACGGCCTCTACGCTGCGGCGGTCATACTCGTCGCCTCGGCGTTCCTCATGGCGTTCATGCCTAAGTACCGTTACGGCGCCGGCCACGTCGCGGAACCCGCGGCCGCGCCCCTACCTCAACACGCCTGATCGACCCGGAGACTGACCATGCTCTCGACGCTACCGAAAACGGCTGTGCTGGCCGCCGTGCTCGCGACCCTCGGCGCCGTCGGCACCGCTGCGCAGCAACGCGCGTTACGACCCGTCACCGACGCGATGCTGCAGAAACCCGATCCGGCCGACTGGCTGTCATGGCGGCGTACGCTCGATCACTGGGGCTACAGCCCGCTCGAGCAAGTGAGCAAAGGCAACGTCGCGCAACTACGACTCGTGTGGACGCGGCCGCTCGCGCAAGGCGTGCAGGAAGGTACACCGCTCGTGCACGACGGCGTGATGTTCTTCCCGAACCCGAACGACATCACCCAGGCGATCGACGCCGCCACGGGCGACCTGATCTGGGAGTACCGCCGCCCGGTTCAGGAAGACAACAACGAGTACATCCCGTTTCCGTCGATCAATCGCAATCTCGCCATCTACGGCAACCTGATCCTCGACAACGGCGCCGACAACTTCGCCTACGCCCTCGACGCTCGCACGGGCCAGCTCGCATGGGAAACCAAGATCCTCGATTACAAGCACGGCGCCCAGCACAGCTCGGGCCCGATCGTCGCCAACGGCAAGGTGATCTCGGGACGCAGCTGCGAGCCCGAAGGCGGCCCCGAGGCCTGCGTGCTCACGGCCTTCGACGCCACGACGGGCAAAGAGCTCTGGCGCACACGCACTATTCCGCGGCCCGATGAACCGGGTGGGGACAGCTGGGGCAACATTCCCTACGAGGAGCGCCGTCACGTTGGCCTGTGGATGGTGCCGAGCTTCGACGCCGAGCTGAACCGCATCTACGTCGGCACGTCGGTGACCTCGCCGGCACCGAAGTTCATGCTGGCCGGCAACGACAAGCAGTACCTCTACCACAACAGCACGCTCGCCATCGACGCCGACAACGGCAAGGTCGTTTGGTACTTGCAGCACAACGTCGATCATTGGGATCTCGATCATCCGTTCGAGCGCATCTTGGTCGACACGGCCGTGGCACCCGACGCGAGCGCCGTTGCGTGGATCAATCCACGCGTGCGACCCGGCACCATGCACAAAGTGCTCACGGGCGTGCCGGGCAAGACCGGCATCGTCTATACCATCGATCGCGAGACGGGCCAGTTCCTTTGGGCGCGACCCACCGTCGAGCAGAACGTGATCACGGCCGTGAACACGGAGTCCGGCGCGGGTGTGGTCAACGAGGAGAAGCTCTTCACGGGGCCCAACCAAGAGATACTCGTGTGCCCGAGCCTCACGGGCGGCAAGAACTACCACGCTGGCGCCTACAGCCCGCAAACGCGGCTCATCTATATGCCGCTGCAGAACGTCTGCATGACCTCGACGTCGACCTCGGCTCGGCCGAGTCTCGAAGAGCTCTACGCCATCCGTACCAAGGACCAGATCGCGCCGGGCACACAGAACGTGGGCACGATCGAAGCCATTTCCGTGGAGACCGGCAAGACCGTCTGGAAGCGCGAGCAGCGCGCGGGCCAAACGTCGCTCATGACGACGGCGAGCGGCCTGCTGTTCGGCGGCGACACCGCCGGCCGCTTCCGCGCCTACGACGCGCAGACGGGGGCGGTGCTCTGGGAAGTGAACTTGGGCTCGCACGTGACGGGCTTCCCCGCCACGTTCGCCGTGAACGGCAAGCAGTACATCGCGGTGAGCACCGGCGCGACGCCGAATACGTTCGGGCTCGCGACGTTGACGCCCGAGACGCGCGCGGGGACGGCGAACAGCCTATACGTGTTCGCACTGCCGTAGCGGGCACTAGTCGCCAACCCTGGCCAGGCCGGCTCGCTAGAATGCGTCGTGGCCACTACCACGCTCTATCGACCGGTCGGACCCGCCGAGCTCGAGCTCATCGCGGCCAGCGGCTGGACAGCCTTTCCGCCGCGCCTGCCCGAGCAGCCGTTTTTCTATCCGGTGTTGAACGAAGCGTACGCCGCGCAGATCGCCGAGCGGTGGAACGTGCCCGAAAGCGGCGCCGGCTACGTGACGGCGTTTGAAGTCGACGCGAACTACGTCGCGACCTTCGAAGTGCGGCGGGTGGGCGGCGCCGAACACTTGGAGCTTTGGGTTCCGGCCGCAGAGCTAGTGACATTCAACGCGCACATCGTCGGCCAGATCCGCGTCGTACGCGAGTACGCTAAAGCAGCGCATGACCATCGAACGACAGACTAAAGAGGCGCACGGCATCCGCTTCTTTGTGCGCGGCGACACGGGAGAGATCGCGCGAGCTGACGAACGCGCAGCCGACTGGTGCTACTGCTTTTCCGCCGTGAACGGCGTCGGATTACCCGATAGATACATCGTGCCTTTCAGGCGCCCATCGGCACCGAGCTCCGCTTCGTAGTCGACGCGCCCCGGGTTCCCGTTGAACACCACGTCGTAGCCCCACTTCGCGCGCTCGCCACTCACGCTGCCCGCGAGTGGCGACGGCGGAATGCCGTCCGGCTTACAAGTGCCGAGCAGCGTATCCCCCTCCTGCACGAGCGTGCACACGATCGTCACCGGATTACCGTTGACGCTCGATTGCAACCGCCATTCGCCGGTGACGTCCGCAGCAAACGCGGCGTTGGCAGCGAGCGCGGCAACGAGCAGCGGACCGATGAGCCTCATTCACATTCTCCCAAGCTACGGCGCGTAGTCGCGATACTCGGGACTCCACATCGTTTGCCGAACGCGCTGCTCGATCTCAACGGTCGGCACATCGGCTACGCCGTCGCGCACGGCTTGCCTGACGACCGCTACGGCAATCACGAACGACACGGCGCGCAGCCGCGATACCGATGGGAACAACAGTCCCGACGCCCGTTCCTCCGCCGTGACCTGTGCAGCCAATGCCTTGGAAGCCACATTCGTCATGCCATCCGTCACCTTGCGCGCATTCGACGCGAGAGCGCCAAGGCCGAGCCCCGGGAAGACGAACACGTTGTTCCCCTGCCCGACGCGATAGGAGCGGCCGCCGTAGGCAACGTCGGGGAAGGGGCTGCCGGTGGCCACGAGGCAGCGGCCATCGGTCCACGCGTAAAGATCCTTTGGCTGCGCCTCGCAGTTCGCGCTCGGATTCGACGACGGGAAAATGACGGGCCGATCCACGTGCCTCGCCATCTCGCGAACGAGCGGCTCATCGAATGCGCCGGGCACACCTGAAAGCCCGATCAACATGGTCGGGCGATACTGACGCACGACGTCGTGCAGCGTTCGCGCGTTGCCCTCGGCCAGGCCAAACCGTGCCGCCAGCGCCGGCGTCCAGGCAAGCTCGCGTTTGTACGCATCCATCTTGCTGCCATCGCTGACGAGTAGGCCGCTGCGATCGAGGACGGCGATCACTGCGGCTTGATTCGCGCCGGTGATCCCCTCCTCCGCAAGCTGCGTCTTGATCTGGCGCGTCACGCCGAGTGCCGCTGCGCCAGCACCAAACACGATGATGCGCTGCGCCGCCAAACGCTCGCCCCGGATCGCGAGCGCACTATTGAGGCCGGCCAAGACGACGGAGCCCGTGCCCTGAATGTCGTCGTTGAACGACGGGACGCGATCGACGTAGCGGTCGAGAATTGCGAGCGCGTTGTCCTTGCGGAAGTCTTCCCATTGCACGACCGCCCGGGGCAGCACGGCCTGCACCGCCGCCACGAACTCGTCCACAAGCTCGAGGTACTCGGCGCCGCGCAACCGCCGCGCCGGCCAGCCCAGATACTGCGCGTCGGCGAGGAGCTCCGTGTTGTCCGTGCCGAAGTCGAGGCTCACGGGAATCGCCTGCGCCGGATCGATGCCCGCGGCCGCCGTATACAACGCGAGCTTACCGACGGAGATGGCCATGCCGCCGGCGCCCTGATCGCCGATACCGAGAATCGACTCGTTGTCGGTAACCACGAGCAAGCGAATCTCGCGCGTGCCAACGATGCGGCGCAGCACCTCGTGCATGCGACCTTTCATGTCGGGCGTAATCCACACGCCGCTGCCGCCTTGGAACACGCGACTGAACCGTTGCACGGCCGTGCCAACGGTGGGCGTGTAAACGATCGGCATGAGCTCCTCGAGGTGCTCGCCGAGCAAGCTGTAGAACAGGTTGACGTTACGATTGAGCAACGCGCTCAGCATCACGTATTTCTGCAGATCGTCGGACTGCGCGCGCAGTTGGTCGTAGATGATCTTCGCCTGCTGCGCCTGGCTCTTGATCTGCACGGGCAGCAGGCCCTCGAGCCCGAGCCAGCGGCGCTCCTCGGCGGTGAAGCCGGTGCCCTTGTTGAGAGTCGGATTGCGGAGTACGTCCATACCCCGCGCGGCGATCATCACTGCCCGGCCATGGCCGAGCGAACGTTTTTCAGCAACCACTACCACCCCCGAACAAGACCACCGTAACGCGCGCGGGCCATTGTGGCCTGTTAGCCGCGCGACGGCCACTGTGGCCAACCGCAGCGATCCCGCGTGCGGTCAACGGCGGCCGCTCTTAATTCGGAATCGATTTCACAACGACTCGAGCACGGCCGCGATCGCATCGGGCCCCTGCGCCGGCGCCATCACGTGCGCGCCCGCGACTCCCGGAATTTCGCGCAAGCCGCGGATGAGCTCCGCGCACACGCTCCGGCCTTCGGCCGCCTGATCGCTCGCCGCCTCGAGCCGGGCGATGATCGGCTCCGGCACGTGCACGCCGAACAGATTCTCGTTCATCCAGCGCGCCGACTTGGCCGAGCGAATCGGCCCTACGCCGATGATCACGGCCAACTTATCGAGGATGCCATCCGCCCGCAGCCGATCGATGTAGGCACGTGCAACGTCGAGATCGAAACAAAACTGCGTCTGCACGAAATCGGCGCCGGCCTCGATCTTTTTCTGCAAGCCGATCGGCGACCATTTGGCGTCCGGCCGCCGCGGCACATCGGCGCCGCCGATGAAGAATGTCGGAGCAGGCTCGACCTTACGACCCGACGGCAGCGTGCCCTGGTCGCGCAAATCGCGCGCCAGGGCCAGCAGCTCGATCGACTCGTAGTCGAACACCGGCTTGGCGTTCGGCTGATCACCGCCTTTCGGATCATCGCCCTTGAGTATCAGGAGGTTCTCGACGCCCTGCGCAGCGGCGCCGATCAAGTCGCCGGCAAGCGCGATGCGGTTGCGATCGCGGCAAGTCACCTGGAGGATCGGCTCGTGACCGTGGGCAACGAGAATCGCAGCGGCAGCGAAGCTGCTCATCGAGGTCTTGCCGGCAGCAGCGTCGGTGAGGTTGATGGCATCGACGCGGCCTTTGAGCTGCCCCGCTTCGTGCAACAGCTTCATGCCCGCGGCGGACAACGGCGGCACGATTTCCGCCGTGATCACGAACTGACCGGCGCGGACCTTGTTTCTGAGATTCGACATAGCTGCTCCGTTCTTTGCTAAATGTCTTTGCTAAATGACTGCGGCGCCGCACGGCGGCTCTTTACAACGGCGTGCCCGTGTAGCTCTCGACGAACGCCGCCTGCGCAGCCGCTGAGCTCGCGAGCTCATCGAGCTCCGCGAGCTGTATGCCGCGATCGAACGAGGTTCGCCCCGGAAACTTGTGCAGGACCGACGTCAGCCAAGCGGAAAAGCGCTCCGCCCGCCAGATTCTACGCAAAGCCGTCGCGGAGTACGCATCGAGAAGATCGTCCTGGCCCTCCGAGTAGTGCGCTATGAGGGCGTCCGCCAACTGCTGCACATCGCGCACGGCGAGATTCAAGCCCTTGGCCCCCGTAGGCGGCACGATATGCGCGGCATCGCCGGCGAGAAACAGCCGGCCGTAACGCAGCGGTTCGGCCACGAAACTGCGCAGCGGCGCGATGCTCTTCTCGAGTGACCGTCCGGTTTGCAGCCTTGCGGCAGCGGCCTCCGGCAGACGTGCGCGCAGCTCGTCCCAGAAACGGTCATCGCTCCATGCGGCGACGTCGTCATCGAGCGCGCACTGCACGTAGCAGCGGCTACGCACCAACGAACGCATGCTACAGAGCGCAAAGCCGCGCTCGTGGCTCGCGTAAACGAGCTCCGGCGACACCGGCGGCACTTCCGCCAGCACGCCCAGCCAACCAAAAGGATAAACGCGCTCATGGATCTTGAGCACGTTCGGCGGAATGGCCTTGCGACTCGCACCGTGGAAGCCGTCGCAACCGGCGATGAACTCACACTCGAGCCGGTGCTCGACGCCCGCTCGGCGATAGCGCAGCGCCGGCCGCTCACTCTCGACACCCTCGAGCGCGACTTCGTCGACCTCAAACAACAGCGTACCGCCCAGCGCGTCGCGTGCGTGCATGAGGTCTTTGGTGAGCTCGGTCTGGCCATATACGGTAACGCTGGCCGCATGCGCACTGAAATCCACGCGACGGCGTTCCTCGCCGGCGGCAATCTCGACGCCATGGTGCACGAGACCTTCGCGATCGAGACGCTCCGCTACGCCGGCCCGACGCAGGATCGCGACTGTGCCTTGCTCGAGCACACCGGCACGTACGCGACCGAGCACGTAATCGCGACTGCGACGCTCGAGCACCACACTGTCGATGCCGGCCAGCTGCAATAGTTGCGACAGCAATAGTCCCGAAGGGCCCGAACCGATGATGCCGACCTGCGTGCGGCTCGCACTCACGCGGCTTTCCTGTCAGGGCAATGCATACGCGATTATGGACTGGGAATCGAGCGATTGGGCAGCGTCCGCACCCGCGGCCACGATGGCCACGTATTGTTTGCCGTTGCCGCCGAGATAGGTGACCGGCACTGAATGGGCGCTCTGCGGCAGCTCCGTGACCCACAGTTCGTCCCCGGAGCGCGAGTCGAAGGCGCGAAACCGCCGATCGTCGCTTGCACCTATGAACACGAGCCCACCAGCTGTCGTAATGGGACCGCCGCGGTTCGGTCGACCCGTGCGCTGACGCTCTTCGGGCAACTGCTCGGTGATGCCGAGCGGCACGCGCCAGACGATGTCGCCGGTCCTCGCAGTCACCGCGACGAGCTCGCCCCACGGCGGCTTCTGGCACGGCCAGTTGAGCGCGTGGTCGTGCGCCTCGTCACTATCGGCATCGGCGGCGGCCTCGCTCGCCGCGAAACGCGCCAGCGGCTCGCCGACGGCGCCGGCGCGCCGGTACGGCAACTGCTCGCGCCGCGAACCTTCGCCAGTTTGGGCGGCGGTGGGGTCCGCCACGTTCTGCTCGATCCAACCGACGCTGCCGTCGCTCGTCGTAGCGACGAAGATCAACCCCAACGTCGGATCGGCGGCCGTACCGCCGAAGCTCGCGCCGCCCGCAACACCGGGAAACACGACACTCGAGCGCGGCTGGGCACCGGGCGCACGATAGCGGTACGGCGTGAACGGTCCCTGGTTACGCAAACCGCCGCTGCGCTCACGCAGCTGCCGACAACGCGCGGCATGGGCGGCGGTCGTGTCGGTGGCAGCCACAAAGTCATCCGCGCCGACGCTCACGCGCGCGATCGGCTCCGGCTTCTGCGGAATCGGCTGTGTAGCCGAGGTCTGCTCGCCGGGCACGTCCGACTGCGGCACCGGCGTTTCCGCAATGCCGAACACCGGCTCCCCGGTCACACGATTGAGGATGTACAGATAGCCCGTCTTGGAGGCTTGCGCGAGCAGCGGCACGACGGCGCCATCGATCGATACGTCGAGCAAACCGGGCGGCGCGGGCAGATCATAGTTCCAGATGTCGTGATGGACGGTCTGAAAGTGCCAGCGCTGCGCGCCGCTGCGCGCTTCGAGAGCCAGGATCGAGTCGTCGAGCCCGTCGGACGCCATCTCGCTCCCGCGAAAGTAGTCGTCGGCGCCGGGGCTATCGAAGACCGCATACAGCAGCGCCCGGTCGATGTCGATCGTGAACGCGAACGGCCAGTGCAGCAGCGGAGACTCCGGTGCAGCGAACTCCCACACCGGCGCACCGCTGCGAACGTCGAAGGCGCGTACACCGCCGGGCGGACTGTGGGAACCGATGATCAGGAGGTTCTCGAAGCGCGTCGGGGCGGCGTCGTAGGACACGGGCAGCTCGATCGCGCCCTCGGCGCCAAACGCGACGATCCTGCGACCGCTCGACGCCTCGAGCGCCATCAGGCGTCGACCGGCGATGAAGAACAGGCGACTCGGTTCCGCGCCCTTCCCCGGCCAATAGGCCAAGCCGCGGTGCGCCGGGGCGCCTTGCTCGAGCGAGTAACGCCAGAGCTCTTCGCCCGTATCAGCCCGCAACGCCACGACACGGTCCGCGGCGCTGGCATAGAGCACCCCGCCCACGACGAGCGGCGTCAACCCGGCGTCGGCTTGAGATGTCCCGGCACGGCCGAGAGCGTAGGTCCACACCGGGCGCAAATCGCTGACGTTGATGGTATCGACCTGCGTGAGAGGGGAATGCCGGGTCCCGGCGAGATCACGGTTGTAGTTCGGCCAATCGCCAAGGACAGCGAACTCGGCAACGGCCACTGCACCGCCGACCTGCGGCAGCGGCGCGGGCGGCTCGTCGCACGCGGCCACGAGCCCGATGGCGAAGAGCAGTGCGCCCCCGCGCACGGAGTGGCGCCCGGCGAGCTGGGCAGGGCCGTGGGTCGACATCGAGCAATCTCTAGCTCCGTGGGTGAACGCAGATCTTAGGGTAGCCGCCACCACGGTGCTAGAATCCTTGGACTTTCGAGCCACCATTCGGAGCGACCATGCAGCAAGCACAGAGCCTGTCGAACTACACGCCAGTGTCCGCGTTGAGCACGGACGCACGCTCGACGTTCATCTGGCGCACGTATGGCCATGTGGCGGCGGCGATCTTGGGCTTCGCCGCGATCGAATCGTACCTGTTCGACAGCGGGCTCGCGGAGCCGCTGGCTCGCTCGATGCTCGGCTTCAACTGGCTACTGATTCTCGGCGCGTTCATGCTCGTCGGTTGGCTTGCGACTCACGTCGCGCACAGCACCGCGTCGAAACCGCTCCAGTATCTAGCCCTGGCCGGGTTCGTCATCGCTGAAGCCATCATCTTCGTGCCGCTGCTCGCAATGGCCATTCAGCTGCAGCCCGGCATCGTCGAGAGCGCCGTCGGCGTAACGCTGCTTGGCACGGCAGGACTCACGGCCGTGGCGGTCATCACACGCAAGGATTTTTCGTTCCTGCGCGGCTTGTTGGTCTGGGGCGGCATCCTCGCGCTCGTCGCTATCGTCGCGAGCGTGCTGTTCGGCTTCGAGATGGGT
>Ga0105252_10000658_pt1 | contig 19862 bp, 25 predicted proteins | sample EasRivMeERMZT100_FD_89675 | JGI IMG/M metagenome (GOLD analysis project Ga0105252, IMG submission 89675) | Soil microbial communities from meander-bound floodplain in the East River, Colorado, USA - East River MetaG ERMZT100 | ecosystem: Environmental > Terrestrial > Soil > Floodplain | place... | reverse complement strand
TCATCTATTACATGTTTAATGTCATGTTCAAAAGAAGATACTATTCAAAGAGAAGTTGAAGTTAAAGTATTAGCACCAGCTAGACCTACTGCTAATACTATTGTAGGAATCTTTAATAAGTTTCCTAAAAGTAGTTATTACTATGTTATGGTTAATAAAGATAACGTAGAAGGCAACAGAATTGCTCAAATTCTTAGAACTGAAATAATAGGATATTTCTATTATTACAGGAATATAGACATTAGAGCAGATTTACCAAATGTAGAACAAGTAATATTGCTTGGATTGTTTTATGCTAAGAGACAAATAGAATTAGGTAATACTCCGCCAATTGGAAGTATAAGCCAAAGTAACGTTCAAGAAAACATGGGATGCTTTATAACAGCAGTTGCAGATATAATAGGTATTTCACAAGCTAAAGAAATATGGCAATCTATTGTTGCTGGTGCAACAGATAGAACCATTATAGGTATGGTTAAATTTGGTGCTAGGAAAGTTGGAACTGTTTTTACAATAATAGCTGCTGTATATCAAACAGCAGAATGTTTAGGTATGTTTTAAAACTAATAATATGGAAACATTTGATTTTCTATCCAAGATAGTAATGCTAGGATGGCTTATATTTGCAGGAGTAATGACACTAATTAGATTAATATATACAATATTCAAACCAAGATTTCTTAATATAAAATGGGCAACTCCAACAAAAACAGAGTTGTTAGCATATTATTTATTCTTCTTATTAGTTGTATACTTTGGAATAAGGTCATACATAGTTTAATTATAATTCACCAATAAAACTATTCACAATGTTCATAGGATTCATTGACCCACTTTCATTAATCATTAAAAAATATAGTGAGAAATGGAGTGAAGATTGCTTAACGTTAGCAATAGACATTACAAATGGCATAGAACCAGAGCCAGTAGCTATTAAGCTATTTAAACAAAAATTAAAAACACTAGAATATATCGTAAAAAATGGATGTTGTCCAAGACATACCATCATGATATTGACAGATATACAAAATCAAAATTAACTAAACGGTTTCCAGAGTGGTTCGATTCCACTCTAGTTACATCTGATGTGAATAGTCAGAAAAGGTGAATATTAGGGGAGAGGACATTTCTATGTGTACTCCCCTTCTTTTTGTTTTGCCCTCACTTTATTTTTTTTTACTCTTAATTAAATAATAATGTAATGTTATCACAGCATCAATTAGAGAAGGCTAATGAAGTGTTGGAGTTAATGCGACAACAACACAAAATCATTGTTATCGAAGGTAGTGCAGGAACAGGTAAAACGTACATGGTAAATGAGTTAATTACCATGATTAAAGATGAATTTTATAAGTATGGACTTGTTTATGTAACTGCACCAACACACAAAGCAGTAGATGTAATCACATCTAAAATCGAAGCAAAATCTTACATTGAATTTAAAACAATCCATAGCGGATTGCAATTGCAACGTAGATTTATGAATGGAGAAGCTGTTTATGTGAAGAAGAGATTTAATCCAAGGTATCCACCATTTCCTAATGGTAAATTATTAATCATAGATGAAGCAAGTATGATTGGTAATGCAACAAGAGATATTGGAACAGTTCCTATACCGGGAATGTTAGATTTAATAGAAGAATTCAAAGACCAAATGACTATCATTTATCTAGGTGACAGGAAACAACTCAATCCTGTTAATGAAAATGATAGTCCAGTATTTACAAAAGGTTATCCTATTGTGAATCTAACCGAAATTAAAAGACAAGGTGAAGGTAATCCAATTATTCATTTATCTCACAATCTAAAGCTTATATGGACTAAGCAAGAAAATGTGATGATGATGGATAAGAAAATTATCAGGAAAGTATTTTCAGAAGAACTAAAAGAACAAATAGAAATAACTGAAACCAAACAAGTAATGGTAGGTTATACATTCACAGCAGATAGACAAAAGATAATTAGTAGATTAGCTGCAACAAATGGAACAACGGAATACAAATATCTAGCATATACAAATATTGAAGTAGATAAGATGAATACTGATGTAAGGAAACAGATATATGGTAATCCAAAGAAAGTAGAAGTTGGTGAACGAATTATATTCAACGCTCCATATGAACAGTATATGAACAATCAGGAAATATTAGTTGAATCATGTGATATAATAGTAAGGAGATTAGAGATACCAACTTCTGAAAGTATATTGCAAGATATAGATGGAAAATTAGAAATTATTAACAGAGTAAAAATGGCTAATAATACAAGGCCACAAATAGATAATGCAGGTAAGACAATTCCAACTTATGATATATTTCAATGTAAATGTTATTTAATCAATGACAATATAATAGTAGTACATGAAGATTCTGAAAGAGATTTTCATGATATAGCGCAGGATATACAAAGAAAGATAGATAGAGAAGGATTGGATTATAAAGCAAAACATTATTTCAAAGAACAGGTTGCAGATATAACATATGCACATGCTGTAACTGTCCATAAGTCTCAAGGCAGCACATATGAAAAAGTCATTATCAATTTCCCAACTATTATGAGTAATACAAATAATGAGGAAAGAAGAAGAATGACATATACTGCAATCACCAGAGCATCTGATTTAGTAATCTTATTTAATGTAAAATAACTATGGATATAACAACAAAAATTCAACTCACATTCGCTGTCATTTTATTTATAATATTTGCAGCAGGAATAATATGGATAATAGCAAGAATCATCTATATTATATTTAAGCATATACTTAAAGGTGAAGAATGGCCTGACCTTAAAAGATTCAATCAAGAAAAAATTAAGTAACATGAATAAAACAAAAAAGAATCAACTTGACTTAGAACTAAGAAGGCTAAGAGAAACATATGAGATATTCATTATACTTAATCCTTGGAAAACACAAGACCATGTTTATGAATATAGAATAAAGGTATTCAAACATGTCGGAATTGCACCATTATTTAATAAGGATTTAAGAGGATTAGATATAATAGAAGAATGTCCTATTAAAGATTGTTATCTTAATGATTACTATGAAGTACTGGAATATGCAATAAATCAAGTGAAAGCAAACTTACGAATCTTATGAGTATATGGATTAAAAACAATGAAGGAAAACCATTATTAGCACCACATTCATATGAAAAAACATTAATAATGGCACAAGATGGTAGATTTGATTATACAGTTATGTGGATTGAAGGAACTAATTGTGAATTATCATTTAAACCACAAGGATTTGGTATAGCTGGTGGTGCTATTGGTACTAATAGTGGAATTATGTTAACAAAAGAACAGTTATTAGAAATAGCAGAAAAAATGAAAGAAGGAGCAACACTTAGAGTATGTGGATGTAATAGATTGGATATTGATGAATTTAAAGATGAAATTGCTAGAGATAATAACATGATACAAATGGATGATTACTCATTTAAACCTAGAGTATGAGCAAGATATGGATACATGATACTGAAACTTATCGAAATCTGTTTCTTTATATCGCAAGGAATATAGAAACAAAAGAGAAGAAGATATTTCAAATCAGTCCATTAGCTGACCAGAGAAATGAATTAGTGATACATCTACGAGATGAAGTGGAGATGTTAATAGGATTTAATAGTCTATCTTATGATTGTCCACTAATTCATTATTTTATTATGAAACTGTTTCCAAAGAAGGATATGCATGGTAAACAGTTAGTGAATATCTTATGTGAGAAGAGTTTTGAACTGATTAAGAAATCCAATGATAATCCTTGGATAAATAGGATAAAGAATCCATTCAGAAAACAAATGGATTTGTTTACAATGCATCATTTTGATAATAAAGCAAAAAGAACTAGTTTAAAAGTTCTAATGTTTGTATTCAGAATGAGAAATGTAGAAGAATTACCATTTGAGCCGGGAACAGTATTGACACATGATGAAATAGAGAAGGTAATACAGTATTGTGGAAATGATATTGAAGCTACCTCTATATTTTTTGAAAAATCCAAGGATGCGATAAGTTTTAGACAGAGAATGTCACAAATATATGACATTGATTTTACAAATGCTAATGATGTAAAAATAGGTGAATTAATACTTATAAGGACATTAGCAGATAGATGGAAAGTGCCTTATGAAGAGATAATGAAAATGAGAACTAGAAGAGAGAGTATCAAAATTAATGATATTCTATTTTCTTATATTTCATTTCAATCAGAGATACTTGATAGATTCCTTGTATGGTGGAGAACAAAAACCATAACAGATACTAAAGGGCAATTCTATGAGATACCCTTAGATGAAGTCAGAGACTTATTACCATATTGTAATAATACTCTGAAAAAAGGAAAATTGAAACAATTAAACATAATATATAAAAATTTTCAATTTGACTTTGGAACTGGTGGACTACATGGTGCAAAAGGTGTTGGAATATGGGAAGCTAAAGATGGTTATTTAATTGACCTTCTTGATGTATCTTCTTATTATCCTATGCTTGCTGCACGTAACAGATTACACCCTGCTCACTTTCCTGTAGATATATTTGTTGATGTTATAGATATTTTATATCAGCAAAGAATGGAAGGTGCAGTAATAGGAGATGCCGAAGTAGTAAAAGCTATTAAATTAGCACTTAATGGAGCATTATATGGCAAATCTAATAGTGACCATTCACCAATGTATGACCCACAATTCATGATGCAAATTTGTCTAAATGGACAACTCTTATTAGTCATGATTGCAGAGCAATGTTTAGATAATGATATTGAGGTAATACAAGTTAACACAGACGGTGTACTGATACGCTATCATCAATCAAAAAGGTCTATAGTCAATACCATTGTTAATCAATGGATGCAACTTACAAGACTGAAACTAGAACTTGATAGTTATGTAAAGATTGTACAACGAGATGTTAACAATTACTTAGGTATTAAAGTGAATGGTAAAATTAAAAGGAAAGGTGTATTCCTAATAGAACGTGAACTCCACCAGAACCATAGTCAATTGATTGTGCCAAAAGCAATTGAAGAATATTATATAAATGGTATTAAACCAGAAATCTTTATAGCTGAACATGCTAAGAAGGATAAAAACTTATATGATTTTTTTAAGCTGGCTAAGTTGGCAAAAACTTCAAGATTAGTGCAAAGAATTCAAACAGTTACAGTTGTACAGTATCCTACAAAGACGAAAAGAATAAAGCATTATCCAATTACCTGTATTGAAGAAGAATATCAGTTACCTAATATTACTAGGTATTTTGTGGCAAAAAAAGGATTCAAGTTTGTAAAAATAATGCCACCTTTGGAAAATAAAGTTATTAAAGAAGGCAAGCTTATCAAAGTAACTGATGTAGGAGATAGAGAGATTGGAATTGAAGCTGCAAGTTTATGTATTGAATGTAATAATCTGGATAATATAACACCAAAAGAAGTAAGAGATAATTTAGACTATGATTATTATGTTCAAAGATGTTACAAAATAATAAATGCTATTGCAGCAGGAGAAGAATTTGATATTGATGAAGATTAAACTTTAAGTTATGAAAGGTGATGTATTAAGACTAAAGATAATCAAGACAAGGTTATCAAAGCTGTCAATAGCAGATTTAGAAGCAGTAAGAAATTTTTGTGAGGATATGTCAATAAGAAAAACATATGAATCAGAATCATGGAATGAAATGAAACAAACAGTAACAGATGAATTGGAAAAAAGAGTAAATAATTTGTTCTTTTCGATTAAACCATAAAATAATGGAAGCCATATTTGAAGTTATTGTACAACTAACTGTAAACAATGACAAAGGTGATTTAAAAACAAGACCTGTAAGTACACAAATAGCATTGAATGCACAAAGTACTTTGGATAGAAGTGCATATGTTAATTCAGATGGTACACCAACTGAAGCTGGTGGTAAAGTAATAACAGAAACACTTTTAAAAGGTATTGTAGGACATATTCATGCTATGAAGGAAATTGGTGTAAGAGATGATGTAGAACATGTAAGATATGTTATTGATAAGATAGAAGAAGGATTTGCACAAGTTACAGAAGTATCTATTGACAAATTAACACCATTACCATGATGCTATACGATAACATATTAGAGAATGCTGATTTAATGGCACAGAAATTGAATTACTATGAAGAAACAGTATCTCCAGCTATATTTGAAGCTTATATTGCTGTATTAAGAATGAAACTTGCTAATGAAGTATCAGTTAAATTTCATGAAAATGGTAAGAAAGGAGCAATAGATGCTGCAACTGGTGTTGGTAAATCATATTTTGCTATTAAGGAATGTATTGATTTAGTAAGTAAAAGACCAAGAGCAAAAATCCTTCTAGTTGTACCAACAGAAGAATTAAGAGATAATAACTGGAAGGATGAATTTCAGAAATGGGAAGCATTAGACATATATAATAATAATGTCAGGAGAGTGTGTTATGTTAGTTTGCATAAGATAAAGAATGAACAATTCGATTTCATCATAGAGGATGAATATCATCACATTACTACAGCAAATGCAATATTTTTCAAGCACAACATCTATGAGGGTATTATGTGTCTTTCCGCAACCAAACCCAAAAGTGAAGAGAAATTAAGGCTATTAGAGGCCATTGGCATCAAAACCATAGTAAGTATTCCCCTAGCCATTGCAGTCAAATTAAAGCTGGTTTCTCCCTATTCTATACTGGTTGTAGAAACTAGGTTGGACAATTTTCGTAGGTATATTGAGGCTGGTGGCAAGGAGAAAAAATTTTTGGTAACAGAAAAGGAGAACTATGATTACAAGGACAGAAAGCTTCAAAAAATGCTCTATAATAAGAAAGATAAGGAAGGAAGGAGAAAATATGAGTATGCTATAAGGGAAAGAATGAGGCTAATCTACAACATGAGTAGCAAGAAAGAAATTGCTAGATATTTGTTAGACAATTTCATTCCAGAGAACGAAAAGTATCTTATATTTGCAGGCTCCATTGAACACGCTAATGAATTATGCAAGTACAAATTTCATTCTAAGAATAAGAGAATGAATGCGAAACATCTGCAATTGTTCAATGATGATGTAACTAATAGACTAGCATGTGTTGAAGCATTGAATGAAGGTGTTAATATCAAACAAGTAAAAGGTGCATTGGCTCTCCAAGTAAATTCTGTTGATAGGGATTTAGTACAAAGGTTAGGTAGACTAATCAGGTATATTCGTGGACATACAGGTAAATTCATTATCTTATGTTGTATTGATACTCAAGATAAAGAATGGACTGAAGCTGCATTAGAGTCATTTGATGAATCTACTATAACTAGGACTAGTTATTCCCAAATATTAGTAGGTAATTTCAAGTATAATGACTTTTAAAATCATTTTATGATAATTAATAAAGCAGTATATGAACAACTTGAAAGGTTTAATATCGAACAAAATGCAGGAACATTGTATTTGTTATCAATTTTCTACAATGTAGATGCAACTGGAATCATTGATGATGAAATCATAAAGCAGGTAAATTTTAGCAAGATAGTGGAAAGAAACTATTCTACAAGAAAAACAACTTGGAATATACCATTATTTAGTGATGAAAGAACTACTATTGATATGAAATGGGATTGGGTAATAGATGAATATAGGAAATTATGGATGGATATAAAAGGCTCAAAAGGTGGAGATAGAGCAACATGTATAGCAAAGATGAAGAAGTTTTTTGCTGCTAATCCTGATATACGCAAAGCTGATGTGATGGAAGCTGCAAAGCAATATACATCAGGATTCATTAAAGGAAATAATCCTACGTACATGGTAGAAGCAGATAACTTCATATTCAAGAAAGTAGAAGGAACAACAAGGTCAAAGTTAGACCAAATGTTAGAGATTGTTAAATTAAGTAAAGGTAGTGAATCAAATCGCTACACAGATAAAATCAGATGAAGTATACATTCACAGATGGCAAGGCATATAGTAACAATCCTGAAGAGATAATAGAAGATGCAAGTATAGAGTTTGGACATTTAGGAATTATAACTGGCGCACATTACATAGGAACTGTAAAGAACATGTTTATGTTTATTGCAAAATATCCAGCAGCTACACATTTTATTATAACAGAAGAAGAGGAAGTTATTGATTCACTAATGGTACTATATCCTGCAAGTCAATTACAAAAAGTGGAACCGTAATGAATTTTGTTTCCGCATTCCAAAAAGGAAAAGAAGGAATGAACTTGGGTTTACCAATGGGAATTCCACCTTTGACAAGGGATACTCTAGGAACTCAAAAAGAACATATATATAGTATAGCAGCACCACCCAAAGTCGGCAAAACAACCCTTATTGATTTCATTTTCTTATTAGCTATATATATGTTATCTCCAAATGCTAATGTAGAATGGATATATTATTCATTTGAAATAAGCAGGATAAAGAAGGAGTTTAAATTTGCTGCTTTTTTTATGTTTCGTGATTTTGGTATTCAATTCTTTGAACATGAAGGTAAACAGTATCCGATAAGTGCTGATTATCTAATGGGGAAGTTATTAGATGATAACAATAAGCCAATTGTTGTTCACACAGAGCATGAGGAACAGTTAAGGATAATTTATAGAACAAGGATAATTCCTCTATTTGGTGAATATAACATCAGAGGAGAAAGAATACGCAAAGGTAAGATAGATTTCATTGAACACAGAGAAAATCCTACTGGCATAAGGAACTATATATTGACATATGCTAGGACTAATGGAAAGTTCATTATGGAAAAATATACTATCATTGATAAGAATGGAGATAAAGAGAACAAAGAAAGGATAATAGGTTATCAGCCCAATGATGAAAACAAGATGTTGATTGTTATCACAGACCATGTTAGAAAGTTAATTAGAGAACGTAACTTTAGTATGAAAGAGAACATTGATAAGTTTGCTGAATATCAGGTAGAATTAAGAAACATATGCAAATTTATATTCGTTAATGTAATTCATACTAATAGGAACATATTTGACATTGAAAGAATTAAGTATGCTGGTGAATATTTTTATCCTAGTTCTGAAGATGTGAAAGATACAGGTAATTTGAGTGAAGATAGTAATGTCTTATTTACAATGTTTAATCCAAATGATGATAAGTATGGTATTAAGAAACATTTTGGATTAGAAGTAGTAGATAAGAATGATAAGTTAGTTCATCCTAATTATCGTAGCTTACATATAGTTGAAGCTAGGGATTTTGAAGCACCATTACACTATCAGTTGAATATGTTTGGTAACATTAATTGGTTTAACCCAATAAAAAAGTAATATGAGTAATATTTTAGTGATTGCTCCAAGTGCATTTGGAAAGACAACTTCCTTGATACCGCATCCTGAATTTGGAATAAAAGGATTGAATCCAGCAGAGACATATATCTTATCAGTAACAAAGAAGGATTTGCCGGGAAAAGGAACAAGAAAATTATATCCAGTAATGGAGAAGTTTAATCTTAACACTAAAAGACCTGAATTAAAAGACTATAGAAGATTGGTCTTATCTAACTGGAATACTAGAACAGATTTAATAGTACATGCTTTAGACCTTCTAGGTGGAATAGATTCAATTAAGAATATAGTGTTAGATGATGCTAATTACATCATGCAAGATTATTATATGGCAAAGTCATTAAGTACTGGATGGGATGCACCAAAGAAAATAGGTCATATGATGGGTAGGATTTTTGATGCCATAGAAAAACTACCAAATAGTAAGAATTTTATCATGATGGCTCATGGAGAGGAATATGATACTACTGACCAAAGAAAAGGTTATCGTTTTAAGACTACTGGAAAAGCTGTTCAGGAATATATTACACCAGAAGGAAAATTTGATATTGTACTGATTGGCAGAAGTAGGTATGACGATAGCGAAAAGAAGGCCATTAAGGAATTTGTAACGGAAGATGATGGATTTTATGCCACAGCAAAATCGCATGGTGCATTTGGAACCCTATATATCTTAAATGATATGGCTCTGGTTATTGAAAAGGTAAATGCCTATTATGATGGTATCTGAATCTTTATTATTTCACAAAAAAAATCAAAAAAACATTCAATTAAATTTGTTAGGTTAAGAAAGTGTATTATATTTACATTTGTAATGAATACAAAAACATTTAAAATTTAAAAAGATGTCTACAGAAAACACAACTCCTGTTGCCGAAAATACAGAAGCACCTAAAGTTAAACGTGAAAGAATTGTTGGTAAACCCGTAACTGTAAGTGTTTCGCAGGTCATTAAGGACTTGGAAGCCGGTAAAAGCAGGAAAGTAATCAAAAAAGAACTTGGACTGACAGCAGACCAAGCAAGGCAGTTATTTAACAAGCCCCAAATCAAGGGCAAGAAAATGCATTATTCAAAGACCTCTACTAAGGCTCCTATCACCATTATTGATGATGTGCCTTATGAAGAAACAGAGGCAGCACAGGGTAATGGTGCAAGTAATGGCAACGATGTTGCACAAGGACAGCCACAGAACGCACCAGCAACACCAGTACAAGCTGATTCTGATAGCTGGTAATTATTGGATGATGGGGTAATAATAAGAACTCCCTTATTAAGTTAAGGGAGTTTCTTACATTTAAAACGTTCATAAAACATATTAATCATGGCAGAAGAAATCAAGAAGGCAGGATATGGCTATGTAGATGATAACGTAGCTGTTGGTTCAAGCCTTAAATTCGGTGGTAACTTTGGTAGAACATATATGACCAAGTTTGAGTATACTGATAAAGCAGGTAAAAATGGTGCAGCAATGGAAGGACTTGACATTGCATTTAAAATTGGTGGAGCAGAAAAAAGTTACAGGCTGTTTCCACCAACCAAAGACAGCAAACTTTTTGGCAGCGAAAAAGGCAAAGAAGGTGTTGCTTTGGAGTTTGGTACAGATGAATGGAAGAAGGCTGCAAACGAGGCAACAACTGATGTGAACATGAGGGCAGTACATATAGCCAAATGTTTTTTAACGAAAGATGAACTGGAAAAGGGTTTAAGTGTAGAAATGAAAACATTTAAGGACTTTTGTGCTGTTTTGATGAAATTATTGCCAAAGAATTTTTCGGAACAGAAATTAGATATATTTTTACAATGGCAATGGAAAATAAGCGGGGATAACACAAAGACATTCCTTGAAATTCCATCGAAGTTAAAGTATGGAAAATTTCTTGTTAAAGCCGAAGAACCTGTTGGAGAATGGCATGAAGAGAGAAAGGATGGTGAACTCCATTATAAAGATGATGCTAACAACTACCACACATTCGGAAGGAATTCGTGGTTTATGGAAAGCAACTATGCTACACAGCAGAAGGAAGCTGGTAGTGCTGAAGATACCATGAGTAGTGCAACTACGAACCAATCTGCCACAACTGAAGCAGCAGAAAGTGACAATTCAGGTTGGTAAAAAGGAAAAAATTCTGCTAATGTATAGGGAAAGGATGCTAACTTTGGCATCCTTTCTCTATTTATATTATCCTATAATTCATGCTGTTATGTACAACTATTCAGAGTTCGTTCCATGCAGAAAGGAAGAAGTACTGAAAAGATTAAGTCAAGAAGAGATATACTTATTAGTATTAGATGAATTACCACCAGTTAACACATATGTGTTGTCTCCATTTAGAGAAGATAGAAAGCCAGGTTGTTACTTCATGTGGTATAATGGCATACTATATTTCAAAGACTTTGGTGACCCAAATTATCAAATGAGAGATTGCTTTCAAGCAGTCATGGATAAGATGCATCTTACTTTTAAAGAATGCTTGTTATTCTTAAATGATTACTTTCAATTAGGCTTGAACTCTGGTAGTTCCAAGCCTATTTTGTTTGAGAGTGCATTTATAAATAATAAAGCTAACAAATCAATATTAGGCAAAATCACTAAGATAGGTGATGAAAGACCTAGTGATGAAATAGTATATAAAGCAAGAGGTTTCTTTCCTATTGATAAGAATTACTGGTATAGCAGATATGAAATAAGTAGAACTAGCTTGATTGAAGATAATGTTTTTGCTGGAATATGGTATCAGTTTTATAGTAAAAAAGCACAATTGATTACTATTAGGCCAACAGACATTATGTATGCTTATAGTGACTTTGATGATGGAAGAACAAAGATATATAGACCTTTAGCCCAAAACAAAGCAGGAAAATGGCTTACCAATTGTAAAGAAAGTGATGTAGGTGGTATTAGAAGATTATCAAGACTTGGTAAAATTCTATATATACTGAAGTCATATAAGGATTATAGGGTAGTCAAGAATGAAGGAAAGGATTGTATATGGTTTCAAAATGAAGGAATGTTTCCGAAAGACGAAATATTATTGGACTTGTGCATTAGATTTCAAAAGATAATTGTTATCTTTGATAATGACGAGAAAGGTATCATTGCTGGATTGAAACTTATTGAGAAATTTGATTCTCTTTGTCCAAATAAAGCAGAACTTAAATATATTTCAATTCAAGTCAAGGATGCGAAAGACCCATCAGATTTAAAGCACAGACATGGTAAAACTGAACTAAATAAATTTTTAGATTATGGCTAATATACCGAAATCAATCCATGAATCATGGCATCCACTAATAGGAGGTTTTTTTGAAAGTGATTCATGGAAAAACCTAAGAGATAATGTACTGAAGTATAAATTCTATCCCGAAAAACAAAATGTCTTTAGAGTATTTCAAATGCCAGTTGATAAGATTAAGGTAGTAATACTAGGACAAGACCCATATGCTAAGAAAGGTCAGGCTACAGGCTTGGCCTTTGCTGTTAATGATGGATTTCCTAAACCATTTAGCTTACAAGCTATAGAGAAGGAGAATGGTGGTGGATTTGAAAGGTCATTAATTGATTTAGAAGGTAACGGAGTGTTCTTATTAAATACTGCATTAACAGTACAACCTGATAATCCAGCTTCACATCTTAAACATTGGAGAAAATTCACAGAGCAAGTAATAAGCAGGTTAAGCAAAGTGCATCCAGCATTCTATATGATATGGGGAGAGAAAGCAAAGAGTTTCTTACCATTTATAGATGATTATGTTATACAAGATTACAATAACTGTATACATGCTTATGTTGATTTACACAGAAACAATGTATTAATATCAGGGCATCCTGCTGCTGAATATTATAGTAGTGGTAAAGGTGGATTCTATGGGAAGTATCATATGAGATTGGTAGATGATATTCTAAAAAATAGAAAGTTAAGAACCATTTTTAAATAATAAAAACAAAACACAATGGCACAAGAATTGACTATCTCCGAGCAAAGGAAAATTAATGTTGTTAACACAGGTGGAAAGAACTTTGTTCACACTACATCTGCACAAACATTAGGACAGTTGTTAGAAGAACTGAAACACAAAGGTGTTGATAGGCATGGTAAGAAGATGATAATTGGAGAGAACAGGCATACTCTGGAAGTAGACGAAGCTGTATTGCCTAAAAGTAACTTCACCTTCTTCCTGTTGCCAGCACAAACTAAGAGTGGAGCATCTGAAATAAGAGCAAGAATTAAGGAAATAATTGGGCATTTCCCTGTAGAGGGGAAAGCCCATTTTAGTGCAGATAAAAGCTATACTAATAAGAAGGAAGCTGAATTAGCTACCTTATTAGATAGTTGGGTAACGCCAAAGGTAGCAGCAGCACTAGCAGAAATGGATAAGATGCCTAAAGAAAAGAAAGTAGTTACTGGAAGAACAGCTATTACACCAAAGGATAAAACACATAAAGCTGATAAAAATGTAGCAGATATTGTGCAGAATGTTAAGGAGTTTACAGAAAAGGAAATAAAAGGTGCTAAAGAAACAAATGGTGATAACCATATTGAAATGTTATTACAAACTATTGATAAGAAGCTTGATATTATCATTTCACATATCAATACACCAATAGCAAAACAGCCTGAACAACTTCCATTTAATGATGAATTAACAGGAGAAATAAGAGATGTTAATGAAGCAACAATGGATATTAAGCGTGAATTCCGGGGATTGGTAAGATGAAGGATACTAAATAAGTTGATTTTGTTCATAAAAAGAATAACATCTTAATGGTGTTGTTCTTTTTTATCTTTTATAATATGGAAAGGACAGCAGATATAAGACTAATCAAATGGTTAGATGCTGTTAATCTACAGCAATTACCACGAAACATGAACTGGATAGATAATCAAATTAAAAAAGGGAGGTTAAACTATAAATGGCATAAGTTTTTGGAATTCGTAATGGAATCTTTAGAAATCATATATCCTGACAGATGGGATTTGCAATTCAATATTTATAACCATTTTACTACTGAAACATATGAAAACTATGCAGGTTATGAATATGTTACTACTCACAATCAAGTACAATATATCTTTGAAGTCATTATTAAATTTCCTGATATTAATATTACCAATTCAGCAGGGTTCAAACATAATATAAAAGATTTGTATGTTAAGATACAATTTGTATATTGTGACGAAATTGACAATTTCATTCCATTTAATATTGGTGGTACTAGAGGTAAAGTGACTGATATTGAGGCATATTGTGGTTACATGCATTCTCATTTACAGTTTATGGCTGGTGCTTTTTATCCATTTTGTATTGGTGACAGAGAGAGTTCATTTGGTTCTGTAATGATGGAATGTATTGATAATCTGAATAAAGAGAATTTTCAGGCATTGATGTATATGGTAGAGACATTAGTAGCATGGGAATCATTAGAAGGAGTACCATTTTATAAGATTGCAGAACTTAATGCTAATGAAACTACATTGCCTAATCTCTTAAATTCAGATAGAGAATACTATGCAGAGAAGTTATTTGTATTTAGAAGAGAGAACAGAATGGATATTAACTGGAAATATGAAGATGGTGTCAGGGTAAATGATGATGAAGTGTTTGAACAATTTGTTAAGTTATCTGATTCACCAAGAGAATATCAAAATAGAAATTTCTTAGTAGGTAAGTCAGCAAATGGTGAATATATAAACATAAGCAAAAGAAAGAATCTTCCTACACCAGCACAGCTTGAAAGAACATTTGTATTTAATGCAACCAACATCAAGCTTGAAATAGTAAAAGCAAGTACTGATACTCTAAACACATTCTTTATTCATCCTGTAATTAAAAGTTACATTAAAAAACACCTAGAAAATGAAGCCGCAAACTATATCAAGAGAAGTAATAGAGAGAAAAGAATTAGTAAGTTTGGTTATCCCGAATAATATCATGCACAAACTAAGATATATATGTAGTGAGATATACAATGAAGAATGGTCAGGAGTTTTATTCTATTCAGTTAAAGGAACTATCCGCAATCCAAGTAAATTGAAATTAACAGTAGTTGATTTCTTTCCAATGGATAAAGGAAGTGCTGCACATACTGCATATACAATGGATGAAATTGTTGTAGGATATATGATGGAACATGATTTATATGGTGATATTAAGCTAGGACATATTCATTCTCATAACAAGATGGGGGTATTCTTTTCTCCAGAAGATACATCAGAACTACAGGATAATGTATCAAACCACAATTTCTATTTATCATTAATAGTAAATAACAAAATGGAAATGTTAGCAAGAGTTGCTTATGAAGCAAATTGCGTTGTTAATCCAAATTTTATTGCTAGAGATGAGAATGGAGATGAGTATAACATTAAAGGTAATCAGTATACTGAAAGTATATTGTGTTATCATAATACTGTTATCAGTAAGCCACCGGAAATATTTAATGTTAAAGAAGATTTTAAGGAGAGAGTAGCAGAGATTATTAAAATAGCAGAGAAAAGAGAAGCAGATAAGAAAGCAAAAGCTATTGTTCCAGTAACACAAGGAGGATATACAGGTGATTGGGTAGAAGGATGGGAAGGAACTGGTTCTTGGGTTAAGCCAAAGGTAACAACTGCTTCAATGGATGATGTGCTTAAATTCATTCTTAATAATGGTAAGAACTATGGATATGAAACCATTACTGCTATATTGAATAAAAAAGAAAGAGTAGCAAAGACAGATGCAGAGTATGTAAAATTTGTAGTTGAAAACTATCTTAAATTATATATGAAGTATTTCAACATTGTTGATGCTAATCAAATTAAAGCAAACACATTCATTGCTAATTTGGATACTATGTTAATTAGTCTTAGGTCATATGAAAAACAATTTCCTTTTGTGATTAACATAGGAATGCAACTTGAATCTTATAAATTAAAATTATTATCAAATGTCACAACAGCAGAATGATTTAGTAATATCAGCAATGCTGGCACAATTAGCAGCAGAAGAAATGCGTGAAAGAAGAACAAGTCCATTGAATCCAGATGAAGTATTTATGGAACCACCAGAAATAGGTAATTATAATATAGAAGTATCAGTACCAGAGAAGATAGTACCAGAGAAGATAGTACCTACTAAATTTTCAAGATTCAAGGATGCGGCTTGGTTTGGTGATGGTGAAGATGTATTAATAGGTGGTGCAGGTGGAATTGGTTCATGGTTAGCATTGTTTTTGAGCAGAGCAGGATTTAAACCTATAGTATATGACTTCGATATAATTGAAGAACATAATATGGGTGGTCAGTTTTTCAGGAAGAAAAGTATTGGTAAGACAAAGACATTTGCATTATCTGAACTGATAGGTGAGTTTTGTGATAGTGCAATTGATAATGTAAATGAAGCATATGGTGAAGATTCAATGACACATCAATATACTTTCTCTGCTTTTGATAATAATGGAGCAAGAAGAATTATGTTTGCAAAGTGGCTGATAGATTTTGCAGGAAAATCTGATGCAATTTTTATTGATGGAAGATTACTTTTTGAACAATTAACTATATTTGTAATCAGAGGCGATGATGAAGATGCACAACATGAATATCTTGCCAATAACTTGCCACATGATTCCACTATTCCTAATGAGCCTTGTAGTCAGAAACAAACTACTCACACCGCTGCTCATATTGCTGCTGTAATGGTAGAATTCTTTACCAATTATCTTACAATGCAGAAATCAGAAGATGAACTTAAATTACATCTACCATTCAAATGGGAATACCTAGTACCATTGGGTGAAATACCAACTTAGTTATGGAAAATTTCTTGAGTTTAAACAGATTAGCTAGGTTAAGTTCATATCTGTATGATAGTCCTGCTGCTACTAGAACATGTGATACAGCTAACAATCCTTTTGTTCCATTTTTCAATTTGATTAATGGACAAAAGGTTGTCTTTGATGGTAGAATGTTATATGAATATAGTAAGTATATTGTTATACCTCATAATAATATAAGACAACATCGTAATGATTATCTTCTCTTAATGAGTAATTTAACAGAAGGAAATAACATTCTATCAATAAAGTTAGGAGAAGTAATCTATCAGGCAGGCAGGGGAATATTAATGGAATATGAGAACTTTAATCCTAGAACAATAGTAGCATTGTGTATTGCAAGGGATGCTATTTTTAAATTTGATAAGAATAACATTGATACATCTAAGATGGTAGTGCTAGTTGATTACAAATTTGCAACAGATGATAAATACAAAACTGTATTTAAGAAAATTAATACAATATATCTTACTGCTGCAAGAGTTAATAAAGTAGCTATCATGTATACTGACAACGTTGATAGTTGGTGTTTCAATGAGAATCAGGAAGAAAAAATCAGGTTTAGAAATGTTGCGCACATGAAAGAATTTTTAAACAAATTTAATACATTAACTTATGGAGAAGCACCAGAACTCTGATGATTTAGTAACTCTTATTCCTAAGAAGATACTAACTGGTAAACAACGAAAGTTAATAGGTAGTAGTGCTGAAAGGTACTTTGCTAAACTCATTCGTGAAGTTTGGAAACAAGAATATTGTATGACAACAAGATTCAACTCTAAGTTTCTGGATAAATGTGGAATTGATTTTGACAATGTACCTTTCAGGCTGCAACTGAAAGCTGGTAATCAGAAGGGAATGAGGCCAGTACTTGAATTGATGTATGTACATCAGCAATCAGTTGCTTGTATGGCTCCAGATAGTGAATGGTTACGTAAACCAAAGATACTAATTCACCATAAGACTAATTCAATTGGAAGAAATAAGAGTGACGGATTTAATCGTGTATATATGACTTTTACTGATTTTGATACATTGATTCAAAAGAATGTAGAATTACTAGGTAACATTCCATATCAGTTAATGACAAATAAAGAAAAAGTAGATTCGGAATTTGATATAATTGTTGTATTAGATTTAGATTCACTCACGAAGATAATAACAACAGTTTTTCCACCACATTTAAAACCAATAAAAGATGATTCACAGATCAACAAGCAAGGAGGTTGAAGAATATTTTAATACAAATGCTCTTAATCAATCTTCTTTAAAAAGGATTATTGAAGGTAGATTAGCGTTCATGGAAATGAAAACAAAAACAGGTAGAGAGTTATATTATGAAGAGAAAGGACACTTCATAATAGGTTCAGGAGTAGATTTGTTATTAAGCAATTATAATGAGTTCGATAATATGTATTTCTATAAGGAACTCAAAAAGCCAAGTGATAATTTAGTAAGCTTAGGTAAGAATATCTATGATGTTGTAGCAGCAAACAATTTTGAATTAAATAATGGTATTAAATTAACTGTAGATACTGTATACTCTGATGTATTTAAAGAAATGGTACATTCTTGCTTAAAGTTTATTAAATATTATGATTCAGATGCAAAGCCTAACTGGAAGATAGATAGTAGAATGAGCAGGATTGAAAAGACTGATTTTTATCCGTATATGCAAGGTCTTATTGAATCTAATGGTAAGCAAGTTATTGATACTAGTGAAAAAGAAACGATATATGCTGTACATGAATCATTAACAAAAAGTCCAGTAACATCTGAATTATTTGAAGATAAACAAGGATACGATATTTATTTCCAGAAAACATTTTATTTTATGTATCGTGGATTTGCATGTAAAGCAATGATAGATAGACTAGAAATTAATCATCATAATAAAACTATCCAGATTGATGATTGGAAAACTATGTCAGGTGAGACTATTGATTTCTTAAAATCATTAAAAGCAAGAAGGTATGATATACAAGTAGCATGGTATTGGCTTGCAGTAATGACACAAATAGTCAACTCATTTAAAACAGAGCGTTATCGTGAATATGAAGTACTATTACCAAGATTCATTGTAGAATCAACAGATGTTCAGGGATTACCAAGAATATTTACTTGTGATGCTGAAATAATGATTATAGGTAAATATGGTAAAAAAGAATTTACTGCTCCATTTTTAAACACAGAGGAAGATACGGTATATTCTAAGTATGTTCCTGAATTATGGGGATATGACAGATGTATTACTGAAATTGAATGGTACAATGATAATGGTTGGCAAACTGATAGAAACTATATTGAATCTGGTGGGCATCACATTATTAACTGGAGTAAAACAATTAACATATGACAAAGCAAAAAGCAGTTCTGTTAATGATTGCTCCAGTAGCAGTAAAATTAAAAGAACTAAAAGCAGAATGGGATGAAATTGAAGAATTGATTGATTATTGTAGTGATTTATATGATAAGATTGTTGAACTGGTTCCAGAGGAAGAAGAGATAGAAGATATTGATGATGATGATTATACTGAAGAAGAACTTACTGATATATTTGATAAGGGAAAATTTCCTAAATCAAAAGAACCAGAAGAAGATGATACTTGGGGAAAAGTAAATGAATATATGTCAGGAAAGCATGAACCACCTATTGTAGCACCAGTATATGACCCTAACATAGTAACTGAGGATGATGAAGCAATAATCAGCAACTATTACAAAGAAGAAGC
>Ga0105252_10000656_pt1 | contig 19877 bp, 40 predicted proteins | sample EasRivMeERMZT100_FD_89675 | JGI IMG/M metagenome (GOLD analysis project Ga0105252, IMG submission 89675) | Soil microbial communities from meander-bound floodplain in the East River, Colorado, USA - East River MetaG ERMZT100 | ecosystem: Environmental > Terrestrial > Soil > Floodplain | place... | reverse complement strand
TAGGAGAAGTTTTGAATTTCCAAAACTTTTTTGTGGGAAATATTTTGCGTTTTAACAATTTATTTTAACGGATTCATAATTAAACCTTCAGAAAGGTAAGAACCGTCTTGGATTAACCTGAATGTTTTCACTATAGCAAAGGTGGTAACCTTTATAGATAAATCTTTCAATCCGTATTCAGTTACAGGTATTTTATCCTTGACAAAGTGTTCAATGGAAAATGGGGATATTTCTTCAATGTTATGATTCTTAACAAAGTCAGCAATGTGTCCCATTGTCATACTATTGAGTGTCATTTCAGGATGGAACAGTGTGTTGTAAAGTTTTAATATATCGCAGATACTATATCCTATTGCTGATTTTACGGTGATGGTATTTCCATCCTTTGCAGAAAGGGTTTGCATAGGTGTGTCCATCATTCTCATTCGTGTAGTCTGAATGTAAACAGAATCAATGAACGGTATTCGAAGATAAATGCCTTCACCTCTCAATTTTACAATATTACCCTTTCTCACATGAATTGCTTGCTCCCAGGGCATAACTAAAAACCACCACTGAAGTATTTTTGTTATAAATCCTGCAATTGTATTAATCAATTCCATAAATTACAATTTTAGTTTTTTTGTAAGCTGTTCACGATATGCTTTAATCTTAGGGCATAAATCAGATAATCTATGTGTATTATCATGCACCGCCCAGGTTACCAGAACGATGTTCCATTTACAGTAGCGATATTCTTCGTATAACTCTTTCTCGAAAACGTGATGGAAGTAGAGGGTGAGTGGTTCACCGTAGAGTGGTACACCAGACTCAAAACAAATATGTTCACGTTCTTCCCATATCTCTAAAAAGAAATCCCAATCCTTTTGCTGTGCCAACTTCTGCTCTCCCAAGCTTTGTTGCATCTTCTTACTACGCTTTCGGATGGGACTTCTTTTTAAAGTATAAATCTTTTTTGGTTTCTTTTGTCTGCGACAAATGTCGCCGCAAGTTGGATGATTACATTCTCTATTAAGTAGAACTTTTTTCATTTTAATAACACAGCCCTATTATTATAAGAATAATACAAAATAATAAAACTAATCCAAATGAACAACCTACTTCGTCATAAGAATTATTTTTCATAAATAAATAATTTAAAAAGTTACCACTGCTGATTTATAGGATTTGAATATGACACCTTGCAGCAATCATATCCCTTAGACAGTACACTCACTCTTAACCGATACAAGAACATGTACCCTAACCGTGAACAAATAAGAGTTACACTATCCTATAGTAACTTTAGTGGAGATGCGGGGATTCGAACCCCGGTCCAAAAATGAAAGCAATAATCAAATTCAATTACAGGTTTACATGAGTTTAATCTTACCACTCTGAAAGAATAGGGGCTGTCTGGTTAGATCAGCGATTCCACCACCTGCATTATGATGCAGGAAACTAAAAATGTCGGAGCTTACCCTCGACCCGACTGTTGCTATCTTCCTTCGAGGATACACCTCATTAAAGGATGCAGGTGGCGTTTAAAGATAACCACGTTATCACACTTCTGTTGCTAGGCAGTGACCGCCCCGTAGACTAGGCTACTTCCAACTCCTGTGCGAACACAGAAGCAAGGATTGCTTCACCTTCAGCTACACGCTCAGCTTGTGACTTTGCGTTTATTGTTTTCATGTTTTTAAAGAGGCTACTCTAAATCCTCTACCTGTTCAATTACCCTTCACATTAATGTCAAATGCCTTGCATCCCCATATTAATCTTGCTGCCTTGTCTAAGAGTTACGGCTACGTTAATGCTATATTTCAGTTTTGCAAGGATAGAAACTGTACAATCTCTATCTCTGGTGGCGAACCCCCGAAGATCGTTGGACCTTCGTGGGATTAACCACTTCTTAAAACCTATACATCGGACACCGTTTCGACCACGCCTACCAGCTTAGTAGGTTAGTGCGGAACATAGGCAGCAAGACTTTAATTAATTGCGAACAACACTCACTGGTGAGTATGTTGCTTGACCATCGGTATCAACGCTTTCAACACGGATGAAAATCGTAGATGTTGATTCAGCAGAAACGTTTTCCTTTTTACAGGAAACAAAAGCGAAAGTCAGCAATGCGATTACAAAAAGCTTTTTCATTACAGTTTGATTTTGATTTTATAAACTTTGTTCAAGATGATTGGGTCAGGGAATATAATTCCCACTGTCTTGTAATTTTTACCATCGAGTGATAGCTGAACGTTGAACCTTACCTGATTCTCGGTTTCATTAGCTTTGAATTCAACTTCGATAGTGTGTGCATCCAGCTTCCTTGTTTTAATGTATTCGAAGTGGATAGGAAGTGAACCACATCCTGAATAAGGACTTGTTGAAGATACTTCATAAGTGTTAGAATCATTTTCACCATCACCCCAATTGCTCCAACCTGAATTACCGGATGAACCTACATGTCTGTAACGAAATTGAATCTTTACAGTTCCATTTTGCGTAGGTTGTGCGACACTGAATACGGTAGCTGTACTACCAGTGGCCGGGGTATTAAAGGTTACAACAACAGTGCTAGTGTTGTAAAACCTTACCTGGACTTCGAGATTGTTTGAAAATGATACGGTTTGAAAGAAGGCTTTACCGCCCTGAAAGTCACACCAACCTTTTGCATCAAGGTGGTGGCCAAAACAATTGATCGACACTATTAGTGTCATCAACATCAATAATTTTTTCATTTGTGATTTTTTGTTAATAAATATATGTTACGCTACTTTAGCCAAGTTGTAATTGCTGAATTCTTTCATTCCGGTAATTTCAGCAATGATTTCTTTTTGCAACCAATCCGGGAATATTATTGTTTCGTCAAGATTGTTAAGTTCAACTTCGAGAATAATAAGACTTGAATCATTAAATACATCAATTTCATATCTATGACCCGCTACAGTAACCCAACGGGTTTTTGAAATGTAACGCATATCGTTACTTAATTCTTTATAAAACTTATCCTTGTCAATCGGTAAATGTTCTTCTGTATTTATTCCTTTGGATACAGGAAGTTTAATAATCTTTTCAAATAATACCTCATCATTATTATCCGTATTTGTTGTCGCACGATAACGTATCACACCTTTTTCACTTTCATGATACCATTGCTCAATATAAAGGGCGACTTGGTGTCTTGCTTCATAGGGTAAATTGTGAAGAATCCATCTACGTTCTATTTCAACGTTGATGTTTTTAGGACTAATTAGTTTTGTTTCCATTCTTCAAAATTTTCAATTTGAGTTTTGAGAATAATTCTGAGATCGTTGCTTTTTCAAATACGCATAGGGTAATTAATACCGCTAGTTCGTAATACACTATTATAAAGTTCATGAATGGTATATGGGTGCTGCCCCCATCTCCCGTACACAGCAAATGCTATGTCCCCGGTGTCTCAGCTAGGAATACTAATACCATCGGCGGGTGGGACACATGCTGACCAGTGTTAACTTCTGCAACGTACTCGGTTTCCAGCTACGTTGCCTGGCTCGTCCACTAACCATCGACCCGCTTGTTCCAACGTCATGCAGGATTTGTAACCTGCATCTTCCGATTCAAAGCCGGGGGCATTGTTTATGCTAATGACGATTTTTAAGAAGCATTGTTACATCGGCTTTAGTCAGGTCGCATCTCATGTTAGTTCATTGTAACAACCCTTACGTTCTCCTTCAATACGCAGTAGCCATTTGAAGTTCCCATGTCAGTTGCTTCTTTGAAGGTTTGTGGTTCGTCCGGTGCGTAAGTAAGACCAGAACAGTCCCAACTACCTACAAAAGGATGAAGGTTTACGAGAAGCCGCATCTCAGCAGCCACCGGATACCTACAAAACGGTTGAGAGTTATATTCACCTCTATAATGTCAACTATAAAGGCCAAGCTCACAACGAAAGCTGAAGGACTATCCCGGTCAAGGGCAACAGCTACCATTGCCAGCCTCTCCCTTAGTTTCCCGAATTAGCCGGGGGTAGTATCGGGGATTATCTGGTTGGATTTCGTGAATAGAGTTGGGATTCGAACCCAAGCTGCCCCCTGAACGGGGGAGTGCTGTCCACTACACTACATCTACTGACCACCCACCAATTGCGCTGTTGTGGGCTACCATGAACATTCAGTTATCATGGCAGGACTCGAACCTGCGACCCCCGGAGTGAATCGTTAAACTCACTCCGGTACTCTACCAACTGAGCTACATGATTTGCGATCAGCCAAGTGCAGTCCACCTGCTTAGCCTCACGCCTTTTGTGAGGAACTGTCGAATAAACCACTTGTACAAAAAGATAAAAGGGAATAGTGTGCTGCTTAAAGATTTTCCTTCTATTAAGTCACTTCTTTCGAAGAATGCTCTTGTTCCCAGTGAATATTTTACCGTCAGGTCTCCGCTTTCGCTTGTAGGCGTGCATAGACGCTCTCGTTGTTCGGTCTTTCGACCTACACCTGACGCTGGCCCATTCAGGAGTTGAACCTGATCTTGGTCAGTCACCTGACCCGTGCAACGCTTACACCAATGGACCGTATTAAAGTTGGGGCTGCAAATATACGGTAAATTTTTGATCTTTACAAACCCGACTTGTTAATGTTTTGTTACCAAACCAGCAGAACATCGTCCTATTGTGACCCATTAAGCCAGTTTACGGCATCTATCACCATTATTGAAGGTTTTTAAGAATTAACTTCTGGTCAATGTGAAATTCACCAAAATGTTCTTTGTACGCAGATTGGTACACGATCTCTGATCTTAGAATTCCTACATAGGTTTCCCAATTAACATGAGGAAAACGTGGACCGTAAGTTAATGAGAATTCGCCTTGCTTCTGGAACGCTTTTACTTCATCATCGTGTATAAATTCGAGATTGTGTACACAGTGAATGTAATCATGCACGGCCCGGAATTGCAGGTTAACATACTTACCCCATATGTTTGAATCGTTCCCGGTGGTGTGGATTAATAACTTCCCTGCATAGAAATCTTTCAGCACATCAGCGATCTTTGGATTCTGACCATATGGTTCGTAATCTACGAATTCAATGTCGATCTTGCTGCTAATGTCATTAAACTGAGCAGTGACCAACTTTCTGAATACAGTAAGTTGATCGTCGGGGATGGTGGCAAACTCATCCCTAGCATTTACGTAAGCGATTGCCATGTCTTTTGCGCTGTGCGGTCTAATTTGTAAATCCATGATGTTATTTTTAAAGTAAAGCAAATTGAAATCCAGCCATGAAGAACACACGTTGCTGAGGTGTGCTGTTGTATTGAGTTGATAGTTTAAACCACATCACTCCGGTTTCACGTTGGACAAGTTTGAATACAGCAGATGCAGCACCATCAAATACCCACTGGTTATAACCAGACTTTTCACCACCTTGCGTGATGTATTTTGGTCCAGCCGATAGAATCAGGTTTTTAGTAATCGGTACATTTAACCTTACACCTACCTGAGCAGTAGTCCACTGATTTGATTCAGGTTTACGTGCAGTGTAAACATCGGCGTTTACCGATGGATACCATTTTGAAAATGGACCAAACACAGCAGCGTCAACGTTGACACCTGTCTCACGATAATTGGTAATAAAACCAGATGTACCAAGTACAAAGAAGCGTGGGTTACACTTCTGCGAAAAGCTGGCCAGTGAAATTAACATAGCCAGTACGGACATAATTTTTTTCATGTTGTTATTTTTTTACCCGCCACTTACCATTGACCCTTTTTCGTGACAGGTAGTTATAAAAATGGTCTCCGGGAATGAATCTTGCTTTAATAGGTTCATCTTTCCCTGTTTCAGGATTGAATTTCTTTCCCCTGAAAATGTCAGGTATCATGGTTAATACTGACAATGTGCGATTGCTGATCTCATGTTGTTTTAAAATTTAGTTGTTATTAAATAAACAAGCCATTGGGCCATGTTTTCCAATGCTCTGTCTATTTTAAAAAGTATTCGTTTCATATTGTTTTAATTAGCAAGTTACAAAACCTTTTTCAATTTTCCAAAACGATGTACCACAACTGTTAAATCTAACGGACAATTTAACGTTTCTATATTATACGTGATGTAGGTTTTAACCTTCCTTACTACAGGTTTGTATACCGTTTGAAATGAAACTTTAAGCAAAAGTTGCTTATCGTCTATTACGTGGCCATGCCATTTTCCGTACCATTTAACTTCTTTTGCAAAAGCTTCATGGTTCTTTCGTAAGTTTCTCGCAAAGGTCAACGCTTTGCGTTCTTTTAATCTAATTCACCTGACATCCAGAATGAATCAAACTTAACCTTCACGTATTTTATTAACCTGGGCATATGATTTGCTTTTTATTCCATATAAATCTGTTTCAAACGAGACGTATCTGAACGGTTAAAACTTTTGTTCCACCTAGAAGAATCATTCAACCACTGTTGAAGTCGGTCGGGGGTAATGGTATCGTGGTTTAACCATCCCAAATACGCACTGGAAAAGAATCCGTTCTTGTCAACATAGACACCATCAACCTCGTTCATTATATGAAACGGTTTCCATACAACTATTAAGTTTGATTTAATACCTTTTTTATCCAAGTACTGTTTAACGTACCATGCGTTATAACCACATCCGCCGAAGTTAATGTTATTAACCTCGGTTCTGGCAATTCTAATTCTTTTTTCCAATCCGTCATCAACGGGTGGTTTGAATAAACCTAATGAATACGTTAATAAGGAAACTGCAAATAGGGTTAAGATTACTAATTTCATTTTTATTTTGTTTTACGGAATCTGAACATGGCCACAGGTATCATCAATATCTTTACTTCAAGTGCTTCCAGCACCAGCAGTAATTTATCAATAGCGTAACCGAGGGTGGCGTTCTCAATATCAAGAACAGTTTGTCTTCGTACCTGCGCTTTGTCGGCGAGTGCTTGCTGCGAAAGTCCTAACGACTCTCGCTGCTCCCTTACGAATTGACCAATCTGTTTCTTGTTCATGATTAGGGTTTGAATGTTCCTGCGTTATCAATAATATTTTGCATGATTGCAATAAGTCTATCTTTATCTTCACCATATTTCCAACCAAAAACGAAAGCTGATCCTTTATCCTGTGGTGATACATGTTGGTCAATAAAATGATCGTAGCTTCTCGCCATAAACATAATTCTGCTACTTTTTTCAAAGGCTAATTCTATTAAGAATAATTGACTTGGTGAAAATAGTGATAGAAGGTTTTTAATGTACCAATTGTGGGAAAAATTACCTTCGTTACTGGCATGATAAAGATCATAAAAACGTAAAGTATTTTTGTACTTTACAATTGAAAGAAGACATGCTCCAAGACCGCATACTTCGCAACTATGAATCTTTTCAAAATTATCCTTTACATCTTCGTGCGACTCCGCATGAGTACAAAGTCTATTTATATACGCACCTTTTACTGCCTTGTATCTTGCAATACTAAGCTGTGCAATTACATCTTGCGCTACACGCACACGCTGAAGATGAATAGGAATTTCATCGAAAGGTTTATCACTATACCACCAATCAGGAATTTCATACCTGTGTTTATCGAACTGGTAGAGGATGGTGTACCAGATGTTAAGAAGAAACTTTTTCATCGTTTTCAATTTTAGTTATTTTTTGAATAAGGCTTTTGCGAAGGGGAAGGCGTTCACCTTCCACCCATTCATTCACCAGCCCAGTTACTTTTTTACCGACAACGGTAGCGTTGAACCATTCAGAGTTATCATCCTGTTCACCAGCTTTAACTGTTAAGAATCCTTTGCGTGCATGAATTATCCTCAATACATCGCCAGCTTTTACCTACACCGCCTTTACCGGAATAAACAAGGAATGATTTCATTATTTTTGTTTTTGTTCTTCAAGTAATTCAACAATCATTTCATCCAACCTCGCAATGAACTCAACCTTGCCGGGGGTGGTGGCGTTCTTAACCCTAAGCCTGTTCAGCGAGATCATTGGTTCGTCGCTGTACACTGGTTCAGTTTTCTTGAACACTTTCAATGGCTTGCTCAGGCCGTTGGCTAACTGGTCATACAATTCCTTAATAGGGATAGATACTGTACCAGACTTCATACCTTTCAACCTAAAGGAAATGCGTTGATCTTCGGTTAATGCTACAAGTATATTGCGCTCATCAACCTGTTCAGTGCTTTCCCTTACGATAAGGGAAGATAATTGTGTTGCCATGTTTTTAGTTTATTGAGATGATAAATTCTTTGTAACTACCGTCATAGATGATTTCATTATCGTCAACAATATCCTCGATGTTGTAATCACCGATAGGGAAGTAAAAATCTTCATCACCATCAACCATTACATCTACACCCTCATCGCCTATTTGTTTGGTGGCGGTTTCAGAATCGAAATACCATTTACCAACTCTCACCATGTAATGATAATATGTTTCAATATTTCTTGCTGAACCATTACCTTTCATAACTTCACGAAGACATTCAAGGTTGGTGGGGTGGTAGTTTCTATATGAATCAATACTATCCACTTCCATACTTGTTATCACTACATCTTTAAATCCAATATCCTGAAGCATTCGTGCGAAATGCACAGCAAATACTCCGCATCCACCGAAGTTCAATCTTGATACTTTCCTATTAATTGGCAACACCTCTTTACGCAATGACATTGCCAACTTCTTAGTCATTCGTTTCATATGTTATCGTTTTAAGTTTGAATGAATTTTTAATCCAAGTTCGCTAAAGCGTTTCCAGTTCTTGTTCATCTTCTTTGGTAAAGCTACAAAGGTATGCTCACTCATAAGCTTTTCCTTTAGGTAATTGTATTCGTAAAGGTTAGGGTTGATTGCACCATATACGCCTTCACCATTGCTGAATGAGCCATCCTTATTATAGAACTTAATCCCGTTGTGCATTAACCGTATCACCATTGGTTTCCACATTTGGTTAATCCAGTTGCGGGATAAAGATTCTAAATTGGAATACTTACTAACTCTTATTGACAAAGATACCAGTCCACAGTATTCGGATAAACCAACTTCGGCATGATTGTTAGCAAGTATAACTCTTGTTTCCCTGCCATCCCACATATCTCTTACTTTTTGAAGTGAGGGAGCGACTTTGGTAACAGCATGTTTAATATCTTCAATCAAGTCAGTCCAACTATCTTCATCTCCATCTGGAAATTCGAAGAAGATTTTATACTCAGCGTTACTGAGATATGATACAGAACGTCCCATATTAGTATTCTTTAAAATTGTTTTGCTTGATTATTTTTGGTTCAGATTTGATACTTTCATAATCGAGAAACGATGGAACTTCACGACCGATGAAAGATTCGTAATCGTTTTGTAACCTAGCTACGATCTTTAACTTGCCAAGCATTACATCTATGTTGCCCTGTTGCAGGTATATGTAAGCTGCTTCTTTCTGCCTTGCTATACGTTCAAACATAGGAAGTTTATCCTGTGTTCCTAACCGTAAGCCTTTCCATTTTCCCGAACTCATAATGATGTTATTTGAATGGATAATATGTTGCTGCAAATCCTGCCTGATAACATACAGTGTAGTACAGGAAATCGTACACGTAGTATAAGAACTTTTGCTTCTGTCCAAACTTCAGGACTATTGCGCCTGTGAGTGTTGCCCGGTGAATGAAGTTGTTCAGGTGATACTGGTCAGTTACAAACACCAGCACTGTTGTACTAAGTGGAAACCTTGCACCCTGTGTAGGGTCACCGTTTCTATACTTGTTCGTCCAGCTAATAGCCGGGTCAAACCATTTGCGTGATGCTGAAGGAAAAGCTTTGAAGAATGCAGCAGGGTGGAATTGAAGGGTCTCATTGAAACCCTTCGCACCACCAGAGATCACCAATAAACCACCAGTTAATATCTTATTCTTGTCAAGCTTCCATTTCGTTTGTGCATGGACGTTAAACGTCAGGGCTAATAGTATCAGTGTTATTAGTTTCATGTTGTTGATTTTCGTAATACTGTAATTCTGTTTTCTTAAACAATGCACGCAGTTGTTCAGGTTTGTTCTCATATTTAAGAAGCATACCTCTTGCGTTATTGTATGCGAGTATGCAGTGTATAGCGTTTGTGTTTTGAATGAACATACCGAGACCGCACATCATCTTATCAAGATCATACCATGTCATCTTAGGGTCATTACCAAACCAAGACCACATGTCGGCGATAGTCTTTGTAACGATAGGTTCAAGCGTCTCTGAAGGTATCAATACTTTGTTCATAGTAGTGTTATTAATTCAGATTTAAGTTTCTTATTGCTGCTGTAGAACTTGACGCTGGCAGTTGGATGAATCTTTAATACATTATCCTTAGCGTTCTGTAACTTATCCAACAACGCTGGTGAAACAACTTCGCAGAAAAGAGTTTTACCATTCTCGTCTTCTACGTCAATCATAATAGCTGTTCGCATGTCAAGTATGTTGCCAGTGTGAGGGCAGAAGATCGTTCTCTGCACTGCGTATTTCAATGCTTGCTTACGCAGGTTGTTTGCGAATGATGGGAAAGCTTCTTTAAATGTAGCGTATTTCATAATGATTGTTTTAAGTGTGGCAGGATGGGTTGGATATACCAACACCACCCGTACCACTAGCTTTGATGCAAGAATTATTTAATCATGTTCAATAATGAACGTAATCCAACCATGCCATATTAAAAACGTAAAATGAAATTGAACATTTTCTACTTTGTTATCCCAATATCGTCTATTGGTGATTACGTTTATCGCAGGTGTTACATAAATATTTCCTGTTGAACGTTTGTTTCCATTACAAGTTACTATCATAAATTATTCTTTAAATGGTTTAAATGTGTCGCTCATAACATACATACAACCTATGCCTTCACCGAAAGCCACGATATTAAATCCACGCTCTTTCAATTCGATGATAGCTATTTCTTGTATGCCTTCAACCTTGTCAAATTTATTATCGTGTCTTGATACTACCACTGACTGTTTAAATCTTTCAGATATTATCTTAATACGACTTGGCAATTTTGCAGTCATAGGTAAGTACACTACACGAAACACAACAAGGTGTACAGGTGATTGTAACTCTCTTTCGAATGCTGCTGCGTCCAATTGTGCAGCAGGGCCAGCAAAGTTCTCTTGCTTGCTAACGAATCCAAATAATCTTTCTTGTAAGGATTTCATGATTGTTTATTTACGAATTGATTGGAATGATAGATCAATAACAATAGCGTCATGCTCCTGGCCCGTTTGTCCTTGCGGAAATGATCTTGCAATTATGAGCAATAGATGTTTAATGAATGTTTTCATCTTAGTACTGATTAATGTTTTCAGGTGGGCATAATTCATCCCCCACCAGCAAGTTTACGATACACCATGCAAGCAGTTGTTTTGTTGCTGCTCGTTCTTTATCTAATAATTTAAACTGATTGTGCGGACTAAAACCTGTTTCCAAAGTTGTTCGGAGATTCTTTACAACCTTTGTTTTATGGTCAACATTTAATTTACTGAAGACCTTAGCGAAATCAGCAGTGGTGGTTATCTTTTCTCCTTTTGCCAAATTTACAAATTTCTTTTCCATGATGTGCGTTTTAATTTGAATAATTCTTTGAGTTTAGCAACAACCAAATGTGCATACACCACTGGTTAAATGGTAATGGGTTGGTTGGGTATGTCGAAGACCTCACCTTGATCTTCGGCTTTTCAAATTGTGTTTGTGCCATAATATGTTTTTTAAGTGAATGAATTTATACCAGAACAGAACTACCGTGTCCATTCTCATATGCTTCCATGATACGGTCACGGCTGCGAGTTGGGTGGTGTCTTTCCTCGTCGTATTCCTTCTTACTGATAATAGAAATACTTGTTGGCCCTTCTGCCCAATTGTAAACGCCTTCGCAATACTTACGAAAGGATTTGAGTGATTGAAACTTTCTAACGTCATATGACTGTACACAATCACAATCGGTAGAAGAAGTACCAACATAGAACCAGCCATGTTCAAACAATTCACAGTTGATCTTTATCTCCTGTTTAAGTTCATTCATCTCCCGGTAAAGCTGCGCTTGACTGTGTTCAAATATTTGCTTCTTCAATTCTATTTCATCATTCTTAGCCTTTATCTTATCGGCTAATTGCAATGCGTTATTAAACGCAATTGTCTTTGTACCTTTAGGGATAATTGTCATAACTAAAAGTTTTAGAGCGATGGGTAGGAATCGAACCTACATCCCACAGCCACTATGTGCTGCCATTCACCAATACCATGAATGTGAAGGTGTCAATCGCATGTGAAAGTTAAGGTATATTTATTTGTAATAGGGAGCTTTATTGATCTCCCGCATAGGCGTTTAATTGAATTGTTATGTGCAATAACGCTATTCGGTCGGATAAGAGATAATAACAAGTGGGCCGAGCAATCAGGCCCACATGACCACCCACTTTTATTGTGGTGTGGATTTGTAACCAGAGAATCCAACACTGGCAGGTATCTTACCTGTCTTTGTCTTAGACTTCTTCTTTACTGGTTTCAGATCACTGGTAACAGGTGCGCTCACCTGTTTTAAACTACCGTCCTTTTCATACAAATAACCCCAAGATAAACGTCTCATACTTGTGCTTTTTAAAGATGAAAAATATTGTTAACCATAAACCACTTCATTCATTACTGCAAGTTGAAACCATACATCACCTGTAGCAGCGTCATCATTCTCTTTTAGAACGTCAGCGAAGTGCTGTATATGTTTTTCAATCATTGTCTGTTCACCACGCTCAATTGATATTAGTGATATTTCACCTAGCTGAACCTTTGTATCTTCAAGATCGTGAATGGGAATGGACTTACCTGCTTCGATAGCTGCCCACATACGATCAACAAGTGGTGTCTTACCATCTGACGGTTTGACTTCATTGATAACCTTCATTGCTTTACTAGAAAGCCAATACCAGTAATTGCTACCACCTTCTATTGCTGAGCAGAGAAGGTTAGAGCGTTGATCTGAAGTTAATGCTATTGTTGCCATGAGTTTTAAGGTTAAAGGCAGGTTGCCCTGCCTTGTGATTAATTGAAGTACTGGTTTGCATTAATTACAATCCATGCAAGACCAATTACCAAAATGACTCTTACAAGAAGATCACTTGGGTACAGTGTTTGTTTATTCATGATGATTGTTTTTCTGAACTTGATTCAGTAGACTTCACATACAAATCAGCTACCCTTGCCATATTGCGAAGTTCTGTACGTGCAATCTTTTTACCATCTTCAGTACCGTTTTCAAGTGCTAAGATTAATATCTCAGCAGCCTGAGACCATGATGGTGTAATGTCAATTGTGTTTGCCATATGTGGTTTTATTTTGTGCTAATGTCTTTCTTGTTCTTGCAATCGTAGATAGCGAGTTGGTTGCGTTGTTTACCTGCGATAATAGCCGCTTCCAGATCAATGCAACGTTGTGACAGGTCAAGGTGATACTGGTTCTCATGCTCCCATATACCAATGAAGTAACGACTGTCACCAGTGTACGATATTTCCTTCAACCATTGGTTAAGTACCAGTCTCAGGTCTTCACTGGCCCATACACGAGGAATGATCTTTCCAAAACCTTCTACCGCTACCATGTAACCGAATTCAGTATTGAGTTCACCTGTCAACGGTCTGTAGCTTGCGCCACCAGAGCGCAATGCCACATTGATATTGCGACATTCGTCGTATGATAACTCATACGGATTGTCGAACATCTTACGAAGTTCTATTACCGTATAACGGTTAAGCACATCCGTACCACGACCAGTGGTAAGTGCAAGATGTTTTACTAAATGATGTTTGCGCATGTTTATTGGTTTTAACTATGGTTTGTAATAGTAAGTGACCGGGGAAAAAGAGGTGAACAAACCCCAGTCCTATCATAGCTGTGGCCTAGACTATGATCTTTGCCCTTCGCAGATAATTACCCTTGCCACAGGGTAACCCTTACGCCTTAACGCTTATTAATACGCACCTTCACCGTTGAAGATGCCGATTTTTAATAGTGTGTCCCTGTCAGGTATTGCGCCACCAGCTTTGGTTATCATAGCAGCATAATCCTTTGCCCTCAGTTCATTCATCATTGCCTTATGATGCCCATTGCAACCAATGTGAGTTTTGGTGGCGTTGGCCAGTAATTGCGTCAGGTGAATTACATCCATGACGCACTCTTTTGCTTTCTGTTTCATGTTAGATAGTTTGTACGATATATCATACTGCACTTACACCTAGCTGAACGCTCTTGTGTGGTGAGTTGTGGCTTTCGACCACTCCTGACGGATTAATTCATCCGCTCCAAGCGCATGTATGATATTTCGTACAGGTTAAAGAATTATTCATCGTCTTCCGACATGTACACTGCGAATGATACGAGGAACGTGATGTACACTATTTCCAATATCCAGTTCACGGTGCTGAATGAGTCAAAGTCAATCGGCCTGTTTGCGTAAATGCCTACCACCAGATATTGCGCACCAATACCCAGTAATAGGATGAATGCGATAATGAGAATGAGACGTGCCATTGTATGTTGATTTATTGGTGACTTAATCCACGCTAAATTGAGGCAATCACGGGTTTGTCTAATTCATCCCTAAGACGCTTAATAAGCCCTATCTCATGCAATGTATGAGTAACGTGCTGCTTGGTGATACGCTCACCATGTAGCCAGCCCAGTCCACCGTTTGCGTGTTCCAGTGACTCACGAAAGTCTTCGAGTAAGCTTGACAGGCTTTTAAGTTCACGGGTGAGGAAACGTTTCTTAGCCCCCACGCTCTTATATCCGGCCAGTAATTCGAGATACAATGCCTTTGTCTCGGCAAGCGGAGTGATACGATAAATACGCATGTGATAGGTTTATGATGTACGAAATATGATGCAAGAACGCTATACTCTGTTGAGGTAACCATGTACGATATATCGGACAGCAATATGCCCCGAAGGGGGTGGGTGGGACGTAGCCGCCCCACCTGCACACACCATCGAAGTTAAAATGAACCCTGAACCGTCCCGATAAATGCCCGAACCCCACACACCCCACAACGTGTGTACGAAATATCGTACAACATGCAGCGAGGGAGTTGGGGTATAATGGGTGCAGGGAAGGTAATCGCTCCTTCATTGCTTATTAGGCAATCAATTCTGATTTACCTGCACCAGCCAGCACCCGACTAGGCACACTACGTGCCTGTCAGGTACGAAATATTAAACTTTATTCATGCCCTTTTCGATTCGTCGCACACCATGATGTGCTTCTTCGCAGCCATACCCCACTAAGCTTTTCAACCTGTTGCTCGTCCTGTGTATCATGGTACACATTCCCGCCAGCAACCCGGCATACTTCGCCCAGTGCAAGGACTGACAACTGCACGCCCATGCAGAATAAGTCAGGTGACGCAGAATCATTGAGGCACGTCACATCCCCAACAACCACGGAACTTCACGGTATCTCACTTTCAGGCATGTTGATACCATCCCGTTTCAGGTTGCTCAATACCCCTTACGTCAGGTTAATCGCCTGTTACTATTAGCTTCGCAGGTTGAGCTAAGGATTAGGCATAGAAATGCCTGTCGTTTACCTTTCGTTCTAAACGCACCAGTATCGCAACTGGTCAACTACTGCCCACAGGCTTTACTTTTCCCTTGTACTGAGACAAAGGAGAGGCAAGTGGTGGCGGTTATGTGTGTGGCCCGGTATTCGCTGGTCTCAGGTTCGAGACCCTTTCCCGGAGGTGGGTGGCGCAACCAGTGCGCCGTTCAACAATACAAATCTATACTATATAAACTGAATTATCAAGTATTTAGTGTATTATTTTCAAATATTTATTTATCCACATTATTTACATCTGGCATGATCTTTGACCGCCACCCCACCCCCTTGCCACCTCGTAAATGTACGATATTTCATACACTAAAATTCTTAGCATTATTTTACTAACTTCTTTAGCATCTCACTTTCCCAAATTTTTTAGCAATTGCTAAATTCTTTAGCAAGATTTCAAATCGGAAATGTTGTCAGACCGGGGGGGATACCGACAGCCAGTTTGTCAGGGGGCGGCGGTGTTGATGGTGGGTTTGAACGCATAGACATCCAACACCCCGCATCTCCTGGGCATTTTTAACAACCATTTAACTTCCACCCTCTCCCTCCCGTTTGGCGGTGTCAAATATATTGCATATCTTCGCAGACTAAAAACTCAACATGACAGGACCTCAACACACACGATGGCTTATCGCTGGCAGGATGATGCAGGTGCTTTGTAGTCATTACAGTATTCAATGCTCCGTTGGTGTAGCAGGATGGTACGTGTATTTCACGTTTCAGAAAAATATAACGCTCAGTTCATCGACACTTTCGCAATGGTCGGAGATCATCAACAAATACAAAAGTATTTATTACGAACTGTCGCTGGAAAACGACTATTATAAAGTGAAGATCACATGACCGAGAACGAGATCATAGCACATTTAGCATGTTGGTGTGATACAAGAGAATATCCATTTCAAATGCCACGCTCATTTATCTACGGATGGGAGAGTGATTATTGGAGCATGACCGCCAGTGGTGTTACCCGTGAATACGAGATCAAGATTTCTCGTGCTGATTATTTCAAGGATGCAAAAAAACACAAGCATTCAGACATCAACCAGGGTGCGAATTTCTTTTATTATGTTTGTCCAAAAGACCTCATCCGCAAAGAAGAAGTTGATTCGAAGTATGGCCTGATTTATGTATCTAAATACGGTAGTATTTCAATAGTTAAAAGGCCACTGAAGTTAAATGATCGTAGATATGATGATTGGCGTAGTTTAGCAGTTCGCATGTACTGGAAGTGGTACAGATTATGGAGAGAGAAGTTGAAGCTTGGTGTTATAACACAGGAACAATATCTTGAAAGCTTGAAAAATTTCAATAAAGAATAATGAAACAAATTGAAAGAGCAGTGATACTAGGATTAGCAGCACTATTTGTTCTTCTCGGAATAGCTTCATGTACTTATTTAATGATAAAAAACTTGTAATCATGAGTGATAATTTAAAAGACGTTATAAGTCAATTAACAGGTTATATGAAACCTTACTCGTTTAGATATGACCCATCAAAACAAAGAGCATCAAACAGTATTACAGATGAATTTAGACGATTCGGTGATGAAGTAGCATATGCTGCTCTCACAGACCCCGCTGTTTATACACTAGCAGGTTTAGAAAAAAGACAGGATACACCAGGAATAAGACCGCAAATACCAAAACCTAACCCAGTTAATCCGTTAGCTGAATTCATGAAGACGCAAGCTCAAATTATATCAAGACCGAGCAACGAACTTCGTTCAAAGATATGGAGCGAAACATACCTGGCGGGGTTGAAAGCGGGAAACGGAATCATTGTTTCATCATGCGATGCAGATGCGCAACTCGCTAAGTTCGATTTATTATTTACAAAAACAACACCGATATGAACTTTTTAATCTCAGCCCTAGCGTGGGTAAAAGCCAACAAAACATTTCTATTAATTATCGTAGGATTCGCCATAGTTTCTCTGCAGCAATGTGGAAGTAATCGTGATCTGCGTAAGCAACTTGAAGTAGCAAACCACAACATCAAGGCGATCAATGATACACTTCGTGTTACAAAGGACAAGGATGGTAAAGATGAAGCTAACAAGTTAGCATTGCTAACCGATAAGCTTTCTAATCTTGAGAAGTTAAATGCAGACCTGGCCAGCGAGGTTAAAAGCATAAAAGGTAAAGTAGGTACGATCATCAAAGGTGATGTGGTAGTGGTTCACGATACCATTCCCCTCATCGTTAAATCAGAGTTTATTGATTCAACAGTGCGTACTGATTTTAATTTCTCGAAGACCTACTCCCCAGGCAACTTCCGTTCGCTTACCGGATACACCAAATACGATTTGCGAAGTGCAAAGGGCGTTGGAGAACTGACTTCCGATTCGCTTGGTATCAGATTTACTACGGGTATAAAGAACTTGGATAAAGGTACGCCAGAAATTTTTCTAAAATCTGATTACCCCGGATTTTCTGTAACACAACTTGATGGAGCAGTACTTGACCCGAAGTTGTTTAAGAAAACAAAGGTGCGCTTACTTACCACCGGGTTAAACATTGGATGGACACCTGTTACTTATGATGCCGGAACAAAGAAATTGGACTTTAATTTAAAACGATTTGGAGCAACTGCAGGGGTGAACATAAATATTTTAAAACTTCTTCGAAAATGATAGTAACAGTATTGAATTTTTTGACCGAACAAGAAGTTGAAAGCATTCAAAACTTCTTGAATAAAAGTTTTTCCGGTAAGAAAGGGGTAGATAGAACTATTCAACGCTTCGGAGAACTGAAAAGTTACGGAAGTAACAAGATCAGCGATGAAATACCTGAGCCGCTTCGTTATCTTATCTATAAACTAGAAGACGGTGGATGGGTTCAGGATATAAAACACGTTACTGTAAACAGATATGATGCAGGTCAAAGCATTCCTTTTCATATAGATAATCACGAAGCCGGGGATACGATAACTATTATCTCTTTGTTATCGGACGCTACTATGCTTTTTAAGAATGATAAAGGTCGTGTGACCTCAACCCCTGTTCCAGCCAACAGTCTTTTTCAGTTCAGTGGTGAACATAGAACTAAGATGAAGCATAGCATCGAACCTGTTGAGTCAACCAGGTATTCAATTGTATTTCGTAAACACTAATTTAAACATAATGGCAACAAAAACCGAAAAAGCAAAAGTCCCAGTTAAAAAAACACCAGTTGTTTTCCAGGACCGTATTCTTGTTACAAGAAAAAAACCTGAATCTGTATCCGCAGGTGGAATTATCATTCCTGAAACGGTAATCCAAGATGAGAAAAAAGGAATTGTGGTAAACGTTGGACCGCTCGTAGGTCGTGGAAACTCATCCGTACACATTCCAGATGGCCAGTTTCCTCAAGTTGGCGATCTTATTCTATTCGGTGAATACGCAGGAATAGACATCGAATACGAAGGTGAAACATATCTTATCATGAGAGAGTCTGATGTACTCTGTAAACTTTAAACGCATGATTAAAATCGAAGATGTTCAAAAAATCTGTACCGGATTAGCCTGGGGTAGAGACGTTAATCTACTGGTTGACACCTTTGAGGTAAATGTGGAACTACCATTCCCACTTTATGACGCATTGCAACGTGAAATTGTACAAGCGGCTGGTACATATATAGACGGATTAGGAAGATTACCATCTGATTATTTTACTCAACCTTTTAAGGTTATTGATCTAACGTTTCCGAACAATATCACTACTCATATCCGACAATCAGATCGTGTTGTCTTTGAAGTAGTTGAAAAAACACCAGCAAAAGTTATTCCTATAGATAATGGAAGCTTTTTGAAACCAGGTGGTGATCGGGCTTAAAAATTTATAATTAATTTTGATTATAAAATTTGGCAGTTTCAAAAAAAGTCGTATGTTTGCAGTCTAATCAACTTAAAAAAGTAAAAATTTAAAGAATTTCAATGTTACGTTTTGTCATGATAGTGGATAATAGAATTAATGCCGGGGGCGCAGAGAAATCTGGCCCAGGGAGTTCTGTATTCACGCATGTAAAATAAGTAACACGCATCGAATCTGACCCCTGGGCCGCTAACGCTCAGGGGTTTTTTGTTTTATACCCTTGTTCGCTTAGCTGGCCCAAAGTAGCTGACTTTTAATCAGCAGAGGTAACCAAGTCCTCGGTCGTAGGTTCGAATCCTACCAGGGGTACATTTCCCTTATGGCGTAATGGTAGCGTTACTGACTCTTAATCAGCAGGTCCATGTTCGATTCTTGGTAGGGGAACTGATATTTTGTAGTCTCATAACCAGGTTTAACCTGG
>Ga0105252_10000655_pt1 | contig 19895 bp, 10 predicted proteins | sample EasRivMeERMZT100_FD_89675 | JGI IMG/M metagenome (GOLD analysis project Ga0105252, IMG submission 89675) | Soil microbial communities from meander-bound floodplain in the East River, Colorado, USA - East River MetaG ERMZT100 | ecosystem: Environmental > Terrestrial > Soil > Floodplain | place... | reverse complement strand
TTAGTTGCTTTAAATGCTGACTATACTATACCTGCATGTATAACAGGGGTGACTTCTTCTACAGATACCCATGATGTTGTTCAGGCTGCTTTAACTAAAATATGTTTAGTAGAAGAAGACCTACACGTTAATTACACCAGAACAGATGAGTTAGATACCATCATTGGTGCCTATATATCTGGACAGGCTGTATCTACTAAATATTCCTCAAGGATGATTCCTTGGGTAGCCTATCCTATATTCTTTATACCTAATGGTGCTTTTGATATTAATGGTGTTGGTATTCCTGGTAGTACTTGGGAAAATATTTATCTCTGTCAGGGAAGAAGTAAAACTGGAATTCCTGACTTGAGAGGTTTGGTAATAGTTGGTTCAACTGATATGGCACCAGCTCCTTACGAGCTTCAAACAGATCCTACTAAACCTGGAAATCCTGTATATGAGATAAATGGACCTATCTATGGAATAAACACTGTTCCTTTGACAACAAATCAGATGCCTAACCATAGTCATGCTGTCAATGTAATTGTTAACCAAACTCCCCATAATCACGCTGGTACTGCAGCTGGTCCATATATTGGACCAAATATTGCTGGTGGTGGTGGTTTTGAGGGTGGTGGTAACACATTTAGAGAAAGAAACATAACTTTACAACCAGCTTCAATAGGATTAAACATCACTGCAACTGCAACAGCTGCAGGAGCTGGAGAAGGACACCCTAATATTCAACCAGGAAAAGGTGCATATTATATAATGTACATTCCTTAATAACTAAGACAATGTGGTATATTCTTTCTCCAGATTGTAATCCAGATGGAACTCCTTGTGCTTGTAAGAACATAAAGTCAGAAAATGTTTCTTATACAGGACCAACTTTGTCTTGTGCTGGTATTGCTACAAATGATAATTTTACTGTTATCCTGCAGAAGCTAGATCAAAAACTTTGTAGTGCTAGTGGTGGTTCTGATGGTTCATTGAAAACATTAGATGGAACTCCTTTAGATACTACAATGAAGATTATCTCTGATAATACTGATGTACAGTCTCCTTTGAGGATGAGCACAACATCTCTAACAAATCGTGGTGGAGGAGCTTTAATTGATAATACTGCTTTTGGAGAAGATGCTTTATTACTTAATACCACTGGTGTTGATAATACAGCTTTTGGTATGCAAGCAATGTATGGTAACACTTCAGCAAAATATAATACTGCTGTAGGCGTACAAGCTTTATACTCTAATCAATATGGTGAACAACATGTTGCTGTTGGTGCTTATGCTCTTTATTATACTGTTGGTAATAATGGTTCAAATGTATTTGGACACAGATGTACTGCTGTTGGTGCTTGGGCTTTGTATAGTAATACTAATGGAAATGGTACTGCTATTGGTGACCTTGCACTATATGCTTCAACTACTGGAATATGGAATATTGCCATAGGTATGCAATCTGGTAGTGCTATTACTACAGGTAGTCAGAATGTTATAGTTGCTACAACTGGTTTTGCTGCACCTTCTGGTATTACCACTGGTAATAACAATATGATTCTTGCTCCAAACAATGGTAATACTACTGGTATAACTACTGGTAATGGTAATGTAATTGTTGGTAAGGTGAGTAGTTTAGCAGCTGCTCTTGAGAATACAGTTATAGTTTCAGATGGTGTTGGTAATCAAAGATTCATATCAGAAACTAACTTCTTATCAAGACTGCCTCTTCAAACCAATGCTTTAATAACAGGAGGAGATGGAAAATCAATTATAACAAAAGAGTATGTAGCTAGCCAAGGAATAACCATTAATAGTTCATTTGTTCCTATAGGAGGAAGTACCACTATCTCTGTTCCTGCACAAGTGTCTACTACAAATTCTTTAGTTGCTCCACTTTCAAGTACTTCCAATAACAGAACTACAATACCTGGATGGACATTTCCTGTGACAGCTGGAAAAAAATATAGAGTAGAAATAATTGCCACATACCAATCTGTCGTAACCACAACAGGAGGGAGCTGGGGTGTCATTCTATCCTCAGGAACTGGAACAATCAGTGGTTATATGGATGGGGATATAGGTATAGGCGCTGTAGCAACAGGACTAAGAGCAGCAATAAGAGCTATAGATGCCAGTAATCTTACAGTAGGAAGTAGTATGACTACATCAGGTGTTGGCTCAATTAACACTCCTCATTATATGGGAGGAATTATGCTTTTTGTATGTGCTACCTCTGGAGTTTTTGAAGTTCAATTTGCCTCTGAGGTTAATGCCAGTGCTGCTCAAATGAATATAGGAAGTACATTGATAGTAACAGAATATTAATATGAACGTAGTTATAAAATTTACAACACTAGGAGCAGATACAGGCCCATTGTTCGATCTATTTTCAGATGCGACTGTGCCTCCTTTTTGCTGTGCTTTTGCATCAAATGTGACTAAAACACAGTTGCTTGCTGGGTATTCTACAGATGCTGTTCCAGCTGGTACAAACTACATTAGAGTTGTATCTAAAGGAGTTTGTACAACTAGTGTAGATTTATTGGTACCAGCAACTATTACAACAACATCAACAACTTCAACAACATCAACCACAACTACAAGCACAACACTACCTCCTACAACAACAACAAGTACCACAGCAGCCCCTACAACTACATCAACAACCACAGTACCACCAACAACAACTACCACAACTACTCAATTATTTACATTTTTATTTAATCCAACTGCATCGTTTCCAGCATCAAATGCTTGTCCTTTTACAACATATACACTTACATTATATGCAAATAAAGCTGTATTAGATGCTACTAATAAATTTTATACACAAAGTAATCTTACCAACCCTATAGTTGGTGGAGGAAACTATTTTAAACATAACTCAGGAACTGCTTATGCCTTTAATAATACTGGTCAAATTCAAGGAACTTATGTATGTCCAACAACAACAACGACCTCAACTACTACTGGAACTGCCTATTCATATAATATTCAGCATGCACCTTGTGGTACTTGTGGAGCAGTAACTGCAGCAGTAATAAATAACAGAACAGCTCTTACTGTTAACCAGTGGTATTATATTCAATCACTTGGACGTTCAGGAAGAATTGTATCCTTTATTGGTACTGTCACTGTTGGTTCTTATGAGAACAGTATAAATGATGCATCTAAACAAGCCACCTGTGCAGGAGTACAGTGCCCTTAAAATATAAACAAAATGACAATAAAGATAACATTAACGACAGCAGAAGCAGATACAGGACCATTTGATTTGTATTCAAATGTGGATGCCTTTATGTCTTCTTTTGATGTTGATATAACTCAAGGTCAACTATTGGCTGGATACACCACTTCAGATGCTCCAGATGGTACTACTATTGTTAGAGTACAGTCTAAAGGAAACTGTACGTCTTATGTTGATATTCCTTTGGTATTAATCTCCTATCAGTTTACTTTGTTTTCTGGTATTGATTGTCCAGCAGCGTGTAGTGCAGCTGCTAGTAGAATTTTTATGTAATTAAAAAAGTAACAATGGCAAATTTTTATAGTGAATGTCAGACCTTAGCGCTAAACTGTCGTTTGTGCACAGATACAGGATTGCTGTATCCTGTTACTAATGGTTTTGTTTCAAATGGAGATAACTGTTATGAGACTGATGATACAGGAAAAATTACTGCAATTACTACCTGTACCATTCCTTGTGACTTAAATATAGGTACTATAGTGACTACAGATCCTACTACTTTAGGAGGAACTGATGGAACTGCCACTATAAATTATACAACTACTCATGGTCCATCTACCTATACTATAAATGGTGGAGCTCCTATAGCAGCAGTAAGTCCTTTAGTAATTACAGGATTAGCTTCTCTTACAGATTATGTGGTTGTTATTACAGATAGTAATACGTGTACAGTACAGGCTACCATTAGATTAGGACAATCTGCAACTGTGTTTGATGCAGACTGGATTATGGTTACTTATGAGTTTCAGTCTCCTGGTAGAGATTTGGACACAAGAACAAGAATTGCTCTTCCTGATATTGGTCAGGATGCACACTCTGAGTATCAAGGATATGGCTGTTCTGCAGCATATCCTGCTGCAGGAACACCTATTTTAACCTGGGGAAATGATAATACTGGAACTGGATTTGAATCTGTTCTAATAAATGTGGGTCAATTTAAAGCACTGTTTCCTTCTGCAACTGAGTTTACTGCAGATCTCAGGGCTTTCTGGTGGGTAACACCAACAACCAATCCTGTTGTTTGTGCAGTTACATTATGGAAAGGAGGGACTCCTGTAAAAAGTGGTTTTGTTTGGACAAATCCAACAGCTCAGTTTACAGGAACTATAGATAGTGTTCCTAAAGTTATAAGCTTAAATATTCAAAGTGCATCTACTAATGGAGAGCGAGTAGCTACACTAAGATACAGACTTGATACTCTTGTGGCAATATTAAATAACGCAGATACAACTACACCTGTGTTACCATAATATCAATATGTTTATTGGTTTACATATTGATAGGTTTTCCCCAGTGTAAAGAGCTGGGGATTACCATTTTATAATCAACTTAATTACAAATAATAATCAGTATGATTAGTGAACTATAGCATAACTGCGAACTATTTATTAACTTTACCATATTTTATAATACACAAGCTTATGTCAACAATGAGAAGTATAGTGAGTGATGTAAGAAGTCTTCACAAACTGCTGTCTACTGACAGCATGATAACAGACAGAGCTATAGCCTCTGAGGTTAGGAATAATACTCTATTGCTTGTCAAAAGAGAAACCAATCTTAGAAAGCTGTGGGCCACTGATACTATTTTTACGACTATACCTTGCCTAGAAATGATACAGGTTCCTATTTCAGAATGCTGTAACTTTGTAGATGAGTGTATGATTTCCAGAACAAAATTAAAAATCCCAAAGATGGCAGAAGGTAATTACCAGTATGTTGTCCAAGGGGTTTATTCTATTAATGCCATGTCTGGAAAAGGAAAGAAACTAAAAGAGATTACTGTAAATCGATATATAAACCTATTAAAATTGCCTATCATTAAGAATGAAAGTTATTTTTGGGTGAGCAATGACTACTTATATGTGACTAATCCTGATGTTCAGGCAATAAGATTAGTGGCATTCTTTGAGGAAATTGTACCAAATGATGTGTTGTATCCTGAATGCTGTTGTGGTGTTAGGGCTAGTGTTGAAGATTTCTGCATGAATCCTCTGGATAAGGAGTTTCCTTTACCAGGATATCTAAGAAGTCAGGTACTTACTCTTACAAGTCAGAAGCTATTACAAACTTACTTCAATCTTAAATCTGATATGTCTGATAATGGAATTGATGGACAGGCACCAAATGCACCTAATTTGACATAATATGAGAGTAGCAGTAGAGTGGCGCTCAGCGAGCAGGGAGAACTACAGTTTATTTTGCAAGAAACATCCCAATTTAAAGTTGACTTTTGTCGAATGGGAAACTATAATTTACTCTTATAATGACCTATTTAGAGAGCACATACTGGAAACAGGTAATAAAGAAAAGCTTCCTTTGGGGCTGGGTGAGGTCACCATAGTCAAAAAGAAGAGAAGAAAAATGAAAGGCCCTAATGATGAGTTCATCAATTTGGCTGTTGATTGGCAGAAAACTAAAGAGAAAGGTAAAATTATTTATAATTTTAATTACCATACAGAAGGTTTCTTCTTTGGCTGGCATTGGTTCAAGAAGTCAGCAAGATTCAAACATTCTAATCTATGGTTCTTTAGACCTTGTCGAGTCACATCTAGACTCATTAACCATTATATAAAAATAGATGAGAAGTACCAACATATATATCGTGAATGGCAAATTTAAAATACAATGAGCTACTACTATAAATACGATTTCGTAAGCCCTGAACCTGTTTTCGCAACAGTAAAAGAGGAATTAAAGTCCTACTTTGATACAGGCGCTATTGATGATTTGTTGTTTCCTACCTACTTGGACAAATGTCTTAAGAAGTTAGGGCGCACCACATATACTATTGTGCCAATTATTCTGGATATATGTGACTTCGAGGCCAGATTACCAGATAATTTCTATGCTGTTAGAGAGGCGTGGTTATGCACAGAGCTTCCTCTTCGTCCTGCTTCTCAGGCAAACTCTTTCTATTCACAGACTGCTACTGCCACAACTATACAGGTTGGGCCAACAACAACAGAACAAACTAATAGCTGTGCTAATGCAGACTGCAATAATGTAGACTGTAATGGGCAATGTATGCCAGACTTAATTCAGGTGGTATATAAAACCAATAATGAGATTGCAAGAAGCTTGCACAAACAATACCTACTTAAACCAGGGAATGTATCAGTTAGAGAACATTGTGATTTGCAGTGTGCAAACTTTGGCAGTAATGCTCCAGACAGTTTTGATATAAGAGATAACAAGTTTGTTGTCAATTTCAGACAGGGAACTGTATTCCTACTCATGTATGCTACTGAGTATGATGAAATAGGGAACCAATTGATTCCAGATAATTATCGTATCAGAGAGTTTGTAGAAGCTTTTATTAAGTATAAAATGTTTGAGATACTCTCTAATCAAACCAATGATGAAACCTTTAACCAGATACAGCAAAAGACGCTATACTATAAACAGTTAGCTGATGAGGCTTATATCATGGCTGATATTGAAATCAAGAAACAAGATGTCTTTGCTAAGCAAAGAAGAATAATCAAGGATAAAAATAGATTAAACATGTATGAACTACCACAGCGTATCAGACGAGATGGTAGAAACTCTAATGGTCCTTACAGAAATAATCAATAATTATGGCAGAAGATAAAACCCCCAAAGGTGATATTAATTTTGAGTTTGGTCAAGGCATAACAGGCCTTAACATGGATAATATACCCAGCCAAATTGGTAAGGGGTCCCTGTCTTATGCCCTAAATGCAGCTCTAGAGAACTTCGATAACAACAGTGTTACATATCAGAATGAACCTGGTACTGAGTTTTGCTTAAACTTCCCTCATAACTATGTGGTAATAGGAAGATACTTTATCTCTGAACAGGCTAAGAAAATCTTTTTCCTTGCGAACCCTGCTACTGGGCAGAGTGAGATAGGCTATGAAGTCAACAATGATTGTGTGTACCATACCCTTATCAATGCAGACTGTTTAAACTTTGATGTTAATCATCCTATTCACAAGGTAGTTCATAAAACTGGCAACTGTGGTACAGAGATTTATTGGGCACAGACTAATGCTGATAGCAGAAGATACCTAAACCTAGATAAAATACCATATCTACCTACTGAAGGAAGCACCCCTTGTGACCCAAGTATGACTAATCAGTTAGATTGTAACCAGCTTAGAGTACAACCTATCTATTCTATTCCTCAATTATTTGTAAAGGATGTTATGAATGGAGGTAATCTTATTGCTGGAACCTATCAATTTGCTTTTCAATACAGTGATGCGATGGGTAATCCTCTTTCTAACTACCATTCAGTTACCAATCCTACCCCTATAGCAGATATACAATTAACCACAAATAACTTTAACTATCAAGTAGGTAAGGCTATTGTTCTTGATGTTAGTAATATAGAGCTTGGTGGACAGTTTACCTATTTCAATATAGCTGTAATCAAAACCATTAACAATATTACAAGCGTGGAGCTTGTGGGAACCTTTCCTATAGAGGGTGCATCTAAAAGCATTACCTATTCTGGACAGAATGTAACCCAAATAAGACTCACTATCAATGATATATTTGAGCAATTCCCTATCTATGGTCCTGCAGATGATGTAACAACAGCTCAGGATGTATTAATATGGAAAGGTTTATCCACTGCAGAGAGGGTGAACTATCAAAAGATAGCCAATCAAATAGTGCTATTATGGGAAACATATAGAATTCCTCCTGGAGAAAACTATGCAGATGAGTTGAATGCAACTAACTTGAGAGGTTATTTGCGTGATGAGATATATCCTTTTGAGATTGTCTACTTGTTGACAAGTGGTAGATATACAGATGCTTTCCATATCCCTGGAAGAAGAATGACAACAGGAGAGGAGAACCTTCCTGTTATTCCTATTACAGATAATGACTTTATAGAGGATCCAGAACTGTATCCTGATGGAGCTCCTTACTGGAAGATCTATAATACAGCACAAGTGCTTGGTTTCTCTGATGATTATGAACCAGATGTTGCTGATTATAAAGGACCTCATCAATATGGTTCTTTTGCTTATTGGGAGTCTGATACTAAATACTCTTGTGATAAGGAAATGTGGGGAGATTTAGCTGATACACCTATAAGACACCACAAGTTTCCTGATGTAGAGATCTCTCCTATCATTGAGTGTAAGACTCATACTGCAGGAGCAAAACTTGAAATGGGTAATGTTGCTGTATTTCCTATTGGAGTAAAGGTTGATAGTGCCAATATAAGACTTTTAATAGAAAGCTCAGACTTAACTGCTGAACAAAAAGCTGACATTGTTGGCTACAAGATTGTCAGAGGGGATAGAACAGACAACAGATCTATTGTTGCTAAAGGTATTCTTCGTAATGTAAACAAATACGAAAGAGAAAAACAAACATTTTATTATGCCAACTATCCATATAATGATTTAAATGCAGATGTTTTCTTAAACAGTGCCAACAATGCTTATCAACAGATTGCCAAAACATGGTTAGTAGTTTGTACAGCCTCTGGTAAACTTCAGTTTCAGGACCCAAATACAAACAAACCAGCAACAATGGATATAGTTAATGGACAAACCTATGAGTTATGTTCCATTACACGTCCTATCTATGTTGTAGATACAGGTGCTAGAGCTACTATTGGTCCAGCTGAATATGATGTTTACCATGTATCATTGCTTCCTGCTGGTGCTGATGCTGAAGGATTTGAACTTAAGTGGACTGATCCATTTAGCAGTGAGAATACCAGTAGCACACTAAGATCAACAAATATGAACTATCATATATTTGGTAGTGATGATGATGAGTGGTGTAGAGTTGCAGTAGGAGATGGTGTAGATACTAGTGGATGTAATAGCAAGAAGTGGTTCTTTGAATGTAAACAGGACACTGACAAGCAAGATAATCCAAAACAACCTTTAAATACTATAGACTTACATGGTGGTAGTTTACGTAATCCTCATATTGGAAGACGCTCTACTTTAGATTGCAGTGGTGATATACCTATATCTCCTATTGCCAGTACACCTGATCTTGCTTACAGACAAATATTCAACTCCCCAGAGACTTCCTTTGGACAGCCTTTCCTAGGAGATGTTCTTAAGCTGGAAAGTGTTATGTTTGGTGCAGGCCAGGCTCACTTCGTTGAAGTTAAAGACAATGCTAAATATAGATTGCTCAGTAGAGAAGCTCAAATAGACGCATTAGATAGTGCACATGCTATAGCAAAAGGAGATATAACTGCAATGTTTACTGCTTACCAAGCTTACTTGGAGATATACATCAATGGTATTACAAGAAAGAACTATGCTTATTCTTTCAACTCAATAGCAGATTATAACTATTGTGTGGCTGTTCCTGATGGTCAAGGGGTTAAACAAAGAAGATTAGACTTAAAGAAATATTTAATTCCTGCTAATCAGAGTGTTGAGGAAGGAGATGTGGTAATAAATAACTACCAAAGAGAGACTTCAGTTTACTTAAGAACAGATGATGAACAGGCTCCACTACTTTTTCCACACTTAAGTCCTAATATGGCTGGCCTTAATGTTAGAGATATATCAAGATTCATTGTTGGTTGTGCTGGTGGTACTATATGTGGTACTGGTACTACAACCACCACAACTACTATTATCCCTAGTTACTGTCCTGGCAGCTGTTCTGATCCTGCTAAGAAACAATATATTAGTGTTGTTTCCTACTATGCAGCAATCAAGAATACATTCAGAGGACAGTGGGGTCAGATGTATTCTTATCAAACCATTGATACAGGATTCCAGGTAGACTTTGATTCTCCTGTAGAACAACCTACAACTGTGTTTGGTGGAGATACCTTTATCTGTAGATTTGCCTTTAAGACTAAGTTGCCTTTCTTTATTGATAATAGAGTTGGGGCTCCTGATGATAGCGAGATATTCTATGATGAGCTAGGTAATATAGCTTATCCTAAGTTCTGGCATTCAGCCAGAAGTATCCTGGAAGACTATCATGTACCTAACAATGGAGGAACCTTAACCAATATTATATCCTATAAAGCACACAACTTTGACTGTCCTAATTGTCAGCAAGTATCAAAAGCTGACCCTAATAGAACTTTCTATGATGGGTACTTCTACTTGTTTGCCTATGGTATTCCTAACTTCTATGTTGAGTCTAGCTATAATGTGGATCTTAGACAAGCCTTCAATAACAAGGAAGGTGACTTTTGGCCACATGTTAGTACCAGTATCCCTGATGAATGGGTACAGGAAAGCTTTGTGTCCATAGCTAATGATAACACATATACCTACAATGTAACTTATTCCAAACAGAATAAAGAAACATTTTTCACTCATATTCCTCCAGGGTTTTCATTTAAACCTTGTGAGTTTGTATTCCCATTCAGAGCTATATTCTCAGACCAACAAGTAACCACAACAAACTCATCAGTTAATAACTGGCTTACTTATAGAGCTACATCCTACTTTGATTTCCCTCAGAACTATGGAAAGCTAACATCATTAGATGGTGTTGATAATAGACAGGTGCTAGCAAGATTTGAAAACAAATCCTTGCTCTATAATGCTATGTATACAACCCAAACCAATACAGGTGGCCAGGTATATTTAGGACAATCTTTGTTCTCTCGTACCAATCCTCCTCTTGATTTTGGAGAAACTGATTTGGGATATGTAGGTAGTCAACACAAGTTCTTGCTTAAAATACCTGAAGGACAGATAAGTATAGATGCCAAAAGAGGGCAAGTCTTCCTATTAGGTGGACAGGCTCAGGCAAAAGATCTGTCTGCTCCAGGCAGTGGAATGAATAGATTCTTCACAGACCACCTAGCCTTTGAGATACTAAGATTCTTTCCAGAAGCAAATATTGATAATAACTTCAATGGATTAGGTCTTCATGGAGTATATGACAGTAAGTATGACAGGATAATAATCACTAAGCTTGATTATATTCCACTTGATAAAGAGATAAAACATGATCCTGTTCTTCAGGAATTCTACAGAGAAACAGAATTAGGTAATGGAGGCTCCTTCAGAACCCCTGTATTGCTTTCTGATGCAGACAGTTTCTGCAATAAGTCCTGGACTTTATCATTCTGTTTTGTAACTAACAGCTGGATTTCGTTCCACAGCTACCTACCTAACTGGTACATAGGAGATAATAACTTCTTCTATTCAGGTAAGAAAGGATGCTGTAGTGACTTTGATTTTACTTTTGTGGTAGGAGAATTGGTTCCAAACCCTTCAACAACTACATCAACTACAACATATCAGGTACCTGCTACCACTACATCTACCACAACAATCCCTAAAGATTGTACAATGGATGGTGGTACTATTACAGTACTGTTGTGTGGTTTGGCTGGAACAGGAATAATATTGATTCCTACACCACCTCCTCCTTGTCAAAGACCTTCTGAAGTAGTACAGTTTACTATGTATTCAGGTTATGCTACCATATCACCACCACTACAAGTGAACACTTCAACCACTTTAGCAAATGCTTGTAATGGTAAAACATATGCATTCACTAATGTGGGCAATGTTCTACTGACTCGTATAAACTTCTGGGGTGTTAATAAACAAGTTGGTACCCAATTATTTGCAGATAACTTCTCAATGGACTGTGTTCCTGCTGCTGCTGGTTTCTATTATACAGGTGACCCTGATGAGGGTATCTATGAAATAGCTGCTGATGGAACTATTGTATCAATAAATCCATGTACAGTATCAACAACCACAACAACAACTACTTGTAACTTGTATTTATATGATGTTCAATTCTTTATCTGTGGAACCTGTACAGCTACAGGAACAGGAACTATTGGTAACTCTGAGTTCCTACCTGAAGATAAATATTTCTATGATCCTGTAACAGGATTCAAAATGTTGACAGTGTGCTACAAAGGATGTGGCAGTGGTACAGACAGAAGTATTCCAGCCAGTAGTGCACAAGACAATTGTCCTGGAGTAGTTTGTGCACCAGTTGGTACTTATTACAGATACACTCCTACAATTTCTAATTGTACTAGTTGTGCTTCTCTCCTTGTAATTGGTGATGTAATAAATGCTCAGCCTCTTGTTGTTGGAAAATGGTATTATGATAGTTTGAATAACATAAGATATTCTCCATTAACATTTGTTGGTATGGATCCAGGACCTGTTAATGCTAATATTGATCCTGCTACTGAACGAGACACTTGTGGTGATGTTATATGCCCTTAATAAATTTATATCATGTCAAAAATAATAGTAATAAAGTTAACTCAGGGAGGCGAAGGGCTTGGCCCCTTCAACCTATATGATGGTGGTGGAGCTGTCATAGCCCTTGATGTGCCTATGAGTGACCTTATAAATGGTAGAGCTTTTGAGGTGGCTGACGATATACAGTACATCATATTGGAGTCTACAGGCAAGTGTAAGTTCAGAAAGATAAAGAAGATAGAGACTGTAACTTTAGATGAGTATAGAATGGCTCAGTACAATGTTACTTACCAGGCTTGTATGTGGAGACACCTTACAGATGTGGTACATTACAATTTCTACTATGACAATATAGAACCATACATCATAGAGTATCCTTTTTCATTCCAATACCAGGATGAAATCCTACAGAATGTACAGGACTTTACTAAGGTGTATGAGTATACTAAAGATCCTACAGGGGTATTTACCAACTGTTTGAAAGTACAGCCTAATGACAAATGGTTTAATAAAGCAATTCTCTACAATGACCAACAGTCTTCTGGAGTTCTTGTCCTAGAGGCCAAGCCTTTAAATAATTTACAGGCATACAATGCTTATCCAAAATATGGTGTAGACAGCAAAACTATTACATATACGAAGTCTGATAACTTCTATCAATATAATGTGTTCTGGAATATAGCCAAAGACCCTCTCACGTTCTTATTCAAGCCTTCCTGTGAATCATTATCCATTGATAAGGTGGTAAACCAGGATAACATGGATTATTCAACCAGGGCCTTTAAAAAGGCTCCTATACGTGCGAAGGATTTGCGCATAAGACATATACTAGATAACTCAAGTACAACTCACTTGGTGTCTCAATTCATTGTGGCTCCAAGTCAAAACTCTTACAAATAATGAAAGGCTGGTTAGACAATTATGGGAAGGAAGAAAACCCTAATGATAGCAAGATGAAGGGTCCTAACCTTGGTGTTTCCACTGAGGGAAGAAACTATTCTCCTGCATGGGGAGGACAATTTCAGAATGGTGGTTCTACAGGTGGAGTTAACCCAGGTTCTGTGGGCTTTAGTTATGCTAGAATAGGAGCTCCTTCCAATGGTAAGCATGCTAAGAAGACTTTGCCCTCTGCTGCATATGGAGATGAGTTAAGTAAAGGTCTGACTGTGAAAGAAACTCTCACTAATAAGAAACAGAATCTTGCTTTAGCTCTTAAGAAAGACATGTACCAAGGTAAGGTAGCTGTTAAAAATGCTAGAGAAGCTAAGGAGAGAGCTGAATATAATAAACAAGTACAGAAGCAGGGAAATCTTGCTACTCAAGATGAACAGGGATTCTTCAGTAAGGCATGGGATGTTGTAACCAACCCTATGACTTCAGCTGAACAGATGGTTAAATATGGAAGTGTTCCTGACTATATGGGAAAAGGATTAGAGTCTGGAGCTTTGGCCAGAAATGTTATGGACACACCTGTTGATTTCATCAACCCTGTTAACAAGGTTAAAGGAACTGTTGACGCTGCCAGAGGTTTAGCTAAAGGGGATCTTACTGCTGCCACAATGTTAGGAGTAGGAAAGCTTAATCCATTACAAAAAACTATTGGTAAGTATATAAGTAAACCTACCACAAAGGCCCTTGCAACAAAGGCTGTTGGATATGGTAGAGATAAAGCTGCTGAGTTTGCTATGACCCAAGGAAAAGCTGCTTATAAAAACTATGGTCGTGCACAGGATGGTGATGAATTACGTGAGGAGGAAGAAAGAGAACCTCGTGATTATCAAGAGAATAGTGACGTTACATTTGATCCACGAGGATTAGGAGACTTTGGAGTTGCCAAACGTGGAGATTTCTCTGGTGGAATAGGAGTAGGATTACTTCCTGACAACAGATATATAAGAGCTAATGCACTTTTTAATAAAGGAAACTTTAGTGTAGGTGGTGATTATAGAAGAGATGCTATGGGTAATGACTTCAGAGCAGAGGCTTCATACATGACACCAAAAGGAGGAATAGAAGCCTCTTATGAAAGAACCCCTACTCTTGAAGATTTTTTTCACTATCAATTAATGGCAAACAAAGGTAACTTTAGTGGAGGAGCATCCTTCGATAAAGACCCTCGTGGAATTACACCTGGGGCTAACCTAGCATATCATGACAGAGGATTAAGAGCAGGTGTAAACTATAGAGGAGGAGAAAATCCATCTGTAGGTGCTAATGTAGGATACAATAATAGAAGGGGATTAGACGTTTCAGCAGGATATAATTATGATGGAGAGCGTGGAAGTAATGTAAATGTTGGTGCAAGATACTCCTTTGCACATGGTGGTATCATTGATGATGACATGGGACAATGGGCACATCCTGGTGAAGTAACCAGAATAAACTCTAATAAGATCACAATGGAGAATGTGGACTATCCTGTATTAGGAATTTCAGATAAGGGTGATACTAAACTAATGCAGCCTGGACAAAACTACAAGTTCAAAGGTAAGAAAGTCACAGAGTTACCAATGGGAAAAGATGGGAATCAGTTGACAAAGTTAGATCAATTGACTAACTTTACAAATTATAATGATAAGCAACCTGGTGGTTGGTTAGACCAATATGAAGATGGAGGTGATATTAAGGGAAAGGTTCTTGATGAGAGAGCTCAAGCTACAACACCTAAAGAGTCTACAGGTACCAAAACACCTATAATGAAAGAGGTTAAAAAAGAGGCTGCACCTAAACCAGTAGTTAAACTTAAAGAAGAAGTGCCTAAAACAACTAAAGATGTTATAAATATAAAAATGCCTAAGGTTGCTACTAAGGAACAGTTATCAAAAGGTAAGCTTCTTGTTGATAAAGTAGCAGAAACAGCAGCTGAAAAAGCTAAAGAATACAAAAGCAGAAGTAGTACTTTAGATGTAGACAAGAATAAGATACCTGATATAATCAAACCTTCTGAGTTAAAAACTGAGCAGGACATTAAACATGTACAACAAAACTTAAAACGATTGGGCTATAACTTGGACCCAAGAGGTAAGTTTAAAAACAAAGGTGTTGATGGTAAGCTTGGAGATGTTACCATGAAAGCTATTGAAGACCATAATAAGAAAGGGGAAGATCCTGACTACAGATATACTTCTTATAAAAAAGGAGATGGTGTGTTGGGTAATTGTACAGAGACACACTGTTCTGAATATGTTCAGAATGAGTTATTCAGAAATATGAAACCTAGTGTTACAAGAGATGTCTGGAACAAAACAACTGGCCTTCATGGTGATGCCTGGAGAATAGGTAGAAACATTGAGAGTGCTGGAGGTAAAGAAGTTCCAATCAATAAGGTTAAACAAGGTGACGTTGTAACTATATATACAGGAGTTCAGACTTATATGAAACAGGCTAAAGCTCATGGAACAGATGCTACTCACGTAGGTGTAGTAGATAAAATAAATGCTGATGGAAGCTATTATGTTTTACATAACACACATACAGGAAGCAAAGAAAAAGGTTATAAAGGAAAAGAATATAGAACTTTGGTACAGCCTGATGGCAAGTTAAACCTGAAAAACTATGCAGTGAGAAAAGCTTATGAGCCTAACTATGAAGGTATTGGTAATTATGAGAAGAGAGCTAAAGTAAGAGAGGATGTTAAACTAGTGTACAACCCTAAGTTTGATAAAAAATTACAGGCATCAGATAAATCTATAACTGGTACAGATATGCACAAAAGAGTCAGCACATTCCTAGCACCTATCAATGATGTTAGAAACAAAAAAGTGATGGCAGGTAAACATAACTTATCTGAATCAGACTATCAGGCTGTAGCTCAGGTAGCTATGGGTATCCTTAAACAGGAAACAAACCTAGGCACAACTCCTAAAGCTCCTATCAAAGAAGTGGGAGCTACTGTAGTACATACTCTAGGTGGCAAGAAAGAGCCTTCTAAAGGAGCTGGTCGTGTTAAATTTGAAACAAACTATGGTGGAGGAAATCTATCAGAGTTTGGTATTAATGAAAAGAACTTCTCAGACAATGATAAAATGCCTATAGTAGTTATGGATATAATTGCTAAGACTTATAAAAGTGGTATAGAACAAGGTCTTAAAAAAGAAGAGGCTCTATATAGAGCAGTAGAAAAATATAACAAAGGAAGTTATTCTAAGTATGGGAAGGCTAAGGATTCTGATTATGTTAATAAAGTACTGGGGTTTGCAGAAGGTTTCAACCCTAAGGACAAGGATAATATAACTTATAATACCCTTGTAGACAGAATAAACCTTGATGAAAGAGTATTAATAAACAAAGCTGCTCGTAAAATTCAATAATTATGAAAGCACAAATCTTAAAACACACAGGCCTCTCTGAGGAAGAGTTTTACAAAAAGTACAAAGATGCTGATTCCTTCTTTAACAGTAGGGTAGGTAAAGCTTATAAAGCAAAGTATGGTGCTACTCTGGCTAAAGCTCAGGTTGGTGCAGACATGAACAGGAATAATATTCCTGATTATCTGGAAGGACCTAGTGCTGCTGTTAATCAGCCTGCACAACCATATGTTGGTCCTGCATGGAAAAAGCCACCAATGTCTACTGATGATACACCACCAGATATGTCTGGTCTTGTTCAGCCACAGACTGCTCAGGATATAGCAAACGCTCAATCTTATCAGGTTGCTCAAGGACAACAGATTACAGAAGGAGATGCATTACAACCAGCAAATATTCTTAATAAATCAGTAACATCAGCAGCTGCTGGTGTGGACAAGAAAGAAGCTATCAAGACTGGTGTTGGTATGGTGGACAGTGTTATTGGTGGTATCAAAGCTCTTAAGGCTGAGAAGAAAGCTCTAAAGAATGCCAGAGTCTGGAGAGATGTTAGTGGTGTTGCTAAGCAAGCTTCTGAAACTGAAGATGTTGATAAGTCAAGACAGATAGCTGATACAGCTGCAAGAACAAGAAAAGCTATAATGCCTACTGTGTCAGGAGAAGAGTTCTTCCCTACACAAGGTGTGGGTACCAATGTACTGGCAAGAAGTGGTGGCAGACTATATGCACAAGATGGTATTAACAACTTTGAACCTGAAGAAGATATCTATGAAGGACTTGGATATGAGCCTTTGTTAGAAACAAGTTATCAATATGAACCTCTCTCAGATGATGAGATTGTAAAACAATATAAGTCAGGAGGTTTAATACCTAAGGCTTTCTTTGGTATGAGCAGTATGATGAGTGGTGCTAGTGGTGCTGCTGGTAGTGCTGCTGGTAGTGGAATGTTCAGTAACATGGGAGGTAACTTCATGAATGCCCTTGGTGGAGGGGGTGGAGGTGGAGGTGGTGGTGGTATGATGGGCTCCATAGGAAACTCTGCCTCTAGTATGATTGGTGGAGCAATGGGCAATAATGCTGGTACTCAGATTGGTGGTGGTATAGGTGAAGGTATTGGTTCTATCTTTGGCCCTGTTGGTGGTATGGTTGGTAAAGCTGTAGGTACTCTTGCTGGAGGATTGCTCGATAAGAATCCTGCTAAAACAGAAAGAGCTCAGAAAACCATGATGAGAAATATGAACACCATGTCTGGTATGACTGATGTAAGAAACCTAAGAGGAGCTTACTCAGGTTCATTTGAAGATGGTGGCTATGTGAGTTGGGAGTATCCTAACCCAAGAGTTATCACTCACTTTGGTGGGCATGATGTAGATGATCTATTCCAACAAGACCCAATGATGGATACACTTAGAAGTGGTGGTCAAATCAGAAGCAATGAGGTAGGAGAGATTGAAGCTGTGTCAGGAGGATATCTTGAACCAATCTCTTACAATCCATATACTGCAGGCACTGGAGTAACAAGCATGATACAAGGACAGTCCCATGAAGAAAGTAATGGGGAACATACTGGTGTTATCCTAGATTACAATGGTAACCAAGTGGAAGCTGAAAGAGGGGAACCTATTAGTGAGAGACAAGATGGTGGTCCTGTGGGAGATACCTCTGCAGTGATTGCTGGTAATCAAACCTTCAATAAACTTGGTGCTACTCTAATCCCTGAGTTAGCTGAGTTTGAGGGTAAGAAAGTTAAAGACATTCAAAAGAAATTAGCTCTTGAAGATGCTAAGCTTAATAAACAACAAGCTAAGAATACCAGAGCTCTTAATGAATTTGATCCTAAAACTCAAATCGATAAACTGACTTTCAACTCTCTTGCTATGAATGAGAAAGGTATTGATGTTAGATATCAAACTAATGCTAAGAAAGCAAATCATTTATTGTCTTATCAAGACGCAGTTAATAGAACAGCTAAGAATATAGGTGTTGATGCTGGTGAGTTAACAAGAGGAGCTATTGCACCTAGAGATGAGGATATGGCCAGAGATGGATATACTATGGCTCAGTATGGAGTAGGAATGACTGGAGGCACTGGTGCTTTCAGTGATAACACAGTCTATACCAAACCAAAACCAAAAGCTAAACCTAAGACTTTAGGAAATGTTTATAAGTATCCTAAACTACCAAAAGAAATTGAAGCTGAAAGAAAAGCTAAAGCTGAAGAAGTTTTTAAACAAATTGCTAGTTCTTCTAATCCTTTTGGTATACAAGATCCTTTTGCTAATATTAAATCTACTGCTAAACCTAAACCTAAAGCTGCAGCTACTACTGTTGGAGCTAAGGTTGCAGAAAAAGTTGCAGCTGCCCCTGCTTCAAACTTTCGTTTTGGGGTAAATGATATGGCACCAGTGACTCCTGCATCTAATACTGCAGCTACCTCTGGAGCAGCAAATACAAATTATTCTAAACCAATTAGACAAACTGCCAACACAGCAAGTACTCCTGCTCAACAAGCAGCGCAACAAACTGCTGTTGATGATTATGTAAGTGAGTTTGGTTTAGAGGCTTGGCAAGGTAATAAGTTTGGTTTGAAAGAGAAAACCAAATCTTCCTTCTCTACTAAAGAGTGGGATGAGATTGCTAAAAACATGGGATTCACAGGACATGGTAATGAAGAGTTCCAAAAATTCTTATTAGAGAATCCTGAATCAAGAAAGCTTATTGAAGGAAGACACACAGAGTTATATAAAACCTCTCCATTCGTAGATAAGAAACTTGGTTATGGTTGGGCTGCAGATCAGTTGAAAGGTTTGAAAAAGAAAACTGTAACCACTACTGATACTACTACTGTAGCAGCAAACAAGAACTATGATGTTAAGAAGTATCAGGATACAGGAATAGAAACTATTGCTGCTCAATTAATGCCTTGGTTTAGAAAACCTCCTGGAGAACCTCTATTGGGAGACCAGCTCGCAGGAGAGATGTATGCTATGGCTAGCAATAAAGAGGAGCCTGTACAAGCAAGATTCTATCACCCTCAGTTGGATACTCCATATGATGTGTCATTTCAGGACCAATTGAATGAGAACCAAGCTGACTTCAATCAGCTTCAAAGAGCAGTAGGTAATAACCCAGAAGCATTGGCTGCCCTAGCTGGACAAAAGTATATGGCTAATTCAAAAGTATTGGCTGA
>Ga0105252_10000654_pt1 | contig 19919 bp, 13 predicted proteins | sample EasRivMeERMZT100_FD_89675 | JGI IMG/M metagenome (GOLD analysis project Ga0105252, IMG submission 89675) | Soil microbial communities from meander-bound floodplain in the East River, Colorado, USA - East River MetaG ERMZT100 | ecosystem: Environmental > Terrestrial > Soil > Floodplain | place... | reverse complement strand
GGCATCACGACTCTGCTATGGTTTACTGGGGACAAATCCAGGGGTTTGTCGATAAGGGCTTTCCCGAAGTCCGTGCCCGCCAATTCGAGGTCGACTTCGAGCCGCGTGCTGCGCAGCCGGTAGTCATTGGGATTGTACACATCGAACACGAGGTCGAGCGTGCCGCCGCTCAATCCCAGTCCCGTGACGTTGATCTCCTGGAGCTCGATTTGCGGGTTCTCGAACGTGAGCGCATTACGTAATGTCGCGCACGCAAAAAGTGTGACGGTGAGCAAGGTCACGGTCCTTGCGGTCTTTATCATAGCCCGTAACATAACCCGCACATGGCGTCTATGGCCGTAGCGCCGCTGGTGCTGTTGGCGAATGCCGATACGTGGCTCACCGAGTCGCTCGAGAGTGTGCTCACGCAGGGCGGGTACCGGGTCATCACCACCGCCAAGCGCCAGCAGGTGCTCGAGCTGGCGCGGCGCCAGCTCCCCGACGCCATCCTGCTCGACCTGGGACTCGACCAGCGCGCCAGCGACAATCTCACGCTGTGTCGCGCGCTGCGCGCCGACGGCATGATCTCGCGCGCCACTCCGATCATTGTGATGACCACCGGGCCGGCGCTGCGCCAGCAGCAGCTCGACGCGCTGCGCGCCGGCGCGTGGGAGCTGCGCGGCGATCCGCTCGACATGGAAGAGCTGGTGCTGCGCCTCGGTGTGTACGTGCAGGGCAAGCTCGAGCTGGATCGGCTCAACAGCGAAGGCCTCATCGATCAGGTGAGCGGGCTGTACAACCAGGCCGGCGTCAGCAAACGCTCGGCCGAGCTGGCCGCGTTCACCGCGCGGGAAGGCTTACCGCTCGCTTGCGTGGTATTCGAGCCGAGCAACGCCGCGATCACGGGAGGCGCCGCGGACCGGCTGGCGATCGCGTTCAAGCACGCGGGCCGAGTGTCCGACGCTATCGGCCGGACCGGGCCCACGGAGTTCACCGTGTTTGCGCCGGCGACCGACGAGCAGGGGGCGGAGGGGATGGTGCAGCGGATAACGGACGCGGTGTCGAGCAGCGTCGGCGTGCGGTTACGGTCGGGCATCAGTACCGACGCCGGCGGCCCGAAGCCGCCGCGCCGGTCCGCTGCCTACTCCGATCCGCGGCGCCTGGCGCCCCCCGACCTGCTCGCCCGCGCGCGCGAAGCACTGCACTAAGGACTACGGGGTGATGAACCCCTCCCGGATGGCATACCGAACCAGGTTGGCGGTGTCGTGCACATTCAGCTTTTTCATCAAGCGTCCACGGTGAAACTCGGCCGTTTTGACGCTGATGCGCAGGGCTTCCGCGATCTGCTTGGTCGATTTCCCCTCGCCCACCAATTGGAGCACCTGACGCTCTCGGGGGGTCAGTTGGGACCCACGCCCGCCGTCCTTCGGTGTCGCCCACGCGTCCAGGATTGCCTGGGACGCCCCCGGGCTCACATACAGGCGACCCGCTCGTACTTCTTCGATGGCGTGTACGAGGTCCTCCGAGCCTTGGCTTTTCTGGACGAAGCCGCGCACTCCTGCCTTCAGCGCTTCCTTTACAAAGCGGCCGTCCTCGACACCGGACAGCAGGATGACGGGACATTCGGGTTTGAGTCGCGCGATCTCGTGGGCGGCGTCGACGCCATTCAGAACGGGCATGGCGACGTCCAGGATTGCGACGTCGGGCGCGAGTCGCCGCACGGCCTCCACCGCGGCTCTCCCGTCCGCCTCATCCGCCACGACTTCGAGGCCACGTTGCTCCAGGAGTGCCTTCAAAGCCTGCCGGAGAACCAGATGATCATCCGCCAGCACCAACCGAACCGGCATTGCCATGCTCCCCGCTCGCGAGGTCACATAATGGGGCTACAGACTGCGCTCGGCCAGTATGACACCCCAGCTTGAGCAGGGTTTCCCCCGATCGAGCCTTCATTATATAGACCGTCACTTGTGAACCACCCTGCGCCCGCTAGGTTTACGGCGCCATCGTCGCCCCGGCTGTCGCGGGCGGCGTGGGGGTTCTTATGACCGCCCGTGCCAGTCAACCAACGTCGCCGCCGCTCATCCTCGTTGCGATTCGCGACGAGACGTTTCGGCGTGCGCTCCAAAGCGTGCTCGTCGCCGGTGGGTTCCGGGTCGCCTCGGCTGAGGATGCCGACAGCACGTTGGCACAGGTCCAGCGGGAAGCTCCCGATGGCGTGTTGCTCGACGCCGACATCGCCCAGCCGCCCCAGTTTGCTTTCTGCCGCACGTTGCGCGCCGATCCGGCGTTCTCCCCGGCAATCCCGATCGTCCTGACCAGCGCAGCACGCCCGACCCACACCGAGCAGCTCGACGCGTTGCGCGCCGGCGCCTGGGAGCTGCGCAGTGATCCGCTCGACGCCGAAGAAATGCTGCTGCGCCTGGGCGTTTACGTGCAGGCGAAACGCGCAATGGATCGGCTCACCGCGGACGGCCTGGTCGACCGCGGCACCGGTCTGTACAACGCCGCGGGACTGGCGCGGCGCTCGGAGGAGCTCGCCGCGTTCAGTGGGCGTCACGGTCTGCCGCTCAGTTGCGCGGTATTTCGCGCTGCTCCCGCGCCTCCTCAGGACGCGCAGCACGGCGGCGACGGCGATCAGCTGGCGGGCGCGTTCAAGCAGGAGGGCCGGATTTCCGACGCCATCGGCCGGATTGGCCCGGATGAGTTCGCGGTGTTCGCGCCGGCTACCGACGTGACCGCGATTGCGCGGCTGGTCGAGCGATTGGGTGAGAAGGTGAGGGTGCGGGCCGGGTTGCCGCGCCCGCTGCAGGCGGGCGTCAGCAGCGCGCCTGCCGGTATTCGCCCCGATCCGCAACAACTGCTCGCGCGCGCCCGTGGCGCGCTCGAGGCCCGCTAGCTACAGCCGCGTCTGCTTCGGGCTGTCCCGCCGGGGGCGGTGGTCCAGCGTGCGCCGTTCCGTGCCGCCTCCGCCGCGACGCGAAGTGCGGTGTGTCGGAGAGGGAAGCAGGTCCAGTATGAAGTAGAAGCGAGTCCCCCACCCCACGCGGGATTCCACCTGGAGCTCGGAGCCCATCGTCGCGACGAGCTTGCGGCAAATCGTGAGACCAAGACCGGTTTGGGAGAACAACTTGGCGACATAGTCCTGGTGCTCGCCGCTGCGGCGCGCGCGGCGCACGGGATCGAACAGCGTGGGCATGATCGACCCATCGATCCCTTTGCCGGTGTCCACCACCGAGAACTCGACGCGCTCCGGTCCCACGTCCTGCGCGCGGATTTCGACGGATCCCTGACTGGTAAACTTGAGTGCATTCGTGGTCAGGTTGAGCAGCACACGGCTCAGCGCGACCGGATGACCGAGCCGCTCATCGATGGCCGGCGGCGTGAGCCGGAGCGTCAGCTGTTTCTCCTCCGCGATGGGCCGCACGATGTCCTGCACCGCCTCGAGCACGCCTCCGACCGAGAACGGCACCGGCTTCTGCTCCACCAGCAGCTCGCTGCGTGTGAGATCGATGATGTCGCTCGCCACGGAGCTGAGGCCCATGGCGGCGGTGTAGATGAGACCGAGCTGGCGGCGCTGGACGTCATTGACCGGGCCACTCTGCCCGCGCTGCATCGTTTCGGCGAGAAATAGAATGGATGTGAGCGGGGAGCGCAGGTCGTGCGCGACATCGATCAGCAGCCGCAGTCCGTCGGAGCCGGCCAACTGCGCGGTGAGCGATTGCGACGCATCGGGGGCGATCGCCTCGCGCACGCGCTCGAACGCGGCCAGCAGCGCCGCCAGGTCGGTATCCGACACGCCCGCGTCTTTCCAGGACCGCAGCAGCTCCGAGCGCATCGCGTTGAGCAGGCCGCGACCCAGCGGCGAATGCGCCCGCGCGTCGACGACCGCGGCATCTGTGACCTGCATCTCCAAAACGGCGCCCAGGAGGATGGCCATGACCTGCCCCACCTCGGCGGGGCTCGGGATCGGGCCGAGGTCGGCGGGCCAGAGAGCGATCAACTGCTGCGTTGCGGCCAGTTGGATTTGCGCAGGTAACCCAGCGGGCCCAGAACGCAGCGCACGCGTCGTGGGCGAGGACCTGCTCAGTTCCACGTTATTGGCCGACTGTGAGGGCATCCAGACCGTGTGAGTTCCTAGGGCGCTGAAAAGCTACACCCTCTGTGGAACCTCGCTATGGCCTTGGAAATCCAGACGTGGCGCGGAAAAATCGGGGCTCGGGAAACCCCTGAGAGAAAACCAAGGGAGACGCTCGGGTCGCGAGCAGTGCGCCCGCGGCGTTAATGAGCGATTTGCGTCATCGTAAAGATCGCCAAGGAAATGCTGGCGAGCATGTAGACCATGCCGAGCGAGCGTCCCGCGTCGCCGTGACCCGGAACGAAGAGTCGATCGCCCGCGCGCAAACTGAGCTGGTCGATCGAATACCCCTGCCCCATCGCGTCGGTCAGCGCCTTGCCACGCCAGATCACCTGCGAACCGCGCTCGATGCGCATCTCCCGCGCGTTGGCCCTGGGGCCAAAGCCGCCCGCCTGGGCAATGACGTCGACGACGGGCTGTTGCGGCGCGGCACCGTAGTAGCCGGGCCGCAGGACGTCACCCTCGACCAACACCCGGATCAGGGGCCGCGCCTCGACGACGGGCTGGCGGAGATAGAGCGCCAGGTGGGACTTCAGCCGGCCCTCGAGCTCTGATCGCAGCACGCCTTGCAGCGACACGGTTCCGACCTGGGGCAGCTCGAGCTGCGGTCCTGTGGCAACGGCGAAGGTATCGGTGAGCTGGGGCTCGCCTTCGACACTGATGAAAATGTGATCGCCCGCCTGAAAGTCCCCGTTCTCGAGCCGAGCCCGGATCAACGCGGCGCCCGCACGCCCCTTGTTCCCCTGGCCGTCGAGTCGCTCCAGCTCCTGGCGCAGCGCGTCGCGGGTAGCAAGAATGCCCCCCCCTCCGCCGGACTGCGCGAACAACTGCGGCGCGGTGACGAGGACCAATGCAAGACCGGCGGCAAGCGCACCGCCACGACGGATTAGCGACATTGAACCCTCATTCTACTCAACCGTCACGCTCTTCGCGAGGTTGCGAGGCCGATCCACGTCACAGCCCCGCAGGACGGCGACGTGGTAGGCAAGCAGCTGCAAGGGAATCACGGTCAGGATGGACGACAGCAACGGGGCCGTGGCCGGGATCCGGAGCTGGTAGTCGGCGAGCGTGCCGAGGTCGCCGTTGCCTTCGGTCGTGATCGCGATGATCCGGCCGCCGCGAGCGCGCACTTCCTGCATGTTGGAGACGACCTTCGAGTACACCTCATCGGCGGGCGCGACGAAGACGACCGGCATGTTCGCGTCGATGAGCGCGATCGGGCCGTGCTTCATTTCCGCCGCGGGGTAGCCCTCCGCGTGGATGTAACTGATCTCTTTGAGCTTGAGGGCGCCCTCCAGCGCGACCGGGAAGTTCACACCACGTCCCAGATAGAGCGCGTTGGGCGCCTGCGCGAAGTGTTCGGCCAGCACTCGGACCTGCGGCTCGAGCTCCAGCGTGCGGGCCACGAGCCCCGGCAGCTGCGCCAGGCGACAAGCCAACTCCTGCCGTTCCTTGAGCCCTAACCCGTGGTAGCTGCTCAAGTAGAGCCCGAGCAGGGCGAGCGCGACAATCTGTGACGTGAAGGCCTTGGTCGACGCGACGCCGATCTCGGGACCGGCGTGCAGGTAGATGCCGCCGTCCGCTTCGCGGGCAATGGTGCTGCCGACGACGTTTACGAGTCCGACGACCCGCGATCCCGCGGCGCGCGCGGCCCGCATCGCTTCCAGCGTGTCGGCCGTCTCGCCCGACTGCGAGATCGCGACGACGAGCGTCCCGGGGCGCGTGACCTGCCGGCGGTAGCGGTACTCCGAGGCGTACTCGACGCTCACCGGGATCTGGGCGAGCGCTTCGATGATGTGCCGTCCCACGAGACCGGCGTGCCAGGACGTCCCGCATGCCACGATCGTGATGCTCTGAATGGCCGCGCAGTCGGCCGGGCTCAGGTTCAGGCCGTTGAGCCTGGCGATCCCTTCCTCGAACACGAGCCGGCCGCGCAGCGTGCTGCGCACGGTTTCGGGTTGCTCGGCGATTTCCTTCTGCATGAAGTGGGCGTAGCCGTTCAGCTCGATCGCCTCCAGGTCCCACGTCACGTCGTTCACTTCGCGCAGCTGCACGTGCGACTCGCGATCGAGGACGTGGTATCCGTCGGCGGTGAGCACCGCGATGTCGCCGTCGTCGAGATGCACCACCGAGCGGGTGTGCTCGAGGATCGCCGACGCGTCGGACGCGACGAAGTACTCATCATCGCCGACGCCGAGCAATACCGGCGAGCCCTGGCGCGCCACCACAATCTTCCCGGGCTCGTCCGCCGACATCACCGCGATGCCATACGTCCCCACCACATGCTCGAGGGCGCTGATGACCCGCACTTCGAGCGTGTCGCCCGGCGAGTCCTCGATCAAGTGCACGAGCGTCTCGGTGTCGGTCTCGGTCCGGAAGGTGTGGCCGGCGCGCTCCAGCGCCGCGCGCAGCACATCGGCATTCTCGATGATGCCGTTGTGGACGAGCGCGAAGCGCTCGTCGCAATCGACGTGGGGGTGTGCATTGCACGTCGTCGGCGCGCCGTGCGTCGCCCACCGCGTGTGCGCGATGCCGCAGGCGCCGGGAACCGGCAGGCGCTCGACCGAGCTGCGCAGTCCCCCGACGCGGCCCGCGAGTTTGCGCGTGACGAGACCACCATCGGTCTGAATGGCGAGTCCGGCCGAGTCGTAGCCGCGATACTCGAGGCGTTCCAGCCCTCGGAGCAGAATCGGTGCCGCCTGGCGCCGGCCGTCGCCGGTGTAACCGATGATCCCGCACATGTCAGTCTTTCTCGAGACGGAAGTTGCGCTGGACGGCGACCGACGCCTCTGGCTCCGCGCCGTCCGCCTGACCGGCGATCGGCACCACCGCTGCTGTGGGAGGTGTCAGCAACCCGAAGCGCTCGAGCTGCGACTGCTTCTCCAGCAGCAGCTGGGCGATGTCCTCAGCGTCCAGGAGCGTACCGCACACCACGCAGCGCAGTCCGCTGATGCGGTCCGCACCCCACACGGTGCGGGGCCGGCTCCGCGGGCGCGGCGCCGCACCTGGCGCTCTGCCATGACAGCGTCGACATTTCATACCGGGTCACAATTCAAGTTCCGGGCCGTTGCTGCCGGGCACCCTCACCAGGCCAAATGGCCGTCGTTGCTGGATCGCCCGCCAGGATCGGTCGTAGTCTGGTGACGCCGTGCACGCCCTGGCACCCCTTTGTGGTCGCGGTGCATCAGTTCGGTAACGGTCCGGGCGTAGCAGGCGGTCGTAACCTGTTGGGGCACATCACCGCACGACGTCGATACGCCGCGCACGAGTCCTGCAGACGATTCGCACAATAGAGGGCCGGTTGTACCACATCGCGAGTCCGAGGCGCCTTCGCCCTGAGAGGAACCGCATGAGCAGGAAGACGCCGTCGGCGCGCCCAGTCGACGTGCTGATCGCGAGCAAGCAGGAGTGGAGCAGCCGATCGCTGGCCAGCATTCTTGCGCCGCAGGGATACCGCGTCGTCAAGACCTACACGCGTGTGCAGGCCATCTCGCACATTCGACGCAATCCACCCGACGCGATCCTCATCGACGAGCAGCTGCCGGACGGCGATGGGCACGCCCTCTGCCGGGACCTCTACGACCAGGGCCTGATCTCCCCCAGCACGCCTGTCTTCCTCGCCCTGTCGCGGCCTCCCACGCGGCGCGACCGGTTGGCGGCGTTGCGCGCCGGCGCGTGGGCGTGTTTGGGAGAGCCGCTCGATGCCGAAGAGCTGCTCGCGGCGCTGGACGTGTTCGTGCTCGCCAAGCTCGACGCCGACCGCGCGCGCACCACCGGCCTCGTCGACGAGATGACTGGCGTCTACAACTCGCGAGGGCTCGCGCGCCGCGCCGAGGAGCTCGGCGCACACGCCGCGCGCCTGCACACGGGGCTCGGCTGCGTGCTGCTCGCAGCCGATACCGAACCGCCCGACGGGGACGTGACACCGACCGACGCCCCGCTCGCGCTGTTGCGGCGCATCGCCGCGGTGCTGCGCGCGGTCGCCCGCCACTCGGACGTGATCGGCCGGCTCAACCCCTCCGCTTTCGCGGTGGTCGCGGTCGACACCGATGCCACGCAGGCGCGTCGGCTTGCCGAACGGCTGGTGAGCGCGATTCTCGGTGAGCCGCTCCCCACCGTCGCGTCGCTGCCGCGGTTCCGTCTGCGGGTGGGATACCATGGCGTCAGCGACTTTCATGTCGCGGCCATCGATTCGTCGGAGTTGATGCTGCGGGCGAGCGCCGCGCTCCAGAAGGCGCGGACCGATCAACCGGACGCCTGGCTGCAACCGTACAACGATTAACCGCGCGATCTAGCTGGTGCGCTGCAAGCGCCGCCGCGTGATTTTCGCGCCATTGCCCTCATCAGTGGTCCCGTAGCCCGGGAAGTAGCTGTAGTAGCCGTACATCTGACCGGGCTGCACGTCGTTCAACACCACGCCAAGCACTCGGATCGGGAACTGCTCGAGCATGACCAGCCGCGTGCGAGTCAGCTCGAGGTTGGTCGTGCCGGTCCGCAGCACGAGCATCAAGCTGCCGGTGAGCGTACCCAGGGTGTAGGGATCCACGCCTGCGCCGAGTGGGGGGCTGTCAACGATGATCGCCTGGTATTGAGAGCGCATGCGTACGAGCAGCTCGATCATCGCCGCTGACCCCAGCAGCTCGGGCGACTCACGCAACCGGCTCCCCGCGGCGATGAAGTGCGGACTCGGTCCGCTCAGCTTCTGGAGGATCGCTTCGAGCGGCACATTGCCCGCGAGGTAATCGGTGAGGCCGGGCTTGCGAGGCACCTTGAGCGCGCGGTGCAGCGTTCCACGCCGGGTGTCGCCGTCGATCAACAACGTGCGCTGGCCGGCTTGCGTGCATGCCAGCGCCAGATTGGTCGAGACGAACGATTTCCCGTCGCCGATCCCCGGGCTGGTGACGGTGACGATCATCGGGCCCGCGGAGCCATGCGCGTGGAGCAGCGCGAAGCGCACGCTGCGCATCGTCTCGATGACCTGGAGGACGTGTTCGTCCAGCGGCCCCGCCGAGCGGTTCTTGACGTGCGGCAAGGCGCCAAGAATGCGGAGGCCCATCAGCCCCGTGATCTGATCGGGATAGCGCACGCGCGGATCGAAGCGGTCCAGGAGCACGGCGCCGAGGATGCCGAAGCCGAGGCCGACGATCAGCCCCATGGCGAGCAGGCGTCGCAGACCGGTGCCCTTCAGCGGCCGCTGCGGCGCAACCGCGGCGTCGAGCACGCGGACATCCGCGATGCTGCTCGCTTCGGCCAGGCGTGCCTCGCTGTGCCGCTGTTGCACGCTGGAAAACAGATTCTCGGCGATGCTGACGTCGCGCCGCAACCGCGCCTCTTCGATCGCACGCTGCGGGATACCGGAGAGCTCCCGGCCGCCGGTCACGACCTGCGACGCGAGCAGTCGCTGGCGTGTCACCAACTCCGCCGCAAGCGTCTGCGCGAGCGCGGGGATCGTACGGCGCTCGAGCTGCTCGATGTCCGCGGTGACGCGCTGCAGCGCGGGATGCGCCGCGGTATAACGGTTTTCCAGCGCGCGCCGCTCGGCGCGCTTGGCGGTCAGCTCGCGCAGTGCCTGGCTCAGGTCGGCGGAGTGCTGGACGGCACCGATCGCCGCCAGACCGTCCACGAGGTGGCTGGAGTCACGCATCTGCCCGAGCACCAACGCGAGCGCCTGTTGGTCCCGCCGCAGCTCGTCCTGCTCGATCCGCAGCCCGAAGAACTCGTTGTAGGGCGTGCCGCGCTGCGTCGCGCCTGGTGCGGCCACGGGATCGCTCGGCAATGTGATGGTGCGGACGCGAAACTCTTCGAGCGCGGTCTCGGCGCGATGCATGTTCGTTTCGGCTGAGGCCAACTGTTCGCCCAGCAGACGGGCGAGCTCGGTCAGCTTGGCGCGCTTCAGCTCAGTGGCCACGATGACGTAGCGGTGCGCGATCGCGTTCACGATACCCGCGGCATCCGCGGCGCTGCCACTGGTGATCGAAAGGCGCAGGAAGTTCCCGCTCGGATCGATCGAGACGCGCAGCTGGTCCGCGAGATTCTTGGCGGCATCGCGGAACGGCGCGACGCCGAACCGCACCTCACTTCCCGGCGCCAGAGCGGCTGCCGCAGGCGTCCACACGAGTCCCAGCTTCCGGCCGATGGGCGAGCCGAGCGTTCCCCGCTCCAGCTCGGCCCCGCCGTTGTCGTCCTCGAGCCGGTACCCGTTCCCGTCGCGGTCCACCCGCAACCGGTACTGACCCGGATGGAACTGGGTGTCTACGGCGAATCCCGCAAACGCCGCCTCATCGCGGGGGCGCACCTGCAGGTACAGCCGCTGGTCGCGAACGACCTCATCGAGCACGACGTACGACTTGAGCAAATCCATCCACGCGGAGGCGCCCAAGAGTTGATTGGCGCCGATGGGCTGCCCGCGGTCGGGACCACCGCGCGTCTCGCTCGACTGGATCCAGATCGTCGCCTGCGCCTGGTAGCGCGGCACGATCACCCGGGTGGCCGCCGCGCCGCCGATCGTACCGATCACCGTCGAGGCGAGAATCCACCAGCGAAACCGCAGGACTACGCTCAGATAGCGCTGCCACTCCATCCCTCCGTTCGCCGGAGGAAAGAGCGGGTCGCTGCCGGGACGCCGCAGGGTCGGGAGGCCGATGCCCGCGTGACCGGATGGGCTCAGACTCGGCATGGCGGCCGATGAAAAACCGGGGTCTTTGGAGGATGAGTCAGGCACGGGAATCACTACAGCAAGGGTGATACCCGCACGCACGGCCGCCGCAATGCAATCTGGGTCACAGCGCCCCCCGCCAGGCGCGCTGTACTGTGGTATGTCAGTTACAGTCCGGTCGCTGGACCGAGCGACAGTGTGGAGGTTACGTTACAGTGCCTTTGAGGGGGCGCCGAAGTGCCTGTAAATGCAGGCACTTCGAACGTAGGCCCCCGTCGTCTCGTTCCGGCGCGATCCGTGCCTCAGGGCCTTCCTGGCGCACTCCCCGAGTACAGGAGCTCTGAGACCGATGTCGGCACCACACTCGAACGGCCGGACGCAGCGCACCCCATCACGCCGCACCGCGCGGGCTGCTGAGGTGATTGGGCTCCCGCAACTGACGCCGGAGCTGAAAGCCGGCATCCGCATCCTCATCGTCGACGATGACCGCGAGCTGCGTGAGAGCTGCGTCAGCGTGCTGGAGTACGAGGGGTATCAGGTCAGTTCCTGCAGCCGCGGCGAAGAAGCGCGCGACCTCCTGAAGCGGAACCGGTACGACATCGTGCTGCTGGACCTGTATCTGCCTGAGATCTCGGGCATGCGGGTGCTCCAGACCTGCATGGACACGCATCCCGAGACGATCGTCATCATGATCACGGGCAATCCTACCGTCGACTCGAGCCTCGAAGCGCTGCGCGCGGGCGCGTGGGACTACCTGCCCAAGCCGTTTTCGGCGACGCACCTGCAGATCCTGCTCGGCCGCGCCGCGCATGCCGTCATCGTCGGCCGCGAGTCGCACGCCCTCCAGGCGAAGTTCGCCCGGGAGAACGGCAACAGCGACCTCATCACGGTGCTGGGGACGGCGCCCGCGTTTCGCCAGACGATGGACCTGGCCCGGCGCGTGGCCGCGACAGACGCGTCCGCATTCATCACCGGCGAAAGCGGCTGCGGCAAGGAGTTGATCGCGCAGTTCATCCACCACCACAGCCGGCGCAGCAGCCGGCCGCTGGTGGCGGTCAATTGCGCCGCGCTCCCCGAGGCGCTGCTCGAGTCGGAAATGTTCGGCCATTGCCGGGGCGCGTTTACCGGCGCCGTGCGCGACAAGCCCGGATTGCTCGAGGCCGCCAACGGCGGTACGCTGCTGCTCGACGAGCTGGCCGATATGCCGAAATCGATCCAGGCCAAGCTGCTGCGCGTCATCCAGGATGGTGTGGTCCGGCGCGTGGGGAGCGAGACGACCGATGCCGTCGTGAATGTCCGGTTCATCGCCGCCACGAACCGCAATCCCGAGGAGGCGGTGGCGGCCGGCCAGCTCCGCGAGGACCTCTACTACCGGCTGCGCGTGGTGCCCATTCACGTGCCGCCGCTGCGCGAGCGTCCCGGCGACATTCGCCTCCTCGCCGAGCACTTTCTGGCGCACTACTGGTCGCGCCATCGCGACACCGGCGCGGCGGTGCCCAAATTCGGCGATGCGACGATCCGGGCGCTGCGCGCGCGGCCCTGGAAGGGCAACGTCCGCGAGCTGCAGAACGTCATCGAACACATGGTCGTCCTGCTGGAGCCTGGCACGGAGATCACGCCCGAAGACATTCCGTCCCTGGGCGAGCAGCTCACCGCCGAGGGGTCGGCTTGGACGCCCGGGGAAGTCTCGATCGACGAGCCGTATTATTCGGCGCGCGATCGCCTGGTCGCCGAGTTCGAGCTCCGCTATCTCACGCAGCTGGTCACCCACACGGGCGGCAATATGTCGCGCGCCGCGCGCACCGCCGCGGTCGATCGCACGACCCTGTACCGCCTGATGGAGCGCCACGGGCTGCACCGGAAGCTCGTGAAACCCACCGACGACGAATCGGGCGGGATGTAAGCTTTCCACAACAAAAAATGTCGAGGGGTTGCGACAATCCGGGGATGCTGCGCCCGAATTGCTCGCGCATTGGCGAGGCACGGCACCTGCACATGATAGCCGTGACCTATGACCAGCCTCGTCCAGCCCCGACTCCAGGTTGCCCAGCGTGAGGCGTCCGAAGGACCGCGCCGCGCGCTGAACATTCTCGTCGCCGCGATCGGTCTCCTCCTCACGGCGCCGCTGATGGCGGCGATCGCCGCCGCGATCAAGCTGACTTCGCGCGGCCCGATCTTTTACACGCAGACGCGGATCGGCATCGATCGCCGCGAGCCCGGGTTGCCAGCGGGGAATTCGCGGCGCGTCAGCGATTTCGGCGGCAAGCCGTTCCGCATCTACAAGTTCTGCACGATGCGGCCCGGCCAAAAATCGAAGAGCGCCGAGGTCTGGGCGAGTCCGGACGACCCCCGGGTGACGCCGGTGGGACGGCTGCTGCGCCTCTATCGGTTGGATGAGCTGCCGCAGCTGGTCAATGTGCTGCGGGGCGAAATGAACGTCGTGGGGCCCCGCCCCGAGCAGCCGACGATTTTCGCACGGCTGCGGGAGCAGATCGATCGCTACGAACAACGTCAGCGCGTCCGGCCGGGCATCACGGGGTGGGCGCAGATCAACCAGTCGTACGACACCTCGGTGGACTCCGTGCGCCGGAAGGTCGAGCTCGATTTGGAGTACATCCGCCGCCAGTCGGTGCTGGAGGATGTCAGAATCCTGCTCCGCACGCTCCCGGTGATGCTGGGAACCAAGGGGGCGTGGTAGCAAAACGCGCAATTCGCGCGAAACAATGTTAGGTTGTGGCGCGGCAGCTACCCACACCCTTCGTGAGGTCCGCGCCATGCGCTTCAGCCGCTTCGCTGTTCTCGTCCTGACAATGTGCGTCGCGACTGCGTGGGCCTTCACCACCACCGCCTGCAACCAACCAGTAGACAATAGTGGTGGCGGCACGTTCATCCCGGGCGATACCGCCGATCCCACCAAGCTCCCGGCGGCGACCGGCCAGCACCCCGCAGCGGGCACCTACGGCCGCTCGCTCGCGGCCGGCCAGACCTACGTCGACCCGAACTCGGGTGTGACCGTGCTGAAGCTGACCGATGCGTCGACGCCGGAATCCAACGGCGGGATGTACCATGGCTACAGCGAAGGCGGTCCGAATATCTCGCAGCCGTGGATCGGCACCGACAGCGAGACGTACTACACCGCCAAGGTCAGCGGCTGGCTCGTGGACATCAAAATCAGCACGTTGACCCCGTCGAACTGGCGTCAGGTCAACTACGACGGCGAGATCGGCATCGCCTTCAGCCTGAACCCGGCGACGCCCCGCATCGCTTACGTGATCAACGGCAAGCGCGTCGATCGCTACAACACGGCCACGAACGCGATCGAGAACACGGGACAGTGGCCGTGGAATATTGCCGCCGCCGGCACGCAGACCGACTGGCTGCAGAATAATCTCAATGACGCCTGGTTCGTGGTGATGCTCAACAGCAACCACACCGTGGTCGGGTTCCGCACGTCGGATGGCTTCGAGCGGGCGATCACCCAGGCGGCGTCGGGCGTCGGCATCGACGAACCGCACATCGACCGCGAGTTCCCCTACGTGTACCTGTCCACCGATTCCCCGGTGCAGAACAAGATCGTGAACCTCGCGAGCGGCGCCTACACGAACCCCAACGATACCGCCGGCATCAACGGCGACGACCATGCGGCGCCGCTGCGCGGCAAGGTCGTGGCGCTCGTCTACTACATCCCCGGCGTCGTCGCGGTGAGTTACCAGGGGGGCGTGTGGCCCGCCGTGACAACGTCGCCGTCGGACTGGAGCGGCGACTGGCACATGGCCGGACAGTGGGTGTTCAACAACCCCGACGAGTACTTCGTGATCGATCAGTGGGCCGACAACGGCAACTATCCGATCTACCAGGGGATGATGGGATTCGTGAGCATGTCGGGTGACATGCGGATTATCGGCGCCACCGATGCCACCGGGACCAGCTACACCGATGGGGGTCAGCCCCACCCCACGCTGGCGCCCGACGGCAAGCTCGTCATGTGGGTCACGAACATGAACGGCTCCGGCCGCTACGACACCTTCATCGCCCGGATTCCCGCCAAGTAAAATCGCCGACTGCAGTAGTTTTACCACACGCCGTCCGCTGTCTGCAAGCACCGTTCGACACCCGCGTTCGCTGGGCGTCGCCCGTCAATCCACTGAATACAAACGCGTTACATAGTCGTCACGATCGGATGCGCGATCGGGCGTAGCGGCGTGAGAAATGCTTTCCCCTACATGGGGACTTCCACGCAGAGGCCCCAGCGGTCTCACGTTCCGCGCACCCAGGGGATCTATGCACGCCCAGCCAGCCGCGCGTCGTCCGGTGTCGTCGTTGCGCCGCTTCGCCCTTGCGATAGCCGTGCTCGCGAGCGTCGCGACGATCGTAACGTGCGACGGCACATCCCCCACGCCAACCTCACCGGCTGGACCGAACGCGCAGGTGAACGCCGCGGGCGTGCCCTTCCCGGTCGAGGTCTTCGTCGAGGCACACCAGGACGATTGGCAGCTCTTCGCCGGCAATCAGACAGCCGCCAGCGCGCTGACCGCCGGCAAGGTGGTGATCGTCTACGTCACCGCCGGTGACGCCGGCTCGGCCATCGTCAACCCAGCCTTCTGGCAGGCGCGCGAAACGGCGAGCAAAGCATCCGTCGATTTCATCACCGCCGCGGGCGATTGGATCTGCGCCCCCGAGACGGTGAACACGCACGCGATCCTGCGCTGCACCAAGGCGAACACAGTCACCTACTACATGCGCCTGCCGGACGGGAACGGTGAAGGACAGGGCTTCGGCTTCGGCAGCTTGGCGCAGCTCCGCACCGGCGGCGTGGCCAGTCTGAGCGCGGTGGATGGCACGACGACGTACACGTCGTGGGCCGACCTGGTCGTGACGTTACAGGCGTTGGTGGCGTCCGAGACCGCTGGCCAGGCCGACATCGACGTCGCCGTACATGTGCACGACTGGGACCTCTGGCTGAACGGCGGCGATCACTCCGATCACCGGGCGACCGGTGACCTCACGCGCGCCGCGTCGGTGGGCCGGGCGTGGAACCGGTTCTGGTACATCGGCTACGGCAGCGTGTTCTATCCGCCGAACCTCACGCCGGAGGAGTACGACACGAAGTGGGGCACGATCGTCGCCTACGACGGCGTGATGGTGGCCCTGATGGGCGAGACGATCATCGGCACGTCGCACGCCGAGGATTGGGCGCTGCGGACGATCTACCGTAGCGAGCTGTCCAATGGCACACCGATCCCCCCGATCCCCCCCGGCACCCCCCGCGCTCCCACGAACCTCGAAACCGCACCCGTCCCTGGGCTGCCGCGCCTGGATCTGACGTGGACCGACAACGCGAGTGACGAGCAGGGCTTCCGGATCGAGCGCGCACTCGACGCCCCTGAAGGGACTGAGCGCGTGTATACCCAGATCGCCTCCGTGGGCGCGAACCTCCTGACCTACCGCAATTCGGCGCTCGAAGCCAACACGCGCTACTGGTACCGCGTCCGCGCCTACAACGCGCTGGGAACCTCGGCCTACTCCAACGAGCAACCCGGCATTGTGGCGGCCCCGATCGCGCCGAGCGCGCTGACGGCCACCGCCCATCCCAACGGCACGCGGGTGGATCTGGCGTGGGTGGACAATTCGAACGATGAGCAGGGCTTCCGCATCGAGCGCGCCCCGGACGTGTTGGGGGTCCCGGGCGTCTACGTGCAAATCGGCTCCGTGGCCGCCAACGGTCGGACCTACAGCAGCGCAGGGCTGACGAACGGGACGACCTACTGGTTCCGCGTCCGCGCCTACAACGCAATAGGCACCTCGCTCTACTCGAACGAGGCGAGCGTGATGACGGTGCTGCGTCCGACCGCGCCCACCGGCCTCGTTGCGACCGCCGTCAGCGGCGTCCGGATCGACCTGGCCTGGATCGACAACTCCACCGACGAAACCGGATTCCGCGTCGAGCGCGCGCTGGACGTCGCCGGTGTACCGGGCACGTTTGCCCAGATCGCCACCGTCACCGCCAACATCACCACCTACGGCAGCACCGGCCTCCAGAAAGGGACGCGCTACTGGTACCGCGTCCGCGCCTACAGCGCGGCGGGGCCGGGTATCTACTCGAACGAAGCGAGCGCGACCACGTTCCCGGTTCCGGTCACGCCGAGCGCACTGGTAGCCACGCCGTTCAGTCACCTGCGCATCGATTTAACCTGGAGCGACAACGCGACCGACGAGACCAGCTATCGCGTCGAGCGCGCACCCGACGTCGCCGGTGCCCCGGGCACGTTCAACCAGATTGCGTCGCTCGCCGCCAACGTCACCGCCTATAGCAACACAACGGGACTCGCGGGTGCCACGCGCTATTGGTATCGGGTCCGCGCGAACAATGCAGTCGGCAACTCGCTCTATTCGAACGTCGTCGATGCCACGACGCTGCCCACGCCGGTGCCCGCGGCGCCCAGCGCGCTGATCGCCACGATCGTCAGCGGCGTCCGCATCGATCTCGACTGGACCGACAACGCCACTGACGAACAGGGCTTCCGCGTCGAGCGCGCGCCCGACGTCGGCGGCGTCGCAGGGGACTATGTCCAGATTGCAGCGCTCGGCGCCAACGTCCGGAGCTACAACAACACCGGGCTCGAGAACGGGACGCGCTACTGGTATCGCGTCTACGCCTTCAACGCGGTGGGCCCGTCGGGCTTCTCCAACGAAATAAGCGCACTGACGCTCTCGCCACCGGCGGGACCGAGCGGGCTGATCGCCACGACGTTCAGCGGCGTGCGGATCGACCTGACCTGGACCGACAACGCAACGGATGAGCAGGGCTTCCGCATCGAGCGCGCGCCGGATGCCGGCGGCGTTCCGGGCACGTACGTGCAGATCACATCGGTCGCCACGCCCAACCTCGCGATCTACAGCAACACGGGGCTTCAGAACGGCACCCGCTACTGGTACCGCGTGCGCGCGTACAATGCGGTCGGGAACTCGGCCGCCTCGAATGACGCGGACGCGACGACGCTGTCGCCGCCCGCGGCACCGAGCGCACTCCTCGCGGCGACGTTCAACGGCGTGCGGATCGACCTGACGTGGACCGACAACGCGAGTGACGAGCAAGGCTTCCGCATCGAGCGCGCCCCGGATGCCGGTGGCGTTCCGGGGACGTATGCGCAGATCGCGTCGGTCGCCACGCCCAACCTCACGACCTACAGCAGCACGGGTCTCGCGAATGGGACGCACTACTGGTACCGCGTTCGCGCCTACAGCGCCGTCGGGAACTCAGGCTACACCAACGACGCCGACGCCACGACACTCCCCGCGCCCGCCGAGCCGAGCGGCTTGCAGGTGGGTGACGTGAGGAGCTCGACGGTCGACCTGAGCTGGGCGGATAACGCGAGCGATGAAACCCTGTTCCGCATCCAGCGCGCGCCGGATGTGGCGGGAGCGCCTGGGACCTGGGCCAACCTGGCCACGGTCGGTGCCAACGTCACCACGTATCGGGCGAGCGGTCTCACCGGCGCCACGACGTACTGGTTCCGCGTGCGCGCCGAGAATGCGATTGGCAACTCGGCCTACACGACCGGGGTGGGTGCGACGACGACGGTCCTGGTAGCGCCGAGCGCCTTGGGGCTCAACGCGTATCTCGTCGGCACGCAGCGGAACGTCGATTTGACCTGGACGCCCGGTAGTGAGCTCACCGTGGACATCTACCGCAACGACGTCAGGATCGTCACGGGGCGCGTCAACGACGGTGGTGTGTTCAACAGCATTCAGCCGACGTCGCTGGGATCACCCGTTCCGTATCGGATCTGCGCGGGCGGCCAGACCATTAGTGCTCCGAATTGCACCTTGGTCGTGATGGCGGTCTTTTAACTGAGGGACAATCATGCGTAGAGCGTCCGTCTCCTGGCGCTGGCTTGGCATTTCCGCCGCCGTCGCGTCGATCATCAGCTGCGAGCAACAGCAGCCTGCACAACCGTCGGCCCTAAAGCCCCAGACGGCTGTGAATGCCGGTGGGCAGCCTTTCCCCATCGAGTTCACCGTCATCGCCCATCAAGACGACTGGCAGCTGTTCCAGGGCGATCGGACCGCGTCGGCCGTGCAGACTGCGCAAAAGGTGGTGATCGTCTACGTCACCGCTGGTGATGCGGGCACGCACACATCCCTGCCGGCTTACTGGCAGGCGCGCGAGACGGCGAGCATGGCCTCGGTCGACTCGATGACGGCCCCGGGGCCCTGGTCCTGTGCCAACGTGACGTTGAACGCGCATGTGATCTGGCGCTGCACCAAGGCCAACACCGTCAGCTACTACATGCGGCTGCCCGATGGAAACGGCGAAGGCCAGGGCTTCGGACTTGGCAGCCTCGCCCGTCTCCGTAGCGGGGCGATCAGCACCTTCAGGGCCGTCAACAGCTCGACGACGTACACGTCGTGGGGCGATCTGCTGGCCACGTTCCAGGCCCTGGTGGCCGCTGAGGGCGCGGGCCAAGCCGATGCCAACGTGGCCATGCACATGCACGACTGGGACGAGGAGCTGAACGGCGGCGATCACTCCGACCACATGATGACCGGTGAAATGGTCAAAGCGGCGGCCCTGATCCACCCCTGGAACCGGTTTTGGTACGTCGGCTACAACAGCCTGCACCAGCCGGCCAACGTCAGCGGAGCGCAACTTGCCAAGAAGTGGAAATTGATCGTCGCCTACGATGACGTCATGATGGACCTGATGGGCGAGACGATCATCGGCACGTCGCACGCCGAGGAGTGGTCGGAGCGGACGATCTTTCGCAGCGAGCTGTCGCCGCTACCCCCGCCGCCGCCCGGCATCCCGTTCGCACCCACTGCCTTGGCGGCCACTGCGGTCAGCGCTACGAGCATCGACGTGACCTGGATCGACAACTCGAACGACGAGGACGGGTTCCACCTCGAGCGTGCACCTGACGCCGGTGGGGTGGCCGGTACGTACGCCGAAATCGCCAGCGTCGGCGCCAACGTGGCGACGTACAGCGATGCGGACGTCGCGGCCGACACGCGCTACTGGTATCGCGTCCGCGCGTTCACCGCGGTTGGGAATTCGGGCTATTCGAACGCGGCCAGCGCGTCGACAGCCCCGCCGGCCGCGCCGAGCGCATTGGTCACCACGGCGGTGAACGCCGGACAGATCAACCTCGC
>Ga0105252_10000653_pt1 | contig 19946 bp, 19 predicted proteins | sample EasRivMeERMZT100_FD_89675 | JGI IMG/M metagenome (GOLD analysis project Ga0105252, IMG submission 89675) | Soil microbial communities from meander-bound floodplain in the East River, Colorado, USA - East River MetaG ERMZT100 | ecosystem: Environmental > Terrestrial > Soil > Floodplain | place... | reverse complement strand
TCTCGGCCCGCGGAATCTGCCGTCGGAGCTCGCGCGACATGCCAGCCAAATGTACGCGCGTAATCTGCTGAACTTCTTGCAGCCCGCCATCAAGAACGGCGCCCTCGCAATCGACTGGCAGGATGAAGTGTTCGCCAAGTCGGTTGACGCACGACGGAGCGGTGCGCCATGAAGGCACGGCGAAGCAAGTGGAGAAAGCCGGATGATCGACGCCTCTTTATGATCGACGGATTCATCGCCCTCTATATCTTCATGCTGGCCGCCTTCACGGGCTACGAGGTGATCGCGCGCGTGCCGGTGATCCTGCACACACCGCTCATGTCGGGCTCGAACTTCGTGCACGGCATCGTCCTCGTGGGCGCGATGGTAGCGATGGGGCGGGCCGAGGGAACGCTCGAGCTTGTCATAGCCTTCGTCGGCGTCGTGCTCGCGGCGGGCAACGCCGTGGGCGGCTACGCAGTCACCGAGCGCATGCTCGAAATGTTCAAGAGCAGCAAGGGCAAACGCTGATGGGCTCGCTCGGCGCCGGTACGCTGGTTCAGGCGAGCTACTTCATCGCCGCCGCGCTGTTCATTCTCGGTTTGAAGCGCATGAGCTCGCCCGTCACGGCGCGCGGCGGCATCGTCTGGGCCGGCGTCGGCATGGTCGTGGCCACGCTCATCACATTCCTGACGCCAGGCATGGAGAACTATGGCCTCATGACGGTGGCAATCGCCATCGGCGGCATCCTGGCGTGGGTCACAGGACGACGCGTGGCGATGACCGACATGCCGCAGATGATCGCGCTCTACAACGGCATGGGCGGCGGCGCGGCGGGCGCCATCGCCGCAGTGGAGCTGTTCGCGGGCGAGGCCCACGGCGCGGCCGTGCTCACGCTCGGAGTGCTGGGCGGCATCATCGGCGCAGTGTCGTTCTCCGGCAGTCTCATCGCCTTCGGCAAGCTGCAGGGCCTCATCAAGCGCAGCATCCGCTTCCGCGGGCAGAATTTCGTCAACGTCGCCGTGCTGGCCGTGACGCTCGCGGCGGGTAGCGCGATCGTCGTGCAGTCCGGCGGCTCCGTCGAGATCGTGACGGTGCTGTTCGTCCTCGCCCTGCTGCTCGGTGTGACGATGACGCTGCCGATCGGCGGCGCCGACATGCCCGTGGTGATCTCGCTCTACAACGCGCTCACGGGACTTGCCGTGGCGTTCGAGGGCTTCGTGCTCGACAACGCCGCCATGATCATCGCCGGCACTGTGGTCGGCTCGGCCGGCACGCTGCTGACACAGCTCATGGCCAAAGCCATGAATCGCTCGCTCGCCAACGTGCTCTTCAGCGGCTTCGGTGAGAGCGCTGCAGCCGGCGCGGCCACGGGACCGGGCGGCGCGCTCAAGGCCATCGACACCGCCGACGTGGCGGTGATGCTCGGCTTCTCGGAAAAGGTCATCGTCGTGCCGGGCTACGGCATGGCCGTGGCGCAGGCACAGCATAAGGTGTGGGAGCTCTGCCAAGCGCTCATCGCGCGCGGCGTAGCGGTCAAGTTCGCGATCCACCCGGTGGCCGGGCGCATGCCAGGACACATGAACGTGCTCCTGGCCGAAGCCGGCGTGCCGTACGACTTGATCTACGACGAAGGCGAGATCAACGCAGAGTTCGAGACGGCCGACGTGGCGCTCGTCATCGGCGCCAACGACGTCGTCAACCCGTCCGCACGCACTGACAAGTCGAGCCCGATCTACGGTATGCCGATCCTGAATGCCGACAAGGCCAAGAACGTCATCGTCATCAAGCGTGGCCAGGGCACGGGGTTCTCCGGCGTCGAGAACGCGCTGTTCTATCTCGATCACGCGCGCATGCTGTACGGCGACGGCCAAGCGAAAGCCGCCGAGCTCGTTCAGGCCGTCAAGACTCTCTAGTTAGCTCAGTGGTCCCGGTGGCACCGTCACATGTTGAACGGTGCTCGCGGGACCGCCGTAAATCCGTCCATGGAGGCTGCGGCGGCGACGTCCTGTCGCCGACGCTCCCGCGAACACCGTTCAACATGTGACGGCACCGCCGGGCGGCGCTTCGTTAGCGGCCGGCCGGCGGTGGGCGCATACGGCGCTCGCGCAGCGTGTTGCGCTGCTCGGGGGTGAGCTCACGGAAGCGCTGGCGCAGGGCGAGACGTGCTTCGGGGGACATCATGCGATAGCGACGGTACACGTCGAGGAGTCGCTCACGCTCTGTCGGCGGCAGACGTTGGAACTCCTGATACCGCTGCCGAGCCGCCGCCCGTTCCTCGTCCGTCATGTTGCGCCAAAGCTCGAAACGATCGCGCGCGAGACTCCGGTCACGGCGGTTCATCTCGAGCCAGCGTTCCGCGCCGCGGGCGATCTGCTGTTGCCGCGCAGGATCGAGCTCGCTCCACCGTGCTTCGTGCGGCGCCAGCAACTGCCGCTGCGCTTCGCTCAGATCTTGCCACGCGACGCCCTGCGCGTGCAGAGCGCCGGCGAAGACGAATAGCGCGATGCCAAGTGCAAAGACCCTACTCGCTTTCATCGCCATTGCTCTCCTGCTTATCGTCAGCGTCATCGTCATCTTCATCCGCGTCGTCACCCTCACGACTGCCGTTGTCTTTCTGCCATTCCTCGATGGCGAGCCACTCATCGTCCGTTGCGGCCCAGGCGCCGAGATACTCGAGAAAATCCAAGTCCGGAGCCGGCGGTTGCTCCGCTTCCTGCGCCCGTGCATCGGGCAAGAGCCACAGGCCGCCGAGCGCCAACACGGTGGGACCGAGCTTGCGCATCAGCCGACGCTATCGTCCGCACCGGCAAACTCCGGCTGCTCCTCGAGCCAGCCGTAGAAGTCGAGCTCCTCATCGAGCATCTCGATATCTTCCTCGCTCAGCAAAATCTCGAGATCCGTGAGCTGTGCGACTTGCAGGCCGGTGTCCGCGGTTGGCGGCGTCTGCGAGACCACGAGCCAGGCCACGAGCGCCGTCGCCGCGGCCGCGCCGGCGGGAACCAGCGACCAGCGCCAACCGCGCCGCGCGGCCGGCGCCAACTCTTCGAGCGCGCGATAACGAGCGCGCGTCAGTCGCGAGCGCGTCGCGGCGTCCAGCGCCGCCGTGCGCTGGTCGAACAACTGTTTGCTGCGCAGCTCGAATTGCCGCTCGAGCTCGTTGTCGCGATCACTCATTCCAGTGCTCCTCGCCGTGATCCTTCAGCAGGTCGCGCAACCGATGCACGGCACGCGAATAATGTGTCTTGACGCTGCCCGCGGTGCAATTCATGGCCGTCGCGGTTTGCCCCACATCGAGCCCTTCGAAGTTGCGCAGCGTGAACGCTTCCCGCTGGCGCGCCGGCAACAGCAGCAACGCCTGCTCGAGCGCCGCCATTGCGTCGCCCGCGGTGACCTGCTCGAGCGGGCCGTCCGACGGCGGCGCCGGCGCTGCGACGAGCGGATCGCCCTCGTCTTCCGAGGCCACGCCGCCGAAAAAACTCAGCACGCGCGCGCGCACGATGCGCCGGCGCTGCACGTCGCGAATCCGGTTTTGCAGGATCCGGTAGAACAATGGCCGCCACTCCGCACTCGGCCGTTGCGCGTAGCGGCGAACGAGCCGAATCATCGCATCCTGCACCACGTCGAACGCTTCGTCGCGATCGCGGATATGCAGCAACACGATTCGGTAGGCACGAGTCTCGACTTCACGCAGAAACGCCTCGATTGCAGCACTCGAATCCAGCGCTTCCTCCCTCTCGAGGCCCGTCTCGTCCTCAGCGATAGACAATGCTAACCTCATCTCGCCACTCCGCGGCTGGGTTCGCCAACGAGCGCGCACGCCGGTTGCCGGCGGAATCGCCCGGCTGCTGCAGTCAGTAACGGCTGGACCGCGGTCGCGGTTGACACGCCGAGAGCCGTGGGCAACAACCGTTAAGTCATTGACCCAACGGCCGTTTGCGTTCACATAATCGCGCCTTTGCCATACCAGCCACCGCCCTTCGAGCCGACGTTGAACGATCGACAACTCCTGCGTGTCGCGGTCCCGGTGCCCCTGGCGGATGCGTTCGACTACCTCGCGCCGGCCGGCCAACCGGCGGCCGCGCTCGGCTGCCGCGTGCGTGTGCCTTTTGGTCGCGGCGAGCGCATCGGCATCGTCGTGGATCAACCCCGAGAAACGACGCTCGCTCTGGGCAAGCTCAAGACCATCCGCGAGGTGCTCGATCCCGAGCCGGCGATCGGCAGCGAGCTCCTGCAAACGCTGCGTTGGGCGGCGGACTATTACCATCATCCGATTGGCGCCGTGTTGAGCCATGCCCTGCCCGGCCTGTTGCGCGAAGGTCGCGCGATCGACGAGCCGCCCGAGCCCTCCTGGCGAACCACCGACTTAGGCCTCGCCCAATCGCTCGAGCAGCTCGGTCGCAGCGCACGTCAGCAGGCGAAAGCGCTCGCGGCCCTGCGCGGCGGCCCGCTGACTGCAAGCGAGCTCAAAGAGCAAACCGTCGCAGCCGACACGCTCGAGCGGCTCGCGGCCAAAGGGTGGATCGAAACGGCACCGCCAGCGCCGCAGGGGCCCGCCGCGGCACCCGCTCCCCGCGTCGCCGGCCCATTGCCCGAGCTCACGCCCGATCAACGCGCCGTGCTCGACGCCGTTGCCGCCGAGGGAGCCGCAACGCAACACGGGTTTCGCTGCTATTTGCTGCACGGCGTCACGGGCAGCGGCAAAACCGAGGTCTACCTGCGCCTCATCGCAGCCGAGCTCGCGGCCGAGCGGCAAACATTGTTGCTCGTGCCGGAGATCGGGCTGACGCCGCAGCTCGTTGGCCGACTACGCGACCGCTTCGGTGGCGAGCTCGCGATTCTCCATTCGGCGCTCACGGAGCGTGAGCGGTTCGCTGCTTGGCGGCGTGCCTATCGGCAAGAAGCCAAGCTCATCGTCGGCACGCGTTCGGCCGTGTTCGCGCCGCTACCGCGAGCCGGGCTCATCATCGTCGATGAGGAGCACGACTCGTCATACAAGCAGCAGCGCGGTTTCCGCTACTCGGCCCGCGATCTAGCCGTGATGCGCGCGCAGCGTCTCGGCGTGCCCGTGCTGCTCGGTTCCGCCACGCCGTCGCTGGAGAGTTTTCACAACGCCCTCCAGGGCCGCTACCGCAAGCTCGACATGCCGCGGCGCATCGGCGCCGCAGGCGTGCCACGGTTGCGCGTCGTCGACTTGAGTCAGCACGCGAGCCGGCAAGCGTTGTCGACGCCGCTCGTGGTCGCAATCGAGCAGCATCTTGCGGCCGGCAATCAGATACTGGTGTTCTTGAACCGCCGCGGCTTTGCGCCGGCGCTGTTTTGTCCCGGCTGCAAGGACACGGAGCAATGCAGTCGCTGCGACGCGCGTATGACCGTGCACGCGCGGGCCGAGGCCGTGCGCTGCCATCACTGCGGCGCCGAGCGCCGACTCGCCTGGACCTGCGCGAAGTGCGGCAGCGAGCGAGTGGCCGTCGGCGCCGGTACGCAGCGCGTGGCCGAAGAGCTGGCGGCCCTGTTTCCGAAGGCTCGCGTTGCCCGCCTCGACCGCGATAGCACGAGCCGCAAGGGGGCGCTCGCGGCCGTGCTCGACGACGTGGCGGCCGGCAACACCGAGATTCTGATCGGCACGCAGATGCTGACCAAAGGGCACGACTTCCCGCGCGTCACACTCGTCGGCGTGCTGAACGCGGATCAGGGCCTGTTCGGCACGGACCCACGCAGCCACGAACGACTCGCGCAAACCATACTGCAGGTGGCCGGTCGAGCCGGCCGCGCCGAGCGCCCGGGGGAGGTCATCATTCAGACGCATTATCCCGACCATCCCTTGCTCAAGTGTCTACTGCAAAGCGACTACACCGCGTTCGCCTCCCTCGCGCTCACGGAGCGGCGTGAAACCGAATGGCCGCCGTTCTCGTATCTGGCCGTGTGGCAGGCGGAAGCGCCACAGCGCGAGCCGGCATTCGCGTTCTTGGAACGCGTGCGCGCGACCGCGGTCGCAAGCGGTGGTGCCACGACCGTGACCGTTCTTGGTCCGGCCGCGCAAGCCATGGAGCGCAAAGACGGACGCTATCGTGCGCAGCTGATTTTTCGCTCGCCGCAACGAGCGCCACTGCATCAGCTCGTGAGCCGGACGTTGCTCGCCGTGCGCAGCTTTGGCGAAGCGCGCAAGGTTCGTTGGAGCATCGACATCGATCCCCTCGAGATCTGAGGCGCCCCGACGCCATGTTGCACATCGGTTAGAATTGCGGCTGCTTCACTTCGCACCGGCATCCATGGCCCGCCGCAATCACCACTCTCGCCGCAACGACTCTGCACCGGGCTGGGTATGGATGCTGTTCGGCTTGGGGCTCGGTCTAATCGTGGCCGTGGGTGTCTACCTTCGTTCGCCACCGCAACCGACACCGGGCGGTGCCAGTGCGGCGAGCAGCGCCGCACCGCCGCCGGCCGAGCGCCGGCGCGCAGCGGCTCCGTCACCGCCGGCCGGCACGACTCCGGCCGAGAATCGCTTCGATTTCTACGAGATCCTGCCGCAGTTCGAGGTCGAGGTGCCGGCGCCCGACAGTCGCGCCACGCCGAGCGTGCGCACGCGCCCGGTGGATCAACCTGGCCGCTACTTGTTGCAGGCGGGCTCGTTCGGCGCGGCGGTCGACGCGGACCGCTTGCAGGCCAGTCTTGCACTGCGCGGCATCGAGTCGCACGTGCAGCGCGTGACGATCGACGGCACGGTGTTCCACCGCGTGCGCATCGGACCCATCAGCGACCTCGACGCGCTGAACCGCACGCGCCAACACCTGCGCGACGCCGGCATCGACCCACTGCTCATGAAGGCCCCGCAGTAACGTCCAGCGCAGCGCCGTCCGCGAAGAGGGGCGGCATCGCAGCAGTGGCTGGGTGGGCGCGTCGAAGGGCGCTCGCGGGACCGCCGTGAATCCGTCCATGGAGGCTGCGGCGGCGCCATCCATGGCGCCGACGCTCCCGCGAGCGCCCTTCGACGCACCCACCCAGCCACTGCGAATCGGCGTCGCGCTGAAGCAGCGCCTGCACCGCGTCGACAGTGCGTCACCGCCAGGTGTGGCACAGAGCCGCCGTGGTGCCTGCATCGAGAGGCACTTTCAAAACCGTCGGCGCCAGGGATGGCGCCGCCGGAGCCCCCATGGATGGGTTCACGGCGTTTTTGAAAGTGCCTCTCGATGCAGGCGCCGCGGCGGCGACCCACTACGAAGTGGCCCTCCGGCAGCGCGGTTAGTCGTCGGTGATGGATTGGCGGAAGTCGACGCCGAGCGAGCGGAGCTTGCGATAGAGGTGCGTGCGCTCCATGCCGACCCGCTTGGCGAGCTGGCCGACTTTGCCACCGCAGAGCAGGAGCTGCTGCTGCAGATAGGCTCGCTCGAAATGCTCGCGTGCTTCGCGCAGCGGCATGGCTAGGAGGTCCTGTTTGACGAGCGGCTCGCCCTCCGCAGGGCTCGCGGCGAGTTGCCCCTCGACCTCGCCCAGCGAGATCTCCTCCGCTCCGCCGAGAATCAGCAGGCGCTTGACCATGCTGCGCAGCTCGCGCACGTTGCCCGGCCACGGATAGTTGCGTAACCGATTTTGCGCCGCAACGCTGAATCGACGGAACGGCAGATTCTCGGCGTCCACCAACAGGTCGACGTGATAACGCAGCAGCTCCGGCACGTCCTCGGGATATTCGCGCAGCGGCGGCACGCGAATCACGACGACACCAAGGTGCGACATCAGCTCTGGTCGTAGACCATCGCTGTGCTCGAAACCTGGAAAAGCACTGCCCAGAATCCGCACGTTGAACGGCTGGTCTGTCGCCCGTCCCGCGGGGCGATAGCGGCCTTGCTCGAGCGCGCCTAGCAGCAGCCGCTGCGCGCTGCCAGAGATGTCGCCGAGCTCTTGGATGAACAGGATGCCGCCCTCGGCCCGCTCGAACGCGCCTGGCTCGGTGCCATCGCCGAGCAGCTCGCGCTGCGCGTGCTCGTCGCTCAAGTCGCCGCCCATGAGGCTGAGGAAGGGTCCGCGCGACTGCCCGCTCTGGCCGGCCAGAAACCGCGCGAAGAGCTCGCGACCACTGCCCTGCTCGCCGGTGAACAGCGTGTGCGCCTCGTGCTGCGCCACGCGGACGATCTGCTCGCGCAACGACCGCATCGGTTGGCTCTTGCCGGCCGGCACTACGACCTGTATCCCGACTCCGCGGCGCACGTCCTTACCGCGCCGCAACGCTAGCGCTTTCTCTACCGTCCGCAACAGCTTGGCCAGCGACACCGGTTTCTCGATGAAATCGACAGCGCCAAGGCGCGTGGCTTCGACGGCCGTGTCCACGGTACCGTGGCCGGACATCATGACGACCGTGCTGCCGGTGCCACTCTCGGACCATTCCTTCAGCAGGGAGATGCCATCGGTGTCGGGCATCCAGATATCGAGCAGGATCAGGTCGAACTCTCGCTCTTTGCGAGCGGCGCGCGCTTCCTTCGCGTCGGCTGCCGTCGTGACCTCGTATCCTTCCTCGCCCAAGATCTCGTCGATCAGGGCTCGAATATTGGCTTCGTCGTCGACGACCAGAATTCGCGCGCTCATGCGCGTTCTCTCCTGTGATCGTGGCGCCGACCGACCGAATGGCTGCCGGCGTCCATCGATGTTGGTATGAGTATACTGATCTCGGCGCCGCCTTGCTCACGGTTGCGCGCACTGATCTGGCCACCGTGCTCCTCGACGAGCTTCTTCACGATTGCGAGCCCCAAACCAGTGCCTTTCGGCTTGCTCGTGACGTAGGGATCGAACGCCTGATGAACGATGTCACCCAAGAACCCGGGACCATTATCGCTGACTTTGATTTCGACGAAATCGACCTCCGCGCTCTGCGCGCGCCGCGTCGAGACCTCGACTCGGGCGTCCTGCTGGTGTTCCATGGCGTCGATTGCGTTGCGTAGCAGGTTGTGCAGCACCTGGCGTAACCGACCGGCATCGGCCTCGATGAGCGGCAACGCCCCGTCGAGTGCCAGCTTGATGGTGACCGGCTTCTCCTGATGCGAGTAGAGCTCGCTGACTTCGGTGATCAGCGCATTCACGTCGAAGCGGCTCACATCCATGCTCGGTGTGCGCGCGTACTCGCTGAACGCGTTCACCATCTGCTTCATCGCTTCCACTTGCTGGATGATGGTGTGTGTCGCGCGATCGAGCAGATCGCTGTCGCCGGCTTCCGGCCGAACATATTTACGGCGCAAGCGCTCGGCTGACAGTTGGATCGGCGTCAGGGGATTCTTGATCTCGTGCGCCAACCGACGCGCCACCTCACCCCATGCCGCATCGCGCTGTGCCTGCAGCAGAGCCGTGATGTCGTCGAAGACGATGGCGTAGCCGCTCGGATTGTCGATATCACCCGGTAGCTCGCTACAAGCACACATCAGCACGCGCCGCCCACCGTCGTCGCGTAGCACGATCTGCTCGCGCCACTCGCGATCGCCGCGTTGCAGGTGCTCCTGCGCCACTCCCAGAAACTGCTGAAGCAGCGGCCGAGACTCGGCCAAGCCAACCAAGGACTCGCCCACCTTTGTCTCGAGGTCCACGCCAAGAATCGCCCCGGCGGCGTGGTTGGCCGTGCGAATGCGCAGATCCGGCTCGAGCGATATCACGCCTGTCGACAAGCGGGCGAGGATGACTTCGAGCTTGCGACGCTCACGTTCCACTTGTTGCTGACTCAAGCGGGTGTCGTCGCTGGCCTTGGCCAGACGCTGCGTCATGTCGTTGAACGAATGGACGAGGAAGCCGATCTCGTCGCCGCCGGGTGTCGGCACCCGCGTCGCAAAGTCGCCGCGCGCCACGGCCCGCGTGCCCTGCATCAGTAGTTGAATGGGCACCACCAGACGTCGCGCGAAGTAGAAGGCCCCGTAGACGGACGCCAGCAACGAGATCAACAGCACCAGGCTCATCGTCAACGTGAAACCGTACTTGAGCGGCGTGCGAAAGAAGGACAGCTCTGAGAACTGCGTGTAGCTGTCCTGTACCGCATTCGCCAGCGTGCTCAAACGCTGCTCGATCGGATACCTCGCCTGCACGAACTCGAAGTCGCCGCGCGCCGTCGGCGTCGTGAGCGGTGCGGCTGCCACGACCTGGAACTGGCCGTCGGGCCGCGGCTCGACGCTGACGTAGGGCGCCTGCTGACGCAGTTGCAGCAGAACTTCGTCCGTCGGGTATCGCGGATTGCTGGGCTCGAGATCCACCGAAGTGAGGCCAAGAATCTGGTTGTTCGGCCCGTAGACGGTGAGCTCGAGCGCATCGCTGTCGCGGCGCAACGCATTCAGCGTCGGCAACAAGTCGGCCCTATCGACGTTCGCTAGCACACGCGCCAACTCTTGCACTTGCTCGAGCCTGGCGCCAGTCTCAATGTCGAGTGCCGTTCGCGCGAGCGCGAGCGCATCACCAAGACCTTGCTCGATGTCGACGCTGAACCAGTTGTCGATGCCCCGATTGACAAATTCGACGGAGAAGATGTACAGGGCGCCGAGCGGAGTCACAGCGACCATCGCGATCACCGCCACCATCTTGGCGCGCAGACGGGAGCCCGGAACGTGGCGGCGATAATCGCGTACGAGCTGCCAGAGGTTCACCACGATCAGCACCAGCAGCACGCCGATGCCGACTGAGTTGATGAGCAGAATCCAGTCTTGCCACCGCGCGAAGTCGTCCGAGTTCTCTGTCACCTGAGTGAACAGCAACAACGCGACGAACCACAGCAGTATGCCGAATACTGTGGAGATCCCTAGGAAGGCTCGTTTTAATTGCTTGGCAACGGCCATTCGTACCAATCGCTCGCCAGTGACCAATCCCGACGCCAAAAGGCCAAAAGACGCAACGGACCGGGAAATTGCTCCACGTCGAGAACGGCGCGCAGGCGCAGGTCATACTCGCGTCCGTCCTCGAGCAACGCGGCATCAACGAGGGGCAACCGCTCGATCCGTCCGAGGGACTCGAGCGCCGCGAACAGCGTCGCGAACGACGCTTGAATGCCGCTATTGACGCTGACGACGATGTAACGCTCGCTGAGCGCGTGATACTCCAGTTGATACAGCTGACGCAGCGTCGCGTCTTCGCTATCGAACCAGAAGCGGCGTCTATGCGTCAGCTCCACGTCGAGCCGAATGGTGAGCGGCACGCCCGACTGCAGCGCATCGCGCGCCTCGGACGACAAGCGGTACTCGATCGCGGCGTTGAGAAAATAGACGCCGCTGCGCAGATCCACCTCTGCCGAGCGAACGACGAAATTTCCGGGGTCGTCATCGGCGGGCGGTAGCTGCGCCGGAATGAACTCCTGCGCGCCGGCGAATGCCGCAACCCACAGCCACGACGTCACCAAGAGCGGCCGCGTCATATCGCGAAGCACCGCTGCGGTCGATCCGAAGCTATGGTTGCGGAGGAGATACACTGGTTGCTCGCAACACGTGCGGTTTGACCAACCAAGCATAATAGAAGCCATCGCCCTGCGCCTGTCCAGGCAACAGTTGCAGGGTTGACGCGGCTCCGGCCCTATCGTCTTCGATCGTCGGCTCAGCGCTGCGAAATGCTGCTATTTGCTCGTCGTTCTCCTGCTTGAGCACCGTGCATGTCGCGTATACGAATCGGCCGCCGGGCGCGAGCAGTGGCCAGAGGGCGCGGAGCAACTGTTGCTGCAACGTCACCACCCGCGCCACGCTCTGGGGCCAGCGCAACACCTTGATGTCGGGGTGGCGGCGGATCACGCCGAGCGCACTACAGGGCGCATCGAGCAAGATGCGCTCGAACAGCCGGCCATCCCACCAGTCGGCCGGCGCCGTGGCATCGCCCGCCACGAGGGTAGCCGTGAGCTCGAGCCGACCCAGGTTGTCGGCCACCTTGCCGAGCCGAGCTGCATCGCGATCCACGGCCCAGACTTCGGCGAGCTCGGCGCACGCCTCGAGAATGTGCCCAGTCTTACCCCCTGGTGCCGCGCAGGCATCGAGCACTCGCTGCCCAGGGCCAAGGTCGAGAAGCGTAGCCGCCCGTTGCGCGGCGAGATCCTGCACCGAGACCTCACCTGCCGCGAAGCCGGGCAGCGTGTCGACGGACCGCGGCTCCTCGAGCCGCACGGCGGTCGCCACCTCGGTGTCTGCGACCGCCGCGATGTCCTCCGCCTGCAACCGTTCGAGGTAGGCCGCGCGCGTGGTGCGGCGTAGATTCACACGCAGCCACATCGGCGCGGGTGCATTGTTCGCATCGAGAATGCTGGCCCAAACGTCCGGCCAATCCGTGCGCACCGCTTCGATGAGCCAAGGCGGATGGCTGAATCGCGCCACGGGGACCTGCTCTAGATCGCGCGCGAGTTGCTCGCGCTCGCGCTGGAAGCGGCGCAGAACGGCGTTGATGAGCCCCGCCGCGGAACGATGCCCGAGCAGCGCCGCAGCATCGACCGTGGTCGAGACGGCGGCGTGCGGCGGGATCCGCAACTCCTGCAGCTGCAACAGCCCGAGGCGCAACAACGCGGCCAACTCCGACTGCTCTGCTTTGAGCGGCCGCGTGAGCAGCCGTGCGGCTTGCCACTCGAGACGGTGATGCCAACGCAAAGCGCCGAACACGAGCGCCCCGAGCAAGGGGTGATCACGCGGCGCCACTGGCGGCGCCGTCGCCAACGCTTCGTCGGCTGCGACGCGCTCGTCGAGCACGCGGGCCACGAGCTGCGCCGCGACGGCGCGCAACTGCGCGCCGGCGGGCGAGGGTTTAGGCGACAAAGGCCGCCCCGGCGAGCGAGTGCGCGGCGAGATAGGCCTCTACTTCCATCACTCGCGCCGAAGGCGGCTGAATCTTCAGCATGCGCAGCACGCCCTCGCCGGTGGCCACATCGATGCCGCCGCGGCTGGCGGACACGATCGTGCCTGGCGCCGCTGGGACGGCAGCTGCGTCGAGAACAGCCGCTTCCCAGATGCGCAGACGCCGCCCGTCGCTGAGCGCAGCCTCGGCCACGGGCCAAGGATTGAAGGCGCGCACCTGCCGCACTAGCACCGCCGCCGGCGCCCGCCAATCGAGAGCCGCTTCGCTCTTGGCGAGCTTCGGCGCCGGCGTGGCCAGCTCATGGCGCTGCGCTGTGGCGACCGAGGCGCCGTTGACGAGACTCGGCAACGCCTCCGTCAACGTGGCTGCGGCTAGCACAGCCAGTCGGTCGTGCAGCTCGCCAGCCGTTTCGTGCTCGCCGATGGGCGTGCTGCGCGTGAGGTGCACGGGTCCTGTATCGAGCCCCGCATCCATCTGCATGACGCTGATCCCGGTGGTGGCGTCACCGGCCTGGATCGCCCGCTGAATCGGCGCGGCTCCCCGCCATCGCGGCAGCAACGAGGCGTGCAGGTTGATGCAGCCGCGTTGCGGCCAGTCGAGCAAGGCGCGCGGCAACAACAGACCGTAGGCAATCACCACTAAGAGCTCTGGGCGCTCACCGCCACTGGCCAACCAAACCGGCTCACGCAACGTCACCGGCTGCGCCAGGTGAAGCCCGAGCTCGAGCGCTGCAATCTTCACGGGTGACGGCGTCAGCTGTCGGCCGCGGCCGGCGGGACGGTCGGGCTGGGTCAGCACCAACGGGATGGTCGCGCCGGCCTCGGCCAGCGCTCGCAGGCTCGGCACGGCGAACTCGGGCGTGCCGGCGAACGCTATGCTGGCGTGAACACGCAACCGCGATCGACCGGCCGATGGCGCGGTCAGATGACCGGCACGGAACTGCGCTCGCGCGGGGGGGCGTCGCCCGACGCGCGTTTGGCTTTCTTCGAGGCTTTCCTTTTCAGACGTTCGCGCTTTAGCTCCGAGAGGTAGTCGACGAACAGCTTGCCTTCGAGGTGATCCATCTCGTGCTGAATGCACACGGCCAGCAACCCTTCGGCATCGAGCTCGAACGGCTTACCCGTCGGGTCGAACGCCTTCACCCTGATGATCGCCGCGCGATCGATGAAGTCGTAGAACTCTGGCACGGACAGACACCCCTCCTCGGAGTTAGTCTGACCTTCCGCGCGAATGATTTCGGGGTTGATCAGGCAGTAAGGCTGCTTGCCGTCGGTGCCTACATCGCAGACAAGAATCCGCTTGTGCACATTGACCTGGGTCGCCGCTAGGCCAATGCCGGGCGCCTCGTACATGGTCTCGAACAGGTCGGCGACCAATTGCTGCAGCTCGGTATCGAATTTTGTGACCGGTTCCGCGCGATTTCGCAGCCGCGGGTCGGGATACTCTAGGATTGCGAGACGTGCCATTGTGGTTCAGCCTTGGTTTCGTGTATAACGCGTCAAAGTTAGCTTAACCCACTGACTTTACAGGAATAGTCCGTTTGCTACGCGTTAGCGATCGTGCCTTGTGAGCACGACCAAAGCGCGCCGCAAAGTATAGCAGCCGGAAATTCCGGGCCGGGCCTTCTGACTTGAGTCGTCACGGGTATTGGGAGCCGAGACCATGTTCCATGCGCGCAAGCCATTCGTTCGATCAGCCTGTCTGATCGCTGTTTCAGCCGCAAGTTTCGCTTTGTTGTCGAGCGGTATCGCGCAGGAGCGCGACACGCGGCTCCAGCTAGCGGCCGCGGTCGGTCAACCCGCAACGCCGCCGGTGCTCAATCCCCGCCATCCCGACACCTACGTCGTGCAAGCCGGCGACACGCTCTGGGACATCGCCTCGATGTTCCTGCGCGACCCTTGGTACTGGCCGGAGATCTGGCAGATCAACCCCCAGGTCGAGAATCCCCACCTCATTTTCCCGGGCGACGTACTGTCGCTCGCCTACCTCGACGACGGCCGACCCGTAGTACAGGTCGAACGCGGCCCCGTGACGGCTGGCGGCGGGTTCGAGCGGCTGTCGCCGCGCGTGCGAACGACGCCGCTCGAGGATGCGATTTCGACCATCCCTTACGAGACGATCGCCGCGTTCCTGTCGCGTCCGCGCGTGCTCGAAAAGGATCAACTCGACGACCTGCCGTACATCTTGGCGCATCGCGAAGGCCTGATCGGCGCCGCGGGCCGCGACGTCTACGCACGTGGCACGGACGAGGCGCCCCTCGGCTCCGTCTATAACGTCGTCGAGCTCGGCCAAGAGCTCGTCGACCCCGACAACAACGACGTGCTCGGCTACCAAGGCATCTACGTGGGTCAGGGTCGAGTCGACCGCACGGGCGATCCGTCGACGATTCGCTTGATCGAAAACGAGCGCGAGGCCGTCGTCGGTAACTACCTCATGGAGGAAGAGGACGTTAACCGCGTCAACTTCCTGCCGCACGCACCGGCGCAGCAGGTCGAAGGCCGCATCATCTCCGTTCTCTCGGGCGTGTCGCTGATCGGCCAATATCAGGTCGTCGTGATCAACCGCGGCACCAACGCGGGCCTCGAGCCGGGGCACGTGCTACGCGTCTATCAGACCGGTCGGACGATTCGTGACGACGTCGGACCTGGGGTTTTCAACGAGAAAGTACGATTGCCGGACGAGCCGGCGGGCACGATGATGGTGTTCCGCACGTCGGAACGAATCAGCTATGCGCTCGTCATGGAAGCCACCACCGCGATGGCGGTGCTCGACACCGTCCGCAACCCCTAACCACCTGCGGCTACCCGCGCCGCCGCAGCCGGCGCGGTCATGGCTGACGAAGCCTGGCTGACGCTGCTGCAGGCGGCGCAGTTCTCGCCGCGAGCGTGGCTCGAAGTTCTCAAAGCCTGCGGCTCGGCGGAAGCCGTGCTCGCCGCGCCTGCTCACGGTCTGCTCGCGCGAGGGCTGCCTGCCGAGGCCGTCAGTAAGCTCAAAACACCGGACGCGCCCACCCTCGAGCGCTGGCACCGTTGGCTACGCGGCCCCGAACGCTCCCTCGTCACCTATGGCAGCCGCGATTATCCGCCGCGACTCGCGGAGCTCGCCGACGCACCTCTCGCTCTCTGGATCCAAGGCAAGCAACCGACGTTGTTGTCGGCGCCGCAGCTGGCAATCGTTGGCAGCCGCAGTCCCACGGTCGGTGGCCGCGATACAGCCCAGCAGTTCGCCAAGTATTTGAGTGCGCGCGGCCTAACGATCACGAGCGGGCTTGCGACGGGCATCGACGGCGCCAGCCACCGCGGAGCCGTAGGCGAGATCGGCGGCACCGTCGCCGTTCTAGGTAGCGGTCTCGACGTGATCTTTCCGCGCAGCCACGAGGAGCTCGCGGCCGAGGTCGCGACACGTGGGTTGTTGGTGTCGGAGTACGGGCCGGGCGTCGAGCCACAGAAATTCTTCTTTCCGCAGCGCAACCGCATTATCGCGGGCTTGTCGCTCGGCACGCTCGTCGTCGAAGCCACGCGGCGCAGCGGCTCGCTGATCACGGCTCGTTACGCGACCGAGAACGGGCGGGAGGTGTTTGCGATTCCGGGCTCCATTCACAACCCGCTGGCGCGGGGCTGCCACTTATTGATCCGTCAGGGCGCCAAGCTCGTGGAGGAAGCCGCGGACATCTTGGTCGAGCTCGCGCCGCAGCTGACACAGGAAATGCAGCAGCCGCCACCCGTCCCCGCACCCCCGAACGGCGCCGATTCGGCCTGGCCCAATGACGACCCGAGCTATCGAAAGTTATTGTCTATATTGGATTTTTCCCCAACTTCGATCGCCGATCTCGGCCTGCGCTCCCAATTGACGACGGCGGAGCTTTCCTCCATGCTCCTCGTCCTTGAGCTCGAAGGGTTAGTCGAGGCGTTGCCCGGCGGGCGCTACTCGCGTCTGGGCAAGAGAGTGTGATGAAAGAATCGGTCCTCGACGTGCTCATGTATCTGTTCGAGACGTTCGTCGATAGCGACGATGAGCCCGAACCGAATCGCAACGAGCTGAAAGAAGAGCTCACGCGCGCGGGCTTCCGCGATGGCGAGATCGATCGCGCCCTCGACTGGCTCGACGGGCTGAACTCCACGGGTGCGACGAGCAGCGAACCGCAACGCACGGCATTTCGGGTCTTCGATTCCGCGGAGCAGGAACGTCTCGACGCACCGTCGCGCGGTTACCTCCTGCAGCTCGAGCAGATCGGCATCCTGCAGCCGATTCAGCGCGAGCTCGTCATCGATCGGTTGCTTGCGCTCGACAACGAAGAGATCGATGTCGAGCAGACGAAGTGGGTAGTGATGATGGTCCTGTTCAGTCAGCCTGGGCAGAAAGAGGCTTTCGCGAAGATGGAAGATCTCGTGTTCGCGGATGATTCGGCCTGGGTCCATTAACGACGGGCGCTGACGAGCCCGCCCTGTCGACCAATCCCATCTTTAACGGCTTGCCGGGAATCGGCTATCCTGCCGGTCCTCGCAATTGGCCGATGCTGCGCTCAACACGTATTTCCCCCATGCCCAACTCGAGACTTTCGCGAACTCCCCGCAGGCGCTGAGATATGGGCAAGAACCTCGTCATCGTCGAGTCGCCCGCGAAAGCTCGCACGATCGAAAAATATCTAGGCAGCGATTTCGAGGTGCTGGCCTCGTACGGCCACGTGCGCGACTTGGTGCCGAAGGAAGGAGCGGTCGATCCCGAGAACGGCTTCGCGATGAAGTATCAGCTCATCGACAAGAACGAGAAGCACGTCGACAAGATCGTCAAAGCGGCGAAGAAGGCGACGGCCGTATATCTCGCCACCGACCCCGATCGCGAGGGCGAGGCGATCTCTTGGCACGTGTACGAAGTGCTCAAAGAGCGCGACGTGCTCGGCGACAAACCCGTGCAGCGCGTGGTGTTTTACGAGGTCACGAAGCGCGCCATCCAGGAAGCGATCGAGCAGCCGCGCGATTTGTCGGAGCAGCTCGTCAATGCCCAACAAGCGCGTCGCGCCCTCGACTACCTAGTGGGCTTCAATCTGTCGCCGCTGTTGTGGAAGAAGGTTCGGCGCGGTTTGTCGGCGGGACGAGTGCAGAGCCCCGCGTTGCGGTTGATCGTCGAGCGTGAACAAGAGATTTCAGCTTTCAACGCTCAGGAGTACTGGACTATCGAGGCGCTCGCTGAACAGTCCGCGCAAGCGTTCCCGGCGCGCCTCGCGGTCTTCGGCGGTGAGAAGGTCGAGCAGTTCACGTTCACCGACGAGACGGGCGTGCGCGCGGCCGAGCAGCGGATTCGCGACACGGCCAAGGGCACGCTCACCGTAGCTAGGGTCGACAAGAAACAGCGCCGCCGCAACCCGGCCGCGCCGTTCACGACCTCAACTCTGCAGCAAGACGCGTCGCGCAAGCTCGGGTTCAGCGCCAGACAGACGATGACGGTGGCGCAACGTCTATATGAAGGCATAGACATCGGCGAGGGCGCGGTCGGGTTGATCAGCTACATGCGCACGGACTCCGTCACGCTCGGCAACGATGCGTTGGCGGAATTGCGCAGCGTGATCGCCGAACGTTTTGGCGCCGACAACCTCCCCGAAGAGCCGCGTCGCTACACGACCAAGGCGAAGAACGCCCAGGAAGCGCACGAAGCGATCCGCCCAACCTCGGCAGCTCGACACCCCGAGGAGCTGCGGCGGTTCCTCGACGCCAATCAGTACAAACTTTACGAGCTGATTTGGAAGCGCACTGTCGCATCGCAGATGAATCCGGCGGTCTACGACACCGTGGCGCTCGATCTCGTGGCCGGCGACTCGCCGAGCGGCGACATCTCGTTCCGCGCCACGGGCTCGGTGCTCGTGATCCCGGGCTTCATTACCGTCTACCAAGAGGGTCAAGACGACAGCGCCGCGGACGAGCAGGACCGCATCCTACCGGCCGTCGCCGAGGGCGACCGTCTCAGTTTGAAGGACATTCAAAGCGCGCAGCACTTCACCGAACCGCCGCCGCGCTACTCGGAAGCGACGCTCGTCAAGGCTCTCGAAGAGTTTGGCATCGGCCGGCCATCCACCTACGCATCGATCATCTCGACGCTGCGCGACCGCGAATACGTCGAGATGGAGAACCGGCGGTTCGTCCCCACGGACGTGGGCAGAGTGGTCAATGGCTTCCTCACGGAGTTCTTCGAAGAATACGTAGCCTACGAATACACCGGGCGCATGGAAGACTCGCTCGACGCCGTCTCGCGCGGCGAGCGTGAGTGGGCACCGCTGCTCGACGAGTTTTGGCGCCCGTTTATAAAGCGTGTCCGGTTCATCGACGAAACCGTGACTCGCGAGCAGGCGTCGAAATCGCGGGTCCTTGGCACGGACGCCGCCAGCGGCAGGCCGATCAGCGTGCGGATGGGACGCTACGGCGCGTTCGTGCAGATCGGCACCAAAGACGACGTCGACAAACCGAAGTTCGCCGGCCTGCGCCCCGGGCAAAAAATGGACGCCATCACGCTCGAGGCGGCGCTCGATCTGTTCAAGCTGCCGCGCGAGCTTGGGCAAACGACCGAGGGTGAGCCGGTTGCGGCGAACATCGGCCGCTTCGGCCCCTACGTGCGCTACGGCGATAAGTTCGTCTCGATCAAGGGCGACGACCCTTACACGATCACGTTCGAGCGCGCGCTCGAGCTCATTGCCGAGAAGAAGGTCGCCGACGCGAATCGGCTCATCCGCGACTTCCCCGACGCCGGCATCCAGGTGCTGAACGGTCGTTACGGCCCGTACATCACCAACAAGATCAAGAACGCGAAGATTCCCAAGGACAAGGTCCCCGCCGCGCTCACGCTCGACGAATGCCAGGCGCTGCTCGCCGCGGCGCCCGAGCGCAGGGCCCGCGGCATGAAACGCAAGACCGCCGCACCGACCGCCGGCGATGACGCCGCAGCCGCGGCCGCGGCGGAAGAGGCGAAGACCGCCAAGCTGGCGGCCAAAGCGACCGCCAAGAAGACGAAAAAGAAAAAGAAGAAGAAGAAAAAGGCCACCACCCGCAAGGCCGCCGCGGCCGAGCCTGACGCCGCAGCGGACGACGCACCCTCCGAAGCGTGACGCGCCCGCTCGCCATCGCGCGTGCCGCGCGCGTCGTGCGCGCTGGCGGCGTCATTGCCTACCCCACCGAAGCCGTGTTTGGCTTGGGCTG
>Ga0105252_10000645_pt1 | contig 20141 bp, 26 predicted proteins | sample EasRivMeERMZT100_FD_89675 | JGI IMG/M metagenome (GOLD analysis project Ga0105252, IMG submission 89675) | Soil microbial communities from meander-bound floodplain in the East River, Colorado, USA - East River MetaG ERMZT100 | ecosystem: Environmental > Terrestrial > Soil > Floodplain | place... | reverse complement strand
TATTCCCGCTCCATCCAAATCAGCTTGGATTCCTTTTGATTTATAAGTCAGGGTGGTTATCTTTCCAAAAGAAGCCTGAGAAGGAAGGTCATCAAATATTTGCGTCTTGGTATATTTATCCAAACCGGGTGAAAAATTATATTGCATTATGATTTGATTAATTACTTTATCGGAATTGGTTGACCATTGGGGAAATCCCGATGAAGTATTTTCATCAATGGTCGGAGTGGGCGCACCAATAATAACTTGGTCAAGGATGGCAATCCCTATCATCCCTTCTTCTGAAATGAATCTGGTATTTGTCGCTTGGAGAATTTCTGTCTCAAGAAACTCTAACGCATTACCTAATTCATAAAGATAAAATCTATAAGTATCAGAAGGAAAGAATTGAGTCCTAATCGCCTCAATTTGAGCGACATTTATTTTGGAGGGACTTATCCCAAGTCCATCGGGAAGAACGTCATAAGTCCCGCCACCGCCATTAGAAATCATTATTTGAAGGAGGATGGTCAAGGGATTATCTTCAATTAAATCCACCCTGAAAATATTCTCATCCGCATCATAATTATCTGGAACGGATGAAAGATTTCCCCTAGTAAGTCCGGTCAATCTATCAAGGGTAATATCTCTTCCAGTATAGGAAATAAATTCATCACCTATTTTAACTATTCCAGAATCAGGGAAATCAGAAACATCATAAAGAAATAATTCCGAAGTTGCGACATCGGAAAGTGGTTGAGATAGGGAATTAAATTTTGAAAAGATATTCTTTTGAAGGAAATCAATCGATGAACGGGAATTAAAAGTATAGGCATTTTCTTTCTTGGTTATGGAATTTACATTCCCTCTGGCAAATTCCCTATAATCACTCCAATGAAATGAGCCTGTGACAAATCCAATATAGATAACTATTTCTTCATTTAATAATCTGGTTTCAGATGCTCCCATTCTGTTTGAGATAATGGAATTATAATCAAGCATTTCAAAAGTATTTGAAGGAAGGGCGGTTCTGACATTTCTGATATCGACCGATAATGCCGGAAGTGAAGCGGTGGAAACAATAATATTTTCGGAAGGAATAATTAATCCTGAATCAATTTGAAATCTTGAATAGAATTGCCCTGCCATTGAAACTACGACATTTAATTTGAATTGAGTATTTGATAACTCTGTTAGGAAACTCATCCTATCAGCTCCGTAAAATTGATATTTATCTTATATACAAATTCATTTGGAGTATTTGTCGGGAATAATATTTCAGGCTGATAATTCTTGGAATTGATTCTTACCATTTTAAATCCTGTCAGACTCTTATCTTCAAAATATTTAAATTCTTTTCCTTTCAATCCATGATTCTTAAAGAATAAATCCAGTTTATTTTTAAGTGATTCGGAGATAAAGGTAAAAGATAGATTGAAATTATTCTCCATAAAGTTAAATTGGGTTTGACTCCTTCCGCTTGAGGAAATTGTTTCCTTGGCATCTGCGACATAATTCTGATTTCTGAAATCCTCACTTGGAGGATAATCAAATTCAATGGATATTTCAGGAGTGGAATAAACTATTTTTGGAATCAGAATCGCCATATTATTTTCCTTTAATCAATATTTGGAACATCCTATTCCTCCTATTGAGCTTCCCTTATGCCGGCCTAAGTTGAGCATTACCGAATTGAACCGCATCGTTAATCCTATCTATTAATTTTATAACTTGGGAATCATCATCTGCCATTACATTTCCTTGGATGGTGATATTTGTTCCACCGCTTCCGCCATTTATAGATTCAAATAAATTTTTCTGTTGTCTTTGATTCAAAATCATTTCACCGGAATTTACCATCGCAGGAATTTTATCTCCATTGAAAGAATTACCCGGAACAATTCCACCAAATTCAAATCCTGAAATTGTTTGCTTGGCAATCCCTGCAATATTAAGTCCCATTAATATTTTTGCCGCCAATACCGCAGGAACGTTTTGTGGTGGCCCGATTGCCGCAGCGGCAGCGATTGATTCAAATCCTTTTACAATTGCGGTGGCGAGTGCGGCCGCCTGAGTAACGGCAAATTGTTCTTTTGAACCTTGCTTTAATAATCCCGTCACCGCTCCCGACCATTGTTGAATTGTCTGAATATCTTTTGCCGCTTGCTCCTTTCTTAATTCCTCTGAGGTCTTTGCACTTTTCTTTTCAGCAATTTCCTTTTCCTTGGCAAACTTTTCTTCCATTTTTTTCAAGGCACCATAATGGTCTCCACGAGCGGTCAATTCTTTTATCTGAGCATCTAATTTTAATAATGCTAGGGCATCCAAATGGGCAATTAAAAATTCCTGTTCTGCCAGTGATGCCCCTTCGGCAATCGCCTTATCTAATTCTGCTTTGGCAACTTTCTCTTCCTCTTCCGCTAATTTATATTGGTCTTTAATCGCTTTTAAGGATTCTTCAAATGCGGTTTGTTTATCTAATTTATCCTGATTTCCTTTATCTATTAATGCCGCTTCCTTATCCATTTCTTCTTGAAGTTGCTCGGGTGAAAGTAAAGGAGAAACTACTTTTGATGCCTCTGGAAGTCCGGCAAATAAATTCTCAAAAGAACCTTTTGCCTTATCAGCATTTTCTTGAAGATATAACATTTGGTCGGAAACTTTTTTAATTTCTCCTGCTGAGGCATCTCCATTTATCTTATCCATTATCATTATGAATTTGTCTAAACCCGGAACCATATTTCCAAAAACAGTTCTTAAAAAATCCACGGCGGTAGAATTATTCGCCACCCATTCTGCCATTTGGGCAAGACCTTTAATAATTATTGATGTCCCTTTAAAAAATGCTTCTGCCGATTGGCCAAATGTTTCTGCCAATAATGTTACGAGCGGTTCAAAATTTGATTTATTATCTTCAACCACTTTCTGTAATTCCAGAAATCCTTTATTTAAAATCCCGATGGCAGAAATCACCGCAGGATTCTTAATAATTATTTCTCCAAACTTTTCCTGTAAATCTCCAATGGTATTTGTTAATTGGGCGGTTGCTCCGGTGAAAGTTTTTATTTGACCGGATGCGGCCCCACCAAATTTAGAATTAATTGCATCAAGGGCATTGGCAAAAGTTTCAGCATCATCCGCTCCTTTCTTTATGGCGAGTCCATATCTTGAGAAAGAACCAACTTCACCCGCTGCCGCTTTCCCCACTAAAGTTGCCGCTGTCCTTAAATCTATTCCAAGGGCAGATGCCAAATCTGCTGCGGCCTGAGTTGCATCTTTTAATCCTTGCTCGGATAAATCTCCAAGGGATTGAATGAGTGCCATATTTTCAAGAATTAATTCATCAGCAAATTTTGTCGTTCCCTGTAAGGATTCAGAAAACTTTTGCATATCTCTGGATGTTGATTCAGTAAATAATCCCGTCGATTGAAGGGCGATATTCATTTTATTAATCGCTTCTTCTTGGGCCTGAGCGGCCGCGACCGCATCCTTCCCTATGAAATTAAATAAATCTTTGGCACTTGATAGAACAGATTTAAATATATCTGCTCCGATATTCCCGACAAAAGATGCGATTGCCATATCAGCTTTATCAAATGCTTTTACAATTACAGAAGCGGTTTTTTTCGCATCGCTTTGAATCTTATCAAGACTTTTATCCGCTCCTTCGACATTGACCAAAATATCTACTGTAATTTGATTTGCCATTTATCTTTTCCTTTTAACTTTTGCTGATTCCTTATCTCTTATTTTCTTCCTATTATATTCTACCCTGTCCTCAATAATACTTAAAATCTGGTGGAGTTTATAGTTTGAATCCATAAGTGATGTTCCCTCTGGAAGAATCCCATGCTTCTCATAAATAAAAAACAAACCTAAATAGTAACTTATTTGTGGCAGAGAATAATTACCCGGACATTTGCTGAATTTAATATTTGAAATCTGGAATCGGAATACATTTCCTTTTAAGCATGATTTAAGTTCTTTCTGCTTCTCTGCGGAGTCCTTATCTTTGAAACGAGAAATGCATTTTAAGCAATCGTATTGCTCATTAAAGACCGCTTCGGTGGATGCCACCAGATAAGTATATTCCAAGTCAGTCAATTCATTTAAAGGAGAAATAAGAATCTTGAAGGCCTCCCAAAATGGAAATTGTGGGCCTACTTTTTTTTTGGTAAAGATTCCATTGGCACTAATTGAACATTTTCCAGAGGATTTCCATCAGCGTCATTTATTGATTTAGGGATTCCATTTATAAACTGATACATGGACATGGTTAATTCCTTCCCAATTTCCATATTCAAAAGCTCATCAATGGATTCTTCCTTCAAAGAATCATCCTCTTCAAATTCCAAATTAATCGGAGTCCCATCCATATAATTGACTCCTGAGATTCCTTTAACCGAGTATTTTATTATCTTATAAAGTCCCATTAGGGAATTTTCTTTTACCGCTCCACCCTCTTTAACAAATGCCCCTGATACCTCTAACTTTTCCCTATAGGATAAGGGCTTCACAATTAATTCAACTTCATTTATTTTTAATTTTACCCTATCGGTATTCCTATAAACAATTATCGCCATTTAAAATCTCCAAATAATCCAGAGTAATATTAGGATAAGTAATATCATTTCAATTAAAATAAAGAAAAGGATAATCCAGTCAAGCATCACGCAAAGGAGAAATAAATTTCTTTTGTTTCACCAGATGCTCCGGTATTTGCTGAAAAGGAAATTGCCTCGGTCAATATTCCATCTTGGTCGGCAACTGGAATCTCAGTAATCATTACTGATGGAAGATAAATTGACACGATTGAACCTGGAACATATTCTCCTGCGGTCGCAGATGGGATTCCTAAAGTTATGGTCAAAGAAAATATTTCATCAACTTCAAACTTATCAAACCATTCTGTGGTGGTGTCATCCATATAAGGATTGAATGAGCCGGTAATTACTCTGGCAGAATATCTTGAACCAATCTTTCCAGATGGAGCGCAGACCGTGGTCAGATATGAAATAGTATTTTCAAGTGAAAGAGAAACTTCATTTACTTTTATACATTCTCCACCGGAAGATAATACCGCTCCCAAAACAACCGGAGGCAAACCGGGGTCATAGGTCGGAGTTACGGGAGGCTCGCCATTTATTCTTAAAAAATCCAATCCTTCAATTCCAAAATTAAGTGAAGGAATTTGACCAGTGGTAAAATTTTCAAGGGCAACTGAGGCAACTTTACATCCAATTCCCTGTTCTTTTATTTCTCCACCCCAATAAATTGTGGTCGTCAAAGATGGATGTCCATCATTGGCAACTTCATAAGTCACAGAGGGAGCAACTTGAATCCCTGCTCCGATTGGAGCAATCGCAGATGGAGTAAATTCAATTGTATCGGCATCGGTAATTGATTTTACAAATGCGACATGATGAGCGGTCGGAGTCATGATGTGAAGTAAATCTCCAACCTGAAATGAATGGGCGGTTGAAACTAAAGTTGTGGTCGAGCCAAGTCCAGAAGAAGTTTGAGCAGAAGTTGTTCTTACTAATCCTAATGCCGATTCCAAAAGGACTCCATAGGCAGGGGCTTCTCCGGCAACTCCTGAGCTTCTAAATTCCACAGGGATTGAACCGACAATTGATTTGGTCGAAGTCCTTGGGGCTTCTGCCCCGATAGATGAAGTTAAAATTGTTCTTTCAATAACTTCTTTACTTGGATTCATTTCAAGTCCATCTTCCAAGCAAGGAATAAATTCTCCACCCAATGTCGGGTCTATCGGCATTCCTTCCACCAATTCTTTTACCACCGCAACAACCGTATTTCCTTTAATTAATCCTATGGTCATATATTTTTTTCCTTTAAATTAAATCTAATCTATATTGAATATTTAAGCTAGAAGTCAAAATAATTAATTGTTGGGCCTCCACTATGAAAGGAGCATCAATTGATAGTGGAGCAACTTGATAAACTAAATTAGGCAATCCCAAATTTGTCCAATATAAATCTTTCAGGACATTGGATAATCTATCATGCAAATCAAATATCTTTATTTTCAAATCCGATTCATCATGGTCAGTTCCCTTATAGGCATCTGTCAGAATCACACTAAATATTTGGGTGAATGATAATGCCTTGGTGATGGTCGGAGTGGAATTTGCCGAACCAATGGTCGTCCCATATCTCTTAAAATTATTATAAAAATTATTTGTCTGAGGAAAATAAGAGAAATCCAATTCTTTATGGTCGGGAAGAACTAATTGAATCCTTGAAAGAAGGGCATTATTTATTTGTTTTACGGCATCCATTTATTTCTTCCTGCTAAATAAATAAAATACTATCAATAAAGTTATGACCATTAAAGTAATTGATGCCATAAATGAATGAAGGATATTAGGTTCTATTTGTAAAATCATTTTTTCTCCATTATATAAAAAATTATCGATGCGATTAAAAGAATAAGTCCCAAATAAATAAATGATTCGGTTTCTGGATACATAAACCTCATATCCTTTCAATCTCTATGGTTTGAAGTCTGGTCATTTGACCATCCTCCTTGCCAGTATCATTTTCATCCAAGGACAAATATAATAGGTCGAAAGATTTTTCGGCATGGGATTTACTTTGCTTTTGCCTTTCTGAGAATTTATCATTTGGTGCCGCAGATGCCTGCCAAAATATCTTTTCAAGAACAAAATACTTAGATGCAATTTTAACTTCATCAATATCAAGTAAATCCCATTTGGTTATATTTTCAAGAGATGCGCAACAACCTTTTCCATATTTTATTTTACCTTTATTTCTTAATGTTTGAATAATATCATCTCTTACAGTCTGGTGAGATGGGGCAAAAGATTTCTGACCTTGAGCAAGATATTTATCAAGGGATTGAAGCTCCATTCTTAAATCATTATCATCTGAGAAAAGAATATTGATTGCCCTTATATTTGCGGTAAATTCTTCTGAGAAAGAAAATCTTACCCAATATAAATTGTCATTTTGTATAGTGCTTGGCCCCCATCCATTTCTTTTCTTCCATGAAATAAATCCTGACCTAGTTCCATTTATTGTTTCATCCAAAAAATTATCCACAGGCTGCCATATTTCCCCATTATAAATCTCCAAACTCATCAAGGCGGTTGGTTCGCTGGAAGGTTCTACAAATTCCCAATAGAGGCGATTAAATGGTTTATAGAGTCCTACATGAATAAATTCTCCCACAGGAAGAGTAAGATTTAATTCATCTCGTTGATAATTATTTAGAATAACCGAGTAATCTGTAAAGGAAGCTCCGATTAAAATATTCAAATCTTTTGGATAAATCATTTTAAATATCCTTTTATTCTTTTCATTTCTGTTTCTAAATTCTTTCCATTCCAAGTATGAAATTTACAAGTGGTATAATATCTTCCGCTCATATCATATCCCTTATATTGCCATCCTCTGAAACAATTTACCTTTGGACATTTTCCTTTATTGCAAATCAAATGTCCGGTGGAAATAGTATAAGGACTAAATAAAACCAAAAGTGAAATGAAAGATAATATTCCCATAATTATTTATTCTCCAATGCAATTATTCTTTTTTCTAAATCATTTAATTTATCTAAAGTATTTATTAAAACCATTCCTGCCGTTCCGCTATCTGAAATAAGTTTTCCAGAATTATCTGCGAAGATGGCAATATTCCCTATGACGGAAGTTTGAGGGCCAAAGACATCACCGGATACCGCTCCGCCTCCGCCCGATGTCCCCATCTTATCGCAACCAAAAGGCTCGCAAACTATTATTTGATTATTATTAAAATCCAAGTCTCCCTTCTCAAATACAAACCATGCTGAGAATTTTGTCAGAGTCAAATCTATGGGCTTGATAAAACTTCCAGAAGTTGCCGCTTCCTTGGCATCTGATTCGGTGAAATATTCCGCTTGGGAATACATAATATAATCTTCCTCTGCGAGTGAAGTATAGATTCTTATGAAGCCCCATTTATTATTTCCCATTGGAACTAAAGTCCCATTCAAATCATAAACATTATTTCTTAAAGTGGTTTTTATGTCGGGAGGAATCACCGCTCCGGTCTGGGTATATTCATAAAATTCCACCGGAGATTTTGCCAGATGACTTTTGGTATTTGGTTTTTCTGGCTCGATATTATTTGTTCCCCAAACATAAGTTTCATAGGCACTTCTGGATAATTGTAAATTTGTCGCAGAATATTTTAATCCTTTAGTCATTCCTCCAAAGAAGAAAGCTAGGGAGCGAAGTTGACCGACAGGATTTGTTGGATAGGTTTTGGTATCAAAAGATTTTCCAAGATTCATATCCACGATTCCGACAATGATACTATTCACATCCCTTTCATCGGTGAATCCAGAATTAAATCCTAATCCTCCTTGAGAATCTATAAATAAAGTAAAGATTCCGGTGGAGGGTAAAGTTATATTTTGAGTGGGCCATTCTATAATTGTTATCAGAGGATATGCGGAAGCGGATGTCCCATATATGGCGACAAATCCCGTTCCAATATTTACAGTGGCAAGATTTCCAGAAAGTAAAACTTCCCCTCCTGCTTGGACTCCGGTGGATATCAAAGGAGGGGAAATTGCCAGAAGATTTCCATTTGCGACATCATCGGGAACATCGGTTGAAGTATGGTCTTGAATAACTTTAAATAACCAATTTCCATCTGAACCGGAATTTACTATCTCACCAAATTTATAATCATGTCCCGCTTCCCAAGTTTGAAGAACTGGCCATGCCCCGACATTGGTAAATTTTATTGCAGGGCCATCGGGAGTATTAATAAATTTTCTATATTCCAAATCCTCAATTGTAAAATTGGGCATTGGTAATATTTCTTTATCATCTGCCACTGATGTCCTTATTGATATTCCATCAGGCCCCATAATAAATTTTTTATATTCTAAGTCTTTTCTTGTATCAGTCATTCGCTACCTGCGATTGCCGAATGATTCTTAAACCTTCATCAAAAATATTCTGGTCAACATTATATGAATCCATATCCAAAGGTTTATCGGTCAGCACATCCACATAATACCAGCAAGTCCAAATTCCCAAAGAGGTAATGTAAACTGGTGGAGAAAATACATAACTTTTCTGATTAATATAATTCAATTCAAACATTTTTTGAGATAGCAGAATTGGATTTTCTGCCGTTAAAATCCATTGAATCATGCTTGGTTTAATCATTTTAGTTTCCTAATTGCTAACTCAATAATTATAGGAACTAATAGTATTGGGGACAGAAGAACCTTCCAAAAGATTTCTAAGTCTTCCCAAAAATCTATCATAAAACCTTTTTAAAAAAAGAGGTCGGCATTTCTACCGACCATCTAATTTTATTATACAACTGCAGGGTCGCCGCTCATTTTTACTTGGCGTTTCCCAAGGTCTAAAACTTTAACTCCGAAAAGTTGTGATAGGGCATATTCAGTTTGCTGACAAAGAATATTTCTATCAGATTCAAATCTTGCATCCATTTGTGAGGCATACGCTACCGCCGTCTTATGATAGGCAATTGACATATTTCCCACGAGATTAGGTGAAGTTGAAATTAAAACTTTAAATCCATAAACTTTACCAATCTCACCATTTTGGATTGGTTCATTCGAGCCGTATTTTTCTGCGTGGATAAAATTATCTATCTTTAACATTTGAGCTTCGGCATCTGGACTTAAAAGCAAATATCTTTCTGTCATGGGAACATTTGCGACATTTAAAAGTCTTCTCGCTTCCACGATATCCCCAATGGCAATATCATCTGCTGTCCCACTATAAAAAATATCATGGTCGGGTGCTGAGGCCGATGCTTTTAAAAGTTCTCCAACAATCGCATTATCAATTGATGCGGATAAAGTTTTTGCCCCATCCCTCACCAATTGAACCGACATATCGATTGCAGTTTGAATACTTGCTTTGTCAGAGATTGCCCAAAAAATTCCTTCATTGATATTCATTACCAAATCATCTGTCGTCACGGTTGCCAATGCGGTGGTGTTGCAAGTCCCTTCCACAACTGGAACAGATGCAAGGGCGGTGAATCTTGGAATTTTTAAAGTATCTGCTCCATTGGGAACATTATAAGTTGTGATTGAAGGAATCAAAACAGAATTTTGAATTAAAGTTTGTTGAACTATCTGGCTTACCAATTTTTGAATTATGGAAGCGGCCTGAGTTGTTGTTGTAGTTGCCAAGGTAAATCTCCTTATTCCCTAATCGACATCAAATCTTTTAATGTCGCAAGGGACTCATTTATTGTTAATTTTTCTATGGGTTTTTTTTCTGGTTTATTAAATCCCGGTCGGTCATCTATCATTGATGGTTTCTTATTGGAATTAAATAAATAATTTTTCTTCGCTCTCAAGGCATTGACCGCTTCCTCCACTCCTATGATAGATAAATTTTCCTCATCTATCTTGATGGATTCCTTATCAAGGGAAACGATAACATCCTCCACATCATAGGCATCTTTGGCAAATTTAGCGACCTCAAAATCCAAGGCCTTTCTCAGAGTTTGTTTTTTCATCTTCATTAAATTTTCATTTAAAGATTGATTAGAACCCCTTTCCTTTTCAAGTAAGGTTTTCCAATCCTTTTCATCCTCTAATTTTTTCTTGGTTTCATTTTCAATCGTGGACTTGAGAGTGGAATATTTATTTTTATAATCCTTGGATTCTGACAACAAACGTTCATTTGTCGCTTTAATCCTATCCAATTCCTCTTTTAAAAGAATGGGATTTAATTCTGTTGATTCTACTTTAACTTCTGGTTTTTCAACCTCTGTCGCATTCCCTTCGGTTTGCATAATGACCTCCTGATTTAATTTATAATATTACTTAATAAAAGTTTTCACAATACTCCGCAATAAATTATCCATCTTCGATTGAATAGAGGAATTAAAATCCTCATCATCATTTGTCGGAAGGATTCTTCTTTTCACCAAAGGGCCCATGAAATTCTTTCCTGTCCTGACTCCCAAATTATTATGGATATTGGCGAGCCATTCAGAAGTTTTTTTAAATTGAACCCTCATGGAATTTCCCCTTGGAACAATTTCCAAATCACTATATAGTTGACCGGATAACTTTAGATTAACCGGAGTGGTCTTCTTTCCAAATCCAAATATGGAATCAGGATAAGGAAGAGGGACAATCTTCCCTCCAATATATCGAAAAGAAACCATTCCATTTATTGTCGCCTGATATGAAAGGGAATAAGGAGTTTTCCATTCTCCATTTTTAACCGGAGATTCCCCACGCTCCATTGACTGAATCATGGCATCCCTTATCACGTCGGGAGCTTTCTTAATATATTCCGATTGAATTTTCCTAATGGACTTATCCGCATCGAAACTTATTTTAAATTTTGCTCCCATTAAAATCCTTTTAAAATATCCTCAATATCTTGCCTTTGAATCCCGCCCAATGTCACAGATTTTGAGGAAGGTTTAATCCTTTGAACCACTTTTAAATTCTTTATATCTGAAATGGAAATTCTTTCTTTCTTCTCTTCCATGACTTGAAATATTTCTTCTAAAGTGGATTGGACTTTATCTTCATAAAGGGGAATTGTATCTTTAATAATATTATTTAAATCCTTATAAGTTTCATTTTCATCGGCATCGGCAATAAATCTTCTTTGAGGAATCATATCATTTGCCTTGGAAGATAATTTATTATGCCCATCTGCTTTCCATTCATCTTCGGAATCCACTCCGATAATTAAAACATTATCATCGATTTCAAAATCCAGATTGCCCCAAAGATTTCCAGATAAATAAAGATTAGGGGTGGTATCCCCTCCCTTCTTATTCTCAGCATAATCTTTTGATAATTTCTGAAATGATTTTCCATCAATGGGACTTTTCCCATCGACCAAATAATCCTTTATGGAATCCATCATTTGATTTCCAATGGACTTTAATGCCTGATTCCTTGCCCTATCAGGGACATCATCAAGATAATCACTCAGGTCGATTTCTGTCCTCTGGATTTTCGATATCGCCATTCTTATCTTCCTCTATCATAGGAGGGACTTTATTATTCATCCCATTATTTAAAAATGCCTTTGCCTTCTCATTTTTTTCGGAATCAATCTCTTTCACTTTAGCAATCGCATCTTCCTCTTTCAGATTAGGATTTAATTTCATCAATGCCTCATGCTTCTGGATAAGTCCAAGCTCCAATAACATTTTAATATTTTCTAAAGTTTCCTTATCGGATATCAGGACTTGAGGTCTTGGGTAAATAATTTGAAGGTCAGATTCTTGGGAAAACTTTATATCTCCATAAAGATTTGTCCAAGTCTTAACAATCTCAAAAGACTTCTGCTCCACTCTGGCATAATAATTTTGATTCTGTTTTATTATTCCTTGGACATCGGCATTGGCAATTACCCTATCAAGTCCAGATTTATAATTATCATTTTGATTATTTAAAACCGCTCCGGCATTTATTCCATGCTGAGATAATACTTGAGATAAATATGAATCATAACTTCCTCTTTGCCCTTCCAAATCAGGGCCCGGTCTTTCAAATCTTAATTCTGTCCTCGCCTGAGTAGGGTCATCTGGTTGAGGCAATTCAATGGCGGTGGTCAATCCCTCATGGAGTTTCTGAATATTATTTAATATCTCTGATGTCCCTGATAAAATCCTGACTCCATATCCTTGAAGAGATGCCGCAGATAATTCATCTGACTTTAAAACATTATAGAAAACCGATTGCCGAGTAATTGGATTTGGAACTGGATAATCCTGAGTATTTCCACCATCATCTTTTGATAAATAAACAAATGGTAAAATCCCGAGCGGATTAATATTATTTGGATTCCCATCAATATCTAAATAAATTATTTCCGCTTCCTTTGAGCCCTTATCACTCAGAGTCATTTTCCTTCCAACCAATATATGTTGGTCTTTAGTCCATAAAGCAAATTCTTTATATTCAGATGAATCCGCCCTATGAGAAGCTATCCTCTGATTCATCCCATCGGGATTATCCAGATTATTATAATTGACTGAATGAGTAATTGTGGAATCTGGATAAGATAAAACCACCGCTTGAAGTTCTCCGTCGGAATCTCTGACCACATCAAATTCAAAAGGGTGAAGAGGAACAAATCTAATTCCATTTTCCTCTTTATAATTAATCCATAGAAGGGCATATCTATTAAGATTGAAGATGAAATCAAATTCATCCATCTTCTCATTGACTCCGATATCCTGATAAAGGTCAGAAAGATTTTCAGAATCGGTTTCATTATCTTGAATCATTCTTATTGGGGCTTCTTTATATGACTGAGATATCTTGGAAATTATTTTTTCAGATAAAGATATATCGGCAATTCTCATTTGCTTCCATGACTGAGGGAGCATCCTTTTAACTTCCTCCCTGACATAAGGAAGAATGTCGCCATGAGAAATATTATATGCACCCCATGTCTGAATTTTTCTATCTCTATTCTCTGAGCCTTCAATCTCTGACAATAATTTCTTTACCGATTCCAAGTCTAATAAATTAATCATATCTTCCCTCAACGATTTAATAATATCGGATAATACTCTTTGCAACAATATCAGGACATAATAATTGGTCGCTGAATATCATTCCTTGGAGGAAATAATTTAAAGCAAGCATATCCAAGGGCATCTGAGGAATGAGTTAAAGTTTTATCTTTTCTCTGGTCAAGTTTCCCATTATTTCCCCAAGTAGTTTTTGAAAGGCATTTAATTAGATATTGACACTTATAATCAATTAATATTTTTCTATCTTCCAACATTTTATTTAGATGCTGGACTCTATCGAAGACAAATGGATTTCTTGATGGAATCAATTTGAATCCGGCATTTCTGAGGATGATATGATTTGCCGGCCCAACCGTGGAACGATTAGCTCCGGTTGAATCCGATATTATATTCACTTCCATCCCTACTTTATTTTTAATTATCTCCACCGCCTTATAAGTATCCGCATTATCGGGAATATAAATCTCATCAAAGATATTTATTTTATTATTTATAACCTGGAAAATTATTCCGCAATAAGGGCTCACATTAAAATCAAGTGAAACATAAATGGGAATATTCTTTTCCTTCCTAACTTCTCCAACATGAAATGTTTTATCAAATTGATAATAGGCAGCTTCTGCGGTGAGGTCGATAAATTCCGCCATGCATTCCTGTTGAAATAATTTCTCAGGATAAGAATCTTTTAATGACTGAATATATTCCTCTGGAAGTAATTCATTATCATAAGTCGTCGCCCTAATGACAAAGGAATCCGGTGGAGGATTCTCAAGAAAATATTCCCAAGCAAAATTAAATCCCTGCGGAGTCGTCACGCCTCTAATCTGTGAAGGAGATTTCCTCACCCTTCCAAGGGCGGTTTGAAATGCCATCTCTTCATAGAAAGCTAATTCATCCATGAGAAGAAAATTAATATTTATTCCTCTGAAAGCGGAATCATAATTAAGTGCCGACAATCCAATAATACTTGAGCCATTTTGAAAGAGATAAGTTAATTTTGGACTTCTGATTCTTTTGAAATGGATTCCATCTATCATGCCCATCATGGATAATACTAATAGGACTTCTTTATCGAGCGCCTGAGTTAATTGTCCATAATCTTTTGAGGACATCACCCCTATGGAATTGGGATGCTTTAAAACCTTCATAAGAAGCCATAATGCCCCAATAAAAGATTTTCCAAATCCAAGTCCGGCAACTAATAATCCAATTCTATTTTCTTTATTTAGAAACTCTAATTGTTTGGAAGATAATTCAATCGTCCTTGGCATTTCTTTCTTTGATAATTATTTGGATTGGAGCTTGGCCATCGGGTGAAGTTATTTCTTGGGTATCTTTCCATCCATGACGATTCTTCATATTGAATATCCAAGCGGCAACATTTCCTTTCCCTTTGATTGCCTGTTGCCTTCCTACTCTTTCCCAAAAGTTTAGATTTTCAACTAATCCTCTTTTATGTGCATCGGAAAATTCAGGATAAACTTTCTTCCATTCATATAAAGTATCTCTATTTATTTTGACTTCTGCGGCAAAAGAATCAAAGGATAATCCCTCTGACATATGTTGAATCAACATTTGGCAAAATCTTTCTTCATATTTTGTCGGCCTTCCTGCGGTCATAAATTCCTCAACTATTTATATTAACATATTCCTTAAATTCCTCTTCCCAAGGAAAGACAATCCATTCTGGAATATCATCAATCCTCTTATCTATTATAAAGTATATCGGTTTATTATGATATTTAAGAATTTCATAAGTCCTTCCAGTATCATAGATATCTTCAATTATAATATCTGAATCTTTTGGAAAAGTTACTGGATTGGCATTTGGCAAATATCTTATCACCGATAGCATCGCAGATATTCCTCCCCTTGGATGTCCATAAATCTTTATTGGACTTGGGCCATATTTATCCAATATCTCCACCGCTATCTTCTTTGACCGCTCCGTCAATTCCTCCATTTTCATAAAGTAAAGATTTGTATTCATTTATTAATTCTCCTACAGGGGTTTCATCTAAATAAATAGTTCGGTCGGGGATTCCAGTTAAATAAAAGGCTTCCCTTCTTTCAAAGCAAGTGGAGCATCTTCCGCAATGAATCGCTTCCCCTCGATAGCAAGAATAAGAATCCTCAAAGGGAACATTTTCCTTTTCTCCTAATCTGACAATATCTTCCTTGGATAAATAAAGAAATGGACTCTCCAATTTAATATTTGAATAAGTCCCATTCATCATCGCATTTGCCATTGGAATAATAAAAGATTTCCGGCAATCTGGATAAATTGCATGGTCGCCTAAATGATTTCCTATCATCACCGAAGATAAATTATTTGATTCCGCAATTCCGCAAGCTATAGATAACATTATTCCATTTCTAAATGGGACGACCGTTTTTTTCATTATCTTTTCTTGATAATGTCCCTCTGGAATATCGCCTCCGGTCTTAAGTAAATCTGACCGAAGATAATTTTGAAGGAAATCAATATCAATAATGTAATGGAGGATTCCAAGTTTCAGGCATGAATTATATGCGGATTGAATTTCTCTTCTATTATGTTTACTCCCATAATTAAATGAAAGTGCCATTTTGGGTTTGAATTTGTAAAGTGCCACGGTGGAATCCAATCCTCCCGATAGAATTAATAGACTCATTTTGTTCTCCATATAATTTAATAAATAATTCCAAATCCCTTAAATCGGCAATCGCTAAAAATATCTTTGTCCCAATTCTATTTTCAATGTCCTGAATATATTTAATATAAGATGCCATTGGAATACTTCTGAAAGTTTCATTTGCCCTTTTATTTCTCCACTTTTCCCTAATCTTTAATTCATTCAAATCAAATCCCAATTCTGATATTCTTTGGCAAGCTCGAGCGGAAGGTTTTTTATTTCTAGTCAATCTTTCCCATTTTCCAAATCCCAAATAAAGATGGATGACTCCATACATTAGACCTGATGCCCAAGAAGATGAATCAGCAGAAAATGGTTTGAAATAATTTATATAATTTGGATTAGTAAATCCTAACCAATGACATTTTCTATCTCCAATTTTTTTCATTATCCCTTTCACAAATCCCTTATTGCCCATCGTCCCAACCAATCCACCGATTCCGATGATATCGGATGTCTTATAATATTCATCTATCATTCCTATATCTTCCCCTCTGGTGAATATCGGAATTGGATTGAAGCCCCTTTCCTTCATAATATTATAATTATTTAAAGTTTCCTTGGGATTCCCTATGACATCCAGAGTGAAATATTTCCAAGGAGCGAAGGGAAGGGATTCCACAAATTTACAATAATCATCTAACTTTATTTCCTTCTTTAATTTCCATGCTGAAAATGCCCCTGAATCCAAAAGGAAATTAATATCTTTATTATTTAAAAGATTTATTATCGTCCCATTCAGATAGGCATAGGAGAAGAGAAGATTTAATTTATTCAATCTTTACTCCTGCCATTCCTTCAAGGGCATTGAGGATGGCATTTTTAACGGTATCTTTTATTTCCTGTTGGCATCTTATTTTTATCATTGATTCGATTCCATCAAGATTTTCATCCTCATTAATTATTTTATCCTCATCAAATTTCCAATCCATTAAACCCAAATCCTTTTCTAACTGGTCAAATCTAAAATCGGTAAATATTTGTGAATCAAATTCCCTAATCTCTTCAAGGAGAGTGGGCATTAAATCCAATTCAAATTTTCCCGACATGGTATGGGAATTGCCCGCAATATTTGCCGCTTTCTCTTTCATATCATCCCATTCCACCACTCGAATCTTAAAGGAAGTTTTCATTCCATCACCGATTATCCAGAAATGTTCATTATCAATTTCATCAAAAGTTATTTCTTTATATTTTCCTTTCAGCTCGGCAATTCTTTGATGTCCGGTAATTAAATTCCCTGATAATTTATTCCAGGTTATTCCAGAGATATCACCAAAAGTGGAAACAGATTTGCTTAAAGCTAATTTTTCATCCTCAGTTATTATTCTTGGATTATAAGGGGCATTTTTTAAATCAGAAATATTCATTTGATTTCTCCTATAGAATTAAATAACTCCACTCTTGCCGATGGCTCACTTAAAAACTTTCCCGATAATGATGATGTTCTTAATATTGATTCCTCATCTTTTATTCCTCTGAGCCTGATACAAAAATGTTCGCAGTCCAAAATGACTCCGACATCCTCAGTCCCCAATATATTTTTTAATTTTAATATTATTTGATGGGTTAGATTTTCTTGGACTTGAGGTCTGGAAGAATAAAAATCCACTATCCTATTTAATTTTGATATCCCGATTAATTTCCCATTGGGAATGTAGGCGATATGGGCGAATCCTATGAATGGAACAAAATGATGCTCGCACATGGAGCGGACAGTAATATTTTTCTGAATAATCATTTCATTATAATTAAATTCATTTGGCTGAGTCATTATTTTCGGGAAATTATTTTCATCCAATCCTTTAAATATTTCCCTGACATACATTTTTGCCACTCTATCGGGTGAGCCTTTCAATGAGGGATTGGATAAATCAAGTCCAAGGGCATCCATGATTCCGGCAAAATGTCTTGATATCGTTTCCTCTTTATTCATAAGACCTTTAATAATTTATGTAATTGAAAAGATAAATTCCAATTATTATCTTGGCATAATTTAATGGCATCATCCTGATTTTTCTTCCAATTAATATCTTCAATCGGTTGAATAAAAACCTTTTCACAATTATATGATTTGAATCTGAAAGGATTTATATCTGGATGAATCCAAGGATATAGAAATTTAATATCATGGCATCTTTTAAGTTTTGTCTTTGAAAGGATTTGCTTTGGGCTCATGGAAATATGTTTGAAATATTTATCCAATTCCCCTAAGTCCACCGAACCATTTGTCTCAAGATGAATGTCGAAGGAATCGCATAACTCACTCAAAAGTTCCCTATCTAATTGGAGAGTTGGTTCCCCTCCACTAATTATTAAATCAAAACTATGAATCTTCCCCAATTCAACTTGAATATCCATGACCGACATTTCTTTGAAGGAAAGAAAATCAGTATCACAAAAATGACAAATTGATTTTGATTTTGATTCTTCTCTTCCATTCCATTTATTGCATCCTGAGAATCTGAGGAAGGCACAGGGCATTCCGGTATAACTTCCTTCCCCTTGGATGGTTGGCCCGAAGATGGAATTTATTCTATATTTTTTCATTCAATATTTTTGCCGAGCAATTAGGAGTTTCAAATAATTCTATAGAAAGAATTTTAAAAGGGGAAATCAAAGATAATCTTTTCATCATTTCAATCGCAATATTTTCTGCGGTCGGATTCCCTTCCAAGATATAAGGATTCTTATAATGGGATTCATCATTCAAAATAAATCTCACTAATTCGGAATCCTCATTATTTAAAATAATATTATGGTCAAAATTATCATCAATCCATTTCCCGACAATTTCTTTGATTTCTCCAAAATCCCATATCCTTCCAATCTCATCTAATTCCTTTGAAGAAAATTCGATAATGGAATCATATCGATGTCCATGAAGATTCCGACATTTTGATTCATGCCTCAAAACCCGATGGGAGGAATCAAAAGAGAATTTCCTTTTGATAGATAAATTGTCCATTTTCCAAATTTATCCAGATTTTAACGGGTTGACCATTCCTTATCATTTCAACGTCTTATCAGGCCTCATTATCGCCCATTAGAAGGGATTTTTTCATTTGGACATATCATTGGATGGATAGTGGAATCCCCTCTTAAAACCCTTTTAATCGCTTATTAGGAGATATGCCAATGATATCACATAGTTAAGTCATCCCGCTCGAGATTATGGCCATGTAATAGTATATGCCGTTGTAGAGGTGACGATTATTTGAAACAAATGACTTTCCCATTATTAGAAACAACTAGAGTATGGGATTTGAATTGCAATTGATGGTACATCATTCACATTTTAATAAGAAAAACATAAGTGAAGAATTTAATAAATTTATAAGAGAGAATGAATAAATGGAAGAATGCAGCCAAGGAATTAGGACTGATATCAAACAATTAAATGAATTAAAAGCGTATTTAGAAGACAGGTATCTCACCTTTAAAGCTTCTTCAACTAATGAAAGCATTATCAAAATGCACGTATTAGAAGAGCTAATCAATCTTACTAATTTTAAAATAAAAACTTTGGAGGAATAAATGAAAGGTGAAGACGCTGTTCTTTATAAAAGTTTAGGGGAATTAATTGCTAAAAAAAGAAAGGACAAAGGCTTAAGGCAACTTGATTTGGCAGATAAAGTCGGTATAAGCAGAGGGACTGCTGCTGCCTTAGAAGCAGGAGTGATTAGAATAGATTTTTATAGATTGAAAAAGATTTGTGCTGTATTAGGCATTAACATTGGAGAATTATAATGGATAAAAATAAAGTTGATGAATATTTGGACCTTATGGCAAATAAAATAATCAATACTGAAGAGAGAGTTAAGGTTATTAAGTTGTTGTCCGAGGTTTACGAATGTGGCTATGACGGTGCAGTTTATATTGATGAATGTCTAGCGAAGTTAAAAAGAGATGGGTAATTTATGATATTTTTTAATGTTGTCGGATTTT
>Ga0105252_10000643_pt1 | contig 20191 bp, 40 predicted proteins | sample EasRivMeERMZT100_FD_89675 | JGI IMG/M metagenome (GOLD analysis project Ga0105252, IMG submission 89675) | Soil microbial communities from meander-bound floodplain in the East River, Colorado, USA - East River MetaG ERMZT100 | ecosystem: Environmental > Terrestrial > Soil > Floodplain | place... | reverse complement strand
GGGTAATACGCGCCTCTATAACAAAGTCTTCCATATCCATCTTTCCTTATTTTTCCAATAAAATTCCAGCATCCATTATCATCAATTTCAACCTTAGATTTTAATCTAATGGTGATTTCCGGAGATTTTAAACATCCACAGGACATTGAATCCCCATTTACTAAAGAGCATCTACATACAATCTTTTCTTTTCCGCATTTACATCTACATAGCCAAAATGAATTCCTTTTGTCTGTGTGATCTAAACTTATAACTATCCAATATCCAAAAGTCTGACCAAGGATGCTTTTTCTTATACGCCTGAATGTCTGTACTTCAGGCGTGTTTTGTTGAATATCACAAATCATGACTTCCCCTTATTTTTTTCTTCAATCGCACACAATCTAATATGGAAATCCCTTATCTCATCATGTATAGATCTAACAAGTTCCCTGTTAGACTCTAGTTTTGCGTCCATATGTCTTATGTCAGCCCTAGACTCGGACCTATTCCATAAGAATAAAGGTATAATCAGAGCCCAATTTCCTAGGATTAGTGCAAAAACTGTTTCTAGATTATTCATTTTTTGGGTTTTCCTTTGTAATTCGTCTTTGCAGGTAGTTCATAAAACAATCTTCTTTGAGGGCGGCACATCTTCTCTCAAGAAATTCTTTCCTTCTTTCAATGTCGCCAAACTCTTTGTGGACGTCCTTTGCCCACTGCATAGTTTGGTGGCAGAACGCTGCATAGTCTACAGACTTTTCGTATTTCTTGTATTCTTCGCAGAAATTAGAGTAATTAAAGTCATCTCTAGCAATCAATAAAGAACACTGGACCAACATAATCATAATTAAAGTTTTCATTTTTTACCTACGCCGTCTTTTCTGTTAATTGCTGTTCGTTAGCTTTGTCAGCCCCTTTAACGATTCCCTCAAACATAGAGGAGTGCATGTCTAGCAGATCGTGTATGCCTTGTTTTGCAAGCCACTCTTTTATCTGCACTTTGTATTGTGGCACAAGATCGAGTTTTTTGCTAACAACTGTAAACTGTTCTTTGCTAATTTTTGTGGGTTGAGCAGGTCCAATCACTGTCTTGCCTGACGCAATATTTCCATCGTCATCTTCCGTGCAAATTCCTATCAGCGATGATAGAGCGTATCTTCGGGTGTAGGTTAGAGCAGCTCCGAACGATTGGCAATCCTGTTTATTCATCAAAACAGGGGTATAAGACTTCACAAATTGCCCGCTTGTATTATGCGACAAAATGGTTAGTATGTAAATTTTCCCCTGATCATCATAGTAAGTTGGCTGAAAAACAGCTAAATTATGTTTACTCAATGGATCTTTACATGAGTCCCAACATGATGTGATATCCGCATAGTTAGATTTAAAGAAAGGATTCTTAGAATCCTTTAAAGCAGGTTTCATCTCTCCTTGCACTTTGGACATAGCCATAGTTATTTCGTTTATCTGCTCTGAATGCATCTGTAAGTTCATTTTTCCCTCTGTTTTTTTATTTTTACGAAGCCATTTCTCGGCACAGTTCCACGTCAAATTTCAGTTGATGTGAGAATGTGTGAATAGGTCTCTTTCTTTCGATGAGCAGGTCGTTTATTGGCAAGCACATGCCAAGGCCATGAACCACCTCATCTAGCGAGTTTTCCAGGATGCCTAGGTCGATGTAGCCATTTCCATACAACTGGTCTAAAACGGACTCTAAATGATCTTGTATGTGCCTTAGACTTCCGCTATATATTACAGGATCCATATCCGGATCTCTGTCATCCTCAAAGTAGTGTTCGTTATACATACATTCCTTTTTCATCTTTTAGAACATGGTTTGTGGAACTGGCATCTAATACACAAGAAATATACTCTTCATATTGTTCGTGAATACCCCTTACGAATGGGTCTCTGCGGTACTTGTACGCGTTTTGTCTGGCCTTATCTCTTATAAGATGTAAGGAAGCTAGCGTCACGCAATGCGTGTCGCAAATGTGCTTAGTTTCCATTCTGTCCCTCATATTTAAAATTTCACTGTACAAAATCTAGCTCGTCTGTGCTAGAACTTTTTGACTGCTGCAACCTGCCGGTTGTTATGCCGGTCAACAGGGAGACTGTCAATATCTACAATATAACACACTTCTGATTTTCTTGTCAACATCTGAAATCAGAATGTTTTCGTAAAAAATGAATCTTGAAAGTTAACGTGAAATTCTGCATACTGATGGGAAATAACCTAGGGGCACACTATGAATCTGCGAGAGTATTTATTTAGAAATGATATGAAAATCTCCCAATTTGCTAGAAAAATTGGGTATAACCCTACATACCTCAATGGTGTAGTTAACGGATTAACTGAACCGGGACATAGGCTTGCAAAAACGATATCAGATGCTACGGATGGAATTGTACCTGTTGACGGGATATGCACGAAAAAGAGAGGCAGGGCGGCAGAATTAGCAAAAAAAGCATGTCAACGTGAACAAATGACTTTCGCAGAAATGTCAAATAAATAAAAATGCACTCGGAGACGAACCCGAGTGCAAAAAAAGAGGTTTGGACTTAACACATTACAACAACGAGCTTGAGCTAACAGCTACTTTAAGGAGAAAACTGCTAGTAGACATCTCGGATCGGAGTAACCTCGGATCGGAGTAACCTCGGATCGGAGTAACTTAGACTCACTATAACAGGTCTATCTTACTCCGAAAAGCAAAATGTTAGCAAGAGCTAAAAATTACTTAAGGAGAAAAATTATGTCTGGTCATATCCAAATCCAAGTTAAAGACGAGTCTAGCGAAAAAAAATACTTCACTCAACTGCCAAACATTCTATTAAGAATGGGTTTTAGTCCATATGTCATAACTTATTACCTAGTCTTGAAGTCCATAGCAGGAATTTCCCCAACAAAAACATGCTTTATGTGTCAGTCGGAAATTGCAGATATGGTAGGTTGCACTCCTAGGCATCTTAGAAAGATGGATGCGATACTGGAGAAGTCATATGCAGAATTAGGTGGCAAGCCTTTGATCATTGTTAAAAGACAAACAAATGACAAGGGTGAGAAGATGACAAATGCAATTTCAATTGTCGATATTTGGGTTGAAAGCATCACCGCATTTGAGAAGAAAATTACTAAAATCCAGGAGAAAAAAAGCACCACAAAAAAGGTGATTAAAAAAATAATTAGTGCGGAACCACGTTCCGCACCTGCGGAACCACGTTCCGCACCTGCGGAACCACGTTCCGATATAATAAGAACGATAGAGAAAGAAATATCTAAGAAGAACGAAAACAACAACGTTAGGAATCGTTCTTCAGATATAAGCGAGCCTACCGTTCTTTTTGATCCAGAAACGTTTAAGTTACCTAACGGAGATGGTCTTTCTCTGAGGATGAAGAGATCTTTTACCAAGTATTCTAGAGAGGATAGACAGAAATTGCACGCAAACGTAGCTTATTTTCAGAAAGTAGTCCAAAAAGGGGCTAAGATTACAAATTACGAGGCATATCTTCAGAGATGTATCAACGAAAATTACGCTCAAAAAGGGGAAAATTCATGGCAAAACCAGACATACGCTAGGTTTATAAAGGAAGAGTACAATCTTCATAAGATGGAGATCCTAAATACCGTTGTAAGATTTAAGAGAAGCGAGAAAGAGCCATATGAGAGTATATCATTCAAGTTGCCTCATCTTTCTTTTGCGGATTCATTGGAAAAATATATAGAAAAACATGGAGAGAAAAATGCCTATTATGAGAAATGAAGAGTCTAAACGGATTCAGCAAGCCGCGGATAAAGAATATGAAAAGATGCAATTGGAAAAACTAGGCGTTAAAGACGATAAATTTGAAGAGGTATTTGCGATTGACAACGACCATTGGTTTTATCAGTATTTGTCTAGGAATGGCGAGTATTTTATGAACGTGGATGGAGAAACTATGTTAGGGCCATTCATAGATCATGTTGAATGTATAAAAAACCTAGTAAATATTATAATTCAAAAGGAAGTTGAACACAGTAAAAAATATCATGAAATACACAAGCTTGTAGATAAATGGTGATATTATGCCAATTGAAGAAGAATTTCACCAAACAGAGCTAGAAAAAGCCCAAGAATTTTACGATTTATTAGAATCATTGAGAGAGAAATATGGACCAAGAAAAATCAAAATCGACGATGGACCTAACGACGAAGCGATTACAACTCATAATAGATAGAGAATACGAATGGGAGTATCCTCAATTTTTGATCTTCTTGCGAAGATGTCTTGGCCGAACAAGGCAGGTCGTAACATGCGATTTAGATTGGCACTATGATGAGCTTTGGAGGCATGAAGAAGGGAAAATGCCAAAGAAGTTCGATAAAGTGAAGGTCGATCAATTGGCTGAATACTATGGGGTCGATCCGTATCTTCTGGAAAGAAAGTACCGCGAATGGGTAAAGTCAAACCCAAGTTGCTATAGAAGAACAAGAGATGAATCATGAAGTTCATTCTTGATGGTGATCCCATAGCTCAGGCTAGGCATAGATCTGTCAAAAGAAAAGGCAAGACGATCAACTACGATCCACATGCTCCTCACAAGCATTACACTCGTATGAAGATCGCAAGATTTGCCATGAATGAGCCTAGATTGGCCTACAAGGATTTCTATCACGTGGAGTTTACATTCTACTTTAGAGTTCCTGAAAGCGATTCTAAAGCTACGAAAAAGGCGAAATTAGAAGGCATTATGACTCATACTCAAAAGCCTGATTTAGACAATCTTGAGAAATTTTTGCTAGATTCGATGTCGGGCGTGCTTTTTTCGGATGACAAAAAAGTCGTAAAGTTAAAAAGTGAAAAGAGATGGGCCGAACGAGGCTATGTAGAGGTGGAGATTAACGGATACAATCACGAGAAAAAAGATGGATGAAAAAATAGATATTGGTCCTGAGCTTTACAATTTGAGAGATCGTCTTGAAAAAGACCACGACAATCTTTCTGTGACGACCAACATGAACTTGAACACTTTGATCTACTATTTCGAGAAATTTCTAGATTCTCATAAAAGATATGAGAAAACTCGATTGGAAATTATGGTTCTTGATGGAAAATTAAAAGAATTAGAGCGAGAAGTAGAGGGAGATGAAAATGAACCTAGTTAAGACGATGATCATGATGACCATGTTAACCTCTTGCAGTACTTTTACAACTGGTATTTCTACAGCTTTAAAGTTTGAGCATGTGGTTGAGGCTGCAACAGAAGCTGCGCTTATAGAATCTAGTAAATCCTAACTTGCAGGCTCTATGTTTTATTTTGTTGTAACAGTTCTTTGCCTATATGGTGTCTTCAGGGCATATTTAGATCGCGAGCATGTAAAGCATGTTGAAAGCATAGACAAACGCCTTAAAGACGTCGCAGATAGTTTGTATTCCATAAAGTTCAGGTTGAGGCATGACAAAGACGAAACAGGCAGAAAATAATTGCAGCGAGTATCCTCAGTGGGTATGCGGAGTGTGCGCCACTGATAACGGTGGTAAATGGAGCGAAGGTCATGTGGCGGCGTTTCATGGAGGGATTTGCGGTTGGTGTAATCAAACACGGGCGGTTACACAGCCTAGAGATTATGGATACCCAGCGTATAAGGGATAACGGATGAATCTTTGCGAAAAAAGTCGTAGAAAAGATATCTGAAATGTGTTACTATGTGAATTTAGAGACTTTGGCGGTTTGGAGGTAACAGCACGGTTGCTGTTCGTTCTGTACGACGTATGTACAGTCCGCGGAGGTCTCTATTTGTTACGCTCCCTCATTAATCTGCTGTAAATGGCGTCTGAGGGGGCTTTTTAATTTATTCCTGGATTCAGGGATAAGAGGGCATAACTTAGAATAACTAGGGGTGTAACATGATTAAACAAGAATGGGTGGACATGGAAATGGGACAGTATGATTGCAAAAAAAGGAAAAAAAAAGACATGCCGACGTTTGAATTTCTTAAAATTCTGATGCTCTTAACTGCTGTTTTTTTTTATACTTCTACGGTTAGTGCATCTGAAAATCAGGGCGATACATATGTGTTGAATTCAGGTAAAGGCGTCTATGTAGACGCTGGAGTGTGGTTTCGCTGTGAAAAATGCCAGACATGTCAATGGCAATCAAACGATAAAGCAAACTGGAGAGGTGAATTTTTCTGTGTGAAATGCGGAGCAAAAATGCGATGACAAAGAATAATGGCAATATAATGCAGAAAAAAATGGACGGTAAAAAAGGTCTGGACGAATATGACTAAGTATATCGTTAAAGCTTTATACAGAACAAAAGAGATGAGAAAAGCTAATGAGATAATGGATAAATATGGCCTGTACACAGGAGTTGGATTTCAGGAGGTGATATGGGAGTTTTCATCGGAGAAAGAAAATGACCCCGAGACTGTTAAAAAGGCTGTAAAAGAGGCGTTTGCAGCAAATGAGTTTGACACTATAGAGATTTCGGTAGGAGTAATGCAATGAAAGATACGATTTTCGAGAAGAAAATTTTCAAATGCTTTTATTGCGGTTTAAAAGACAAGCGTGTGGAATGCAGCGGAATTTGGTATTGCCCTAATCCGCATTGTCCAGGTCCAGGAGGGCATTGGTTTCGCGCTACATTGAATAGTTATACCGTGAATAATGATGGAACCCATAGCGTTTGTGAGGAGGAATTAGAAGAAAAGGCCAATCAATGGGAAAATGGAAAATGGAAAAAAAAAGAAAAGGATTCAGAAGTAAAGCAGATGGAAAAGGACTTTGACTATTGCCTGAAGAGTTATTATGGGAGAGGTCTATTTCATGGAAGTGCAATTGTTTTCCTGGCGGGGTCACTGGCATATGTCATATACCTGTGGGCAACTCTATGAAATATAGATTCGAAATAGTGATTGGAATGGAAGTTGAAATTGATTCCCCGTCTCACGAAATAGCTAAGAAGTTAGCTGAAAACAATTGGGCTGATTATGTTGAAGAGGCGTGGATTGTGAGCATGAGAGATATAGGTAAAAATGAGATGTCGCTCAGAAGGCAAGATAGAATGAAAGGGTTTCCATGAGAGACGACGACGACGATAAATTCCAGGATCTTCTTGATCAATTGTTCGAGTGTACATATGATGCGATGGACTGCCTAAGGCGAATTGAGAAGATTCACAAGATGAAATTTAAAGAAAAAAAAGAAAAGATTGTAGTTGACGAGGTATTAGTTGAACCCGACAAAGAAAATATTTTACTAGAATTAACATAAGAGATATTATCGGACGTTGCAGAAATGGAAAAAGAAGATAAAGAAAGAATGCACGACATACAATCTTTTATTGAAAGATGTAAAATCGAACTGAGCAAAGAGATTGGGGAAATACACCAAAAGAATAAAGAGTTTACTTTAAAAAAGAATTCTCGCGTTCAATGCATAGAATCAAGAAAAAAATATGCTGAATCAGAGAAAGGTATCGAAGCTAGAAAAAGAATCATAGACAATAGACGAGAAAGATTTGTCAAAGCTTGCGAAGGCGTCCGATGGGAAGAAATGAGGCTGATAAAATATTTTTATAGAAATTGCCCAAAAGGATATGAGGTTGATCATATAGTACCTTTGTCTAAAGGTGGCACGCATACACTTTCAAATTTACAATACTTAAGACCTGATCAAAACAGAAAAAAAGCAGATAGCATGGATTGGGAGTACGAGTAATGAAATATCTGGTAATTGATGGAGAAAAATTCTCTGAATTGCAGGTTAGGCAAAACAGAGGGAAATGGCTTGATGATTTTAGAATCTTCAATCGATCAGATGAAGTTGAGAAAATCATGGGAACAGACAAAGCGTTCATAGCTTACCGAAATGAGATCAATCACTTTCTGAATGAGTGTGCTTTGTTTGATTTGGCGGAATGCTGCAAAAAGCAAGAGAGAATTCAACTTGCTAAATTGCGAAGAGAAGATGGTCATGGGCCATGGGATGACAAAGTGATCGAACAAAAAGGAAAGAAATGATACCTAGAATTGGAGACGCTCAAGTTTTCAGAGTTATGAGAACTGATCTCGGTGATTATACGGTTAGCACGATCAGAATAGACGAGACTGATTCAATACCCTTTTATGAAACGGTGATATTCAGCACTTCAAGAGTTCCATGGGATAAAGATATTCTTAATGGGAAAAAGACGTCGTGCGTCATGCAAAGGAATGCAACCAGAATGCATGAATCTGCTGTTAACTTAGTGAAAATTGCATATGGAGACAGTAAAAACAATTCGGCGTGAACAAATGATAGAATGGATCGACGTGATAGCCAAGGTTTATGTGTATGGCAAAATATTTGAAGTGATTATATCTTTACTTTTATTGCCCATTGCTCTATACTGGGTATATTCAAACTGGGAATATATTAAGGAGATGTATAGAAAATGATGCAACTTGAATTTTTTGAGCAGGATGAGGCTACTGTTTTAAGGCATAAAATGAACGATCTGAAAGAGAGTCAAGAGAAAATTAGGAAAGGTTTGTTTGCTAAAAATGGTGATCTTCAGAAAAAGTATGATGATTTGCTTTCAAGATTGCAAATCCTTGAGAGGCATATATGTCAGACCACATAAGTTTGTCTGAAAAACTTCATCTTGTGACAGCAGTTGCGAATCTTATGGAAGAAATGAAACTTGATTTAGAAGATCAAGCTTCATTTCTTGCTTCTGGAGCCCTTGCTGTTTTGATGCTCATTCATCAGGACAAGCAAAAGGTAGCAGAACAGTGGATAATATTTTTTGAGGACTTTATTGATATGCAAGAAGATCAAGAAAATCGCCTGCCAGAAAAATACATATGCAAAGGAGTGTATGAGTAATAAAAGGCTTGAAGAATTTAAGGAAATCACCCGTAAGTTCGTTGTAAGCACTACAGAGCAATTCGATGCTCAAAAAATTCCTAGAGTGACTCAGATGTCTATGCTGTTTACTGTTATGTGTAACATTTCAATAAGATGCAAGAAAACAAAGAGAGATTTAGTGATTCTGATCAATGAGATGTTGGATGCTGTTCCGGCAGATGATTTTGATGCGGAAGGAGAATTGTATGAGAAGGCGAATCCAGAATCCTGCGCTGAATGAACAAGATTCGCTCTTTGATTTGATTAGGCAAGCTCAAGAGATGTATCTGGAAAGAAGTCAGGCAGAGAGGGATTTGATCTATCATGTAGCAAAACTGGATAATGAATCCAGGTCTGCGCTAATCTTAGCGTACGATTTTTTGAGGAACCCTACGCAAAATAATTGATTATTATCTTTTCCTTAAGTAGTGTTATTCATAATGATTCACGGGGCATTAACTCAGTTGGTAGAGGGGCGATGAGCGCGGTCTTAGGGTCTAAAAAGCCTCAAACTAAGGTCTGGTGCGTTTTCATGCGGTTGCGTGGGTTCAAGTCCCACATGCCCCAATAATTCAGTCGGTTACATTTTGTAACCGACTGTCTCACACATATATTTGGGGGTTCTATGCTGTCCTGTTTAAGTTTCGATGGAAGCGGTTATGGGAAGTCTGATTACTGGCATCAAGTAGTCTATAAAACAGCTAAAGATTTCAATGAAAATTGCCCTTGCTGGCAGCATCGTCCATTCAGGATAAATTTCGGGGAAAGCGAATTCAAGATAAAAATTCAGTGTACATTCAAAGATGAATCTTGTATGAAATCATTTGCTCAGACTGAGAGTCGCGTTGAGAGGCTGTTTAAGGAATTTTACAAGGTATGAGGGCTCCTATGTGGATCGAGTACAACAATCAGTGGTTTAACCTAAAGTACTTCATTTACATATGGGTGGAAATGGAAGACGGTAAGTACCTCATGATGGGAGAGACCGCAGATAGAAAAGAAAAGCATGCATTAACAAAAAAGTACGAGTGTAAGTATAAGCTCATCGAAAACTTCTGGGGAAATTGTGATTGAAATGACTGAAAACTTTCCCATAAAAAATCTCACTCTCCTGGAACGCAATCCACGAAAGATTACGAAAGATCAAATGCAAAAACTCTGTAGAAGTATTGAGGAAGACCCTAACTTTCTTCAGCATCGCCCTGTTCTTGTAAATTTAGTGGAAGGAAAGCATATTGTTTACGCTGGAAATCAGCGTGTACGGGCTGCTAAGCAATTAAAGATGAAAGAAATTCCGTGCATCATTGAGAAAGACCTTCCAGACGATATTGTCAAGCAGCGTATCATAAAAGACAACAAAACATACGGCGAATTTGATTTTGACATTTTGGCAAATGAATGGGAGATAGATACTCTGATTGATTGTGGTTTTGTGGCAGAAGATCTCATAGGAGGGGTAAAAGATGAGATCGAGCCCGCAGGGGATGGAGAGGGTGATGGAAAGGTAAAAACTCCTAAAACTTGTCCGCATTGCAATGGCATATTATGACAAAAGTAATCAGCCGATATTGCGAAAATTGTGGAATCCCTTTTAAGTCTGAAAAGGCTAGATTTTGCAGTCAGTCATGTAGGTCAGGATCTGACAAGGGCGGAAAAACCTATGAAGAAAAAAGGTCAGATGTTATATCTAGAATTAACCAGAACTGGTTAAATAGAAAGCCGCCAAAAAGAGTTAAGGCCGATCCGACTCACATTAACTTAACTAATTATTAAGAAGTATGACTAAAGAAGTAAGCTGGGAACAGGTAGATAGTATGTTGATTGCTGGATGCAATGGAGTGGAATGTGCTGCTGCATTAGGAATGCACCCAGATACATTGTACAAATATTGTGAAAGAGAAAAAAAAACCACTTTTTCTGCTTATTTACAGCAAAAAAGAGCGCATGGTAATGGTTTGTTGCATGCTGCTCAATTCCATAAAGCTTACAAAGACAAAAATCCAACAATGTTAATCTGGTTAGGAAAACAAAGGCTAGACCAAAAGGATGGCGATCACGATCTTAAAGAAGCTCCCAATCAGCCTGAAATAGATAAAGATCACGTTATCATGTCACAAGCTCACAGAATAGCGGAGCTGGAGTCAAATGCCAACAAGTCCTAAGCAGAATAAAAGCTTCCACGAAGCAACCCATAGGTTTAATATATGGATTGGGGCTGTAAGATCGGGTAAGACTTTTTCTAGTATTGAAAGATTTATATATGATTTGAAAAATGGACCAAAGGGTGACGCTATGATAATAGGCGTTAACCGTTCGACAATACACAGAAACGTTCTTTCTCATTTATATAAACGCCTTGGATTTCCATGTCCTTCTCCTATGAGTAATAAAGCAACTCTTTATGGTAGAGACGTTTATTTCGTTGGTGCTCCTGATGTATCAGCGGTTACAACTATTCAAGGATCAACTCTTGCTTTAGCTTATGTTGATGAAGCAACATGTATACCTGAGCCATTCTGGAAAATGCTTGAAACACGGCTTAGCGTTCGTGGAGCTAAATTGTTTGCTACAGCAAACCCAGAAGGTCCAGGGCATTTCTTAAAAAAAGAGTATTTGGATCGTTCAGATGTACATGATATAATCTCATGGCAATTTAACCTGGATGACAATCCGGTTCTAGATGAGGTATATAAAAAAGACATTAAAGCATCATTCTCAGGTGTTTTTTATCAAAGGTACATCCTTGGTCAATGGGCGTTGGCTACAGGGGCAATTTTTGATGGGTGGTGCGAATTAAATGTCTTTGATAAAGATTACCCGGCCCCTTCTTTTTATTGTGCGGGTTTAGACTATGGGACTGTAAATCCGACTTCATGCCATATTGCAGCTATAACACCGAATCAGTGGCCGCAAATTCGAATTGAAAAAGAATATTATTTTGACAGCGCAAAACACGGAAGATCAAAAACAGATAGAGAATTGGCAAAAGACATATTTGATTTCTTGAGATATACCCCTATAACAGCCCTGTATGTAGATCCAGCGGCAGCATCTTTAAAGTTAGAACTTAGAAATCTAGATATTCCCGTAGTTGATGCGAATAATGATGTTCTTTTCGGCATTAAGAGTATGACACAGTATATTGCTGGAAAAAATCTCTTGATAAGAAAAGGATGTAAAAACTTAATTGAACAATGCCAGAGCTATGCGTGGGACCCCTATTATGCCGCAAGAGGTGAAGACAAGCCGATAAAGAAGAACGATCACGCAGTAGATAGTTGCCGTTACCTAATCGCTAGTTGCTTTAAGCATGGCCTTGAAGGTCATCCGGATCAAAATCTATCATATGATCAGCTTCGGAGGAAGATATTTGGAGGAGACGAAAGATTGGATGGCTTTGGTGAAAATTCAGGTTATTTCTAGACTTGGTATAAAAGATATGGTATAATGAAGCCACAAATTGGAGTTATGTGGTGGATCAAGAAAAAATCAGAGCAATTCAAAGCGAGAACATGCGATTGGCTAGGATAAAAGCTTCGCAATATTGGAAAAGCGAAGAAGGCAAGTCAAGGAGAAAAGAATTAGCTCTTGAGTATATATCAAGGCAGCCTGTGATAGAGTCTAACTGTCCAAACTGCCATAAAACTTTTTCGTATCAGTCAATGTCCAAGAGAAAATATTGCTCTGGGACATGCAAAAGCGCCTTTAGAAGAAAAATAAAAGTTGATAATGTTGAAGGAGAATGCATCGTCTGCAAAAAAACGTTTTCATTCAACCGATATATCTTAAATCTTGCATGCAGCAATAAATGTAAGTTGAAAATAAAATCACAAACAGGTCAAGAAGGATATTTAAGTCGAGATGGATATAGGTACATATCCAGAGATCATCCTAATTCCAATAAATACGGAAAGATATTTGAGCATACTTTTGTAATGTCTGAATTTATGGGAAGGCCTTTGAAAAAAGGTGAAAATGTTCACCATAAAAATGGCGTTAAAAGTGACAACAGGATTGAGAACTTAGAATTATGGGATAAAAATCAGCCCTCAGAACAGAGGGTGGAGGATAAGATTAAATTTTACAAAGAATTTCTTCAAGAATATGGATATGAAGTGAAAAAATATGAAGACAACTTATGAATGCAAAGGGTGTCACAAGGTCACCTGTGAAGTGCAACATCCTTCAGATGAATATGAACGTGATCTAGAATTATGCTGCGATTGCAGAAAATCTGATAAAGAAAAGATCGAACATGGAGAAGATCGGAATTTCTTCAAGAATATGGATATGAAGTGAAAAAAGTTGTAGAAAAATAATGAGTATCTGCTATTCTCCAAAATAGATCTACGATTTTTATTTTGGAGAGCCTGTGCCTAGTTATGGTGGTGAATATGGATCACAGTTTTACTTAGACGGTAATAGTAACGGGAGTAAAGATATTAAATCAATGATGGATCACTTCTATAGTAGTTCATATCCGAGTAATGCTAGTTTTTGGCAACAGGGCGCCATTGACAAGCGTTTCAAGGCCGGCGATCAAAGTCTCTACAATATGATGTATCAATCATCATCAGCAAATCAAAGACGATTCTTTTTCAATCTAGTCCGACGGCATATCAACATGATATGTGGCTTTCAACGCAAGAATAGAAAATCTACAATAACAGTTCCAAACTTAGACAACGACCCTCTTTCCGATGAATACAATGCTGTTCTCAAATGGAGTGAAAATAGAGATGGATTTCAAGAATATCTTTCTCAGGCTTTTGAGGGGTCTTGTGATACCGGCATGTCTCTTCTTCACCTGTATCCTGATTATACCCTTGATCCTATTAGTGGGGATCTTTTTACTGACCAAGTATCTTATAATAACTTTCTGATTGACCCCTATTTTCGCAAGCAAGACTTGACTGATTGTACTTTCGTATGGCGTCGTAGGTGGGTAAATAAAGATGCTGCAAAAGCTTTACTTCCAGGATTTGCCGATCGTATAGATAAGATGAGACCATCAGGAATGAAAGACGGTCGATTCCCATTGCAGGCAGAGTTACTAAATGTAGGAACTAATCACCTGTTTTCCTTCGATGAATGCTACTACAGAGGATCCAGAGAAGGTACTATCATTCTAGATCCAAAAACTGGAGAGTCATTAGAGTGGGAAGAAGACGAAGAAGATGCAGACGACATGATGGAAATGACACTACGGCAGCAACCTTGGCTGATGGTAATGAAAAAACAGATTCCTACAGTTAAACTTGCGTTATGTTTGGCAGGGGTACCTTTATACGATGGACCAAACTTACTTAATATTGATTCTTATCCGTTCATCCCATCTCTTTGTTACCACGAGCCAGACATTCAATCATATGCATGGCGAGTTCAGGGAGTTATTCGAAATCTTAGAGACGCACAGTACTTATATAATCACCGTAAAGTTATAGAGCTCGAAATCTTAGAGAGTCAGATAAATTCCGGATGGATCTATCCAATCGACTCTGTAACCGATCCAAAAGCATTTAGACAGTCCGGTCAAGGATTTCTTATTCCTCTAAAGGCAGGGCATCTACCTAATGAAATACAAAGAGTAACAGCTCCAGACATCCCTCAAAGCATGATGGAATTGTCTAGAGGTCTTGCAGAAGATATTACAAAGATATCTGGAGTTAATGAAGAGCTTCTAGGTGCTGCTACAGATGATAAGTCTGGAATACTTTCGATGTTAAGGCAAGGGGCTGGATTAACAACCCTACAGACAATTTTCGATAAATTAGATTATACACAGAGATTGTATGGGCAAATCCGTTTACAGGCTATTAGAAAGAACTTTTCTAAAGGCAAGCTTACAAGTATTCTCGGTCATGAGCCTTCACAAAGGTTCTTTACTGCTTCAACACTTAAATACGCTGTTTCTGTAGAGGAAGGAAACTATTCTACATCACAACGTCAAATGGAGTTGCAGCAACTTCTACACTTCAAAGAACTTGGAATGGCAATTGCCGATAAGTCTATCCTTAGAGCTGCATTCATTACGAATAAGCAGCAAGTAATGCAAGATATGGAAGAGCAGCAGCAACAACAACAGCAAGCTCAGCAGGCACAAGCAGAACAGCAAATGAAGAAAGATAATGCTGATGTCATGTCGAAGTATGCTCGTGCAAAAGTTGATATGGCGAAAGAAAAAGAATTGATTGCAAGTTCTCACGAAAAAATGGCAAACATGGTACAACAACAAGCTAAGGCACAACATGAGAATGCCACTGCCGATCTTGAACTTGTTAAAATGATGATTGAATTGGAAGACATGGACTTTGCCAATCTAAAAAACTCTTATGAGCTTGCAATGCAAATCAAGGCGGCCAACTCGCAACAAGAATTAAACCAATCAGCTGAAATTAGCCAACAAGTTGTTGGCTTGTAGGAGGAAACATGGAAGAATCATATGTAAAAGCAGTAAAAGAAGCTGTCAAGCCTAGTAAAGAGAGAATGAAGAAAATGGCTAAAAAGAAGAAAAAAGAAAAGAAATAATTAGATCCTTGGGGGGATTATGAAAGAAAAAGGCGGAATGCGCTCGGCTAAGATGCCAGGCGAGCAGAAAGAAGTCGATCAAGGTAAACTTGGTCACACAAGCAACTTAAAGTATGCTAGTGAATTTGGCAATCCATCTGATATGGATCGTGCTAATCAAGGTTTGGCTAACTATGCTAAGAAAAAACAAATGAAATACTAGAGGCAATATGGCATCTAGAAAAAGTCCTGGGGTTGACCCGCTTGGTCATCCCCCTTTTAGTAAAATAAGCCTAGAAGGCCCTAAGAAACACCATGATTTCCATGGAAATGATGCGTCAGTTCCAGCCAAAGGGAATAAGCGCGCTATTCCTGGTGAACATTGGGAAGTACAATATAGTCCTGGAGCTCCATCAAGAACTATGGTGAATAATCAAGGGGCTGATTTTAACCCTAAGTGTCCTAGGGATAGAGCAACAACACATCTAAAAGTAAACGAGACAGATCATTGATGATAATTTGGAAAAAAGTTTCAGATGAGCCTATGCCAAAAGATAAGGCTATTTTAGCTTTATTTAAAGGTCAGTTTTGCATTACTGAATTTGATGAAGAAAAGAATCACTGGTGGATGTGTTGGATGCCAAGTGCGTATGATCGTAGGTGGTCTGTTAAAGATGAGTTTATTGCAAAATTTACTCATTGGGCTTCTTTAGAATACCCAGAGGACTATTGATGGAGAAAAGAAAAACCGCTGGAGAACTGCAAATTCAAGCATGCGGAGATTCAACTCGTTATGACGCTTTAGAGGTTGGCCATGCGCTAACTGATGATATTCTATATCAGCTTAAGCAATGTGCTCATGAGCACTACCATAAGCTAGATGAGCCGGAATTCATCGTAGGGTATGTGATTGCAGGAGATCCTCTTTTGCGTAATGTGATGAGGAAAAAATTCTTCGCTTATTTGTTTTTACCTAGTCCAAGACCTAATCAGGCCATGTTCTTATATAAGAAATCTGATGATAGTCTGAAAAAACTATGGGTGTTGCCCAACGCGTTAACGATGGCTTGTCTATCAGAAATGCCCCGAGTAGATCCAAAGTTTCGTACTATGAAGGCATGGAGCGATGCATTCTTCAACAAGAAATTCTTCGAATTGATCCGTTATGAGCAGCAAAGGCCAGATTTATTGTCTGAACATGAGTATTTAAATGCTCACCGTGAGGAACTCATCAAGTGCTGCGGACAAAATAGCGACCCTGGAGTCACCGAGTCCTTTGATTTCAGTAAGATCGCAGCCTATAAGGTCATAGACTCTGGAGAACCCGCGCTTGAGTAGTATGTTTTCTATCTCTTTAGGGAGACACATGACTTCTATTGGCACATTGCATCCCATGTACTGCAATGTTTTCCTATAGTGTGCAAAATCGGCCTTCATCTGTTCTTTTTTATCTACTAAATCCATAAGGAGCCTATTATGAGTGATGAACCTGTTTTACCTGTTGATCAGACTGTAGCAGTACAAGAAGAAGATCCGCAACAAATAAACTGGAAGAAATTTCGTGAAACCAGAGAAATCGAACGAAAACAGCGAGAAGACGCCGAAAAAAGAGCCTCAGAAAAAGAAGCAGAAGCGCAGGCTCTCAAGGCTGCTATGGAATCTTTACTCTCTAAGCCGGAAGGTAAGGCTGACGATTCAGAAGACGAAGATGCGCGCATCCAAAAAAAGATTGATGCGATCATGTCGAAACGGGAGCAGCAGATGCAGGAGAACATGCAAATGCGAGAGATGCATGAGTTTCCACAAAAACTTAAATCTGCATACAGCGATTTTGACAGCGTATGTACAACTGAAAATCTAGACTACCTTGAATTCCATTACCCAGAAGTGGCGGCAGGGTTTAAGCATATGCCTGACGGTTTTGATAAATGGGCCAACATCTACAAAGCTGTCAAGCGATTCATTCCTAATTCCGATTCTGTAAAGGATAAGGCGAGGATAGAAAAGAATGCCAATAAACCCCAAAGCATGTCGGTTCCCGGAATCACTCAAACCGGAGACGGTGCGCCTATTCAATTAGATGATAAGAGGAGAGAGGCCAACTGGCAAAGAATGCAACGCGTCATGAAAGGCGGAAGATAATTTATTTGACATAAAATGACTTTTCAGGTATAGTAAATCATTAACAAGTCTAGGGGGCACCCGAAAAGCAGCATCTCACTGCCTGACTTGTCTTATCGAAGAGAAATAACTTGAGAGGTTATATCTATGAATACAACCTTGTCATTATGAAAAAAATAGAGAAAGTATGGAATTAAACGTATTGCTATGGATTTTAGGCGGTGGATTTACGGGTACATGGGGATTGTGTATCTTTTTCATGAATCGTGCAGATAATTTAATGATTCAAATGAGAAGTGATGTGGTGATAATGAGATCTGAGATTAGGCAGGAAATTTTAGAAATTCGTGGTGAAATTTCAGAATTGAAAAATTGTGTTAAAGATCATCATGCAAGAGTGAGTGTTCTTGAGGACAAGGAAAAATAAAAAAATATTGACACATATCTAGATAAAAAAGTATTGTGAATTTAGCTGATTCTGAGGGTCGCTTCCTCTAGGCTGAATTTTCGACTCGCCATCGTAGACTGATATTATTGTTTCGTCAACAAGATTGATTGCAACTCTATTATAGGTATTACGATGGCCACAGGCATCACAAATATTAATAACATGGCGCCAGAGCTGCCTTTACAGTTCTCTGAGGACCTTCTCTCGACGCCAATGTTTAATTTGATTCACTCTTTCGGTGCTGACCTGCACTATGCAGATGCTCACATCGGAAAAACTACGAGAATGAGTCGTTATGAGCGCCTTTCCACTAATGGTGGGCAGCTAGACGGTTCAGGTATCGATCCAGCTCCTGAAGTTGTTGTCAGATCAGATATTGATGCAACCATGGAAATTTATGCTAAGACTGTTGTAATCAACGAGCAGGTAACTCTCTATGAAAACGACAAAGTTCTTACCAAGTTTACATCATTGCTTGGACAATGGATGCGTGAGAAAGAAGATTTGCTTATGCGCGATCTTTATTCTTCTTCTGTTTCCTATATCAATGCTGTTGGCGGTGGTAACGGGGATCAGCCTAGTAATATCTCAAGAGCGGATGTAAACAACATTGAGCGGATTCTTCTTGGTAATGACGCTCGTACAATGTTGGAAAGCGTGGAAGCTACAAGAATGATTGGCACAAGCCCGACAAGGGACGCGTTTATTGCTTTAGCTTCAACTGACGTTTCATCTGACCTTCAAAACGTGTCAGGAGTTCTTTTAAAGAACAACTATCCAAATCAAGACGGCCTTCGTCCTGAAGAATATTGTTCTATCAGTCGCTTTAGGTTCTTTGTGTCTTCAAAAGGTGCTAAGATTCCTGGGGCTTCTTTACTTGGCAATACTGTATATACCATCCCAATGTTTGGTGTTGAAGCGGCGGCTAAGATTGAGCAGAACAACTATTCTGCAATTCTAGGTTATAGACCTCCTTATGTTGTGTCTAGCGTGGCTCAAAACAGTCAGCTATATGCTAAGTTTGCTATCGCACGTGCGATTACAAATCAGAACTGGATCTCAGGCCTAAACGTAACCACACTAGCTTAAGGGGGCGAATATGGCATTTACTATTTTAGACGGTGGTTCTTTCGTTTCCGACGCTGGAAGCAAAGATATCATACTACCTTCTTCAGCAGACTATTTTAAGTTCACGAATGTTACTCAAATGGCAGCTTCTGGGTCAACATGTGTTGCGGGTGAATGGTTTGGCCCTAAGTTTTTGACAGGACAAACCGCTGCAAATGATGGCATTCGCTGGAGGAAAGCAGGTTCACATGCAATTCTTATAGATACGTTTGCAACATCTACTGCTACTAATGGATTTACGTATATCACTGAGTCCCCAGTTGTAGAAGCTCAAGCCGCTAATGCGATTACTGCGATTACTGCGGCATCACCTGCTGTATTTAGTCAAACTAATACATATGCTGCCGGAGATATTATTCGTATTTATGGCACAACAGGAATGTTGCAGTACGGCGGAATTGATATTCAGATCTCTACAGTTACAGGATCTGGATATACAGCTATCGGTCTTCGAGCTGCTGGTTTAACCGCTGGAACTGCTGGATTTACTCGAAGGATTTCACGCTACAATGCGGTTGATCCAGAGTATATGTATGTCACTGAAATTACTAAAGGATCGACCACTCTTGTAAGGACGTCTATTGATCCAACTCTTTACTATGTCGTTGGTATGAAAGTTCGCTTTAGCGTTCCTTCCAGTTTTGGCATGATTCAGTTGGATGGATTGACAGGAACTATTACAGCCCTGTCTTCGGCCGACTACACTATGACAGTGGATATTGATTCTAGTGCATTTACAACATTTGCATTCCCATTAACCACCTTGTCGCCAACGGCAAGACTTTTTGCTACATTGGCACCTGCCGGAGCAAGTACACAGTATAACCCTAACACTATGGTTCAAACTGGGTACAATTTCACACTTCAACCGTTCCATACAGGGCAGTTTACGCCGTTTATGAGACTGGGAGGTGGTGGAGCTGGAAATGCTACAGGAGCTGAAAATGATGTCATCAACTGGTTGGCGTATAAGCTGGAGAGTTGATTATTATTAATAGGCCAGCTCTTCGGAGCTGGCCATTTTTAGGAAAATATGAGCGTAAATACCTACCTACCTCCAACATTGGTTACACCCGGATTCTTAGTGATTACAGCAATCACTACGACTAATCCTATGGTTATTACGAT
>Ga0105252_10000637_pt1 | contig 20314 bp, 32 predicted proteins | sample EasRivMeERMZT100_FD_89675 | JGI IMG/M metagenome (GOLD analysis project Ga0105252, IMG submission 89675) | Soil microbial communities from meander-bound floodplain in the East River, Colorado, USA - East River MetaG ERMZT100 | ecosystem: Environmental > Terrestrial > Soil > Floodplain | place... | reverse complement strand
CATCGGCAACGAGCCGGACATCGAGACAGCGGGCGGCTACATTCCGTATCGTGAGTGGCTCGCGATGATGATGACGCAACGAGGCGCCTGACGATGCTGCAGTTCGTGTACGACAACGACACGATCATCGCGGAGTTCATCGCGCACATGCTCGGCCGCGAGCTGCGCAGCTTCGGCCGCTACAAGACGCTTGGCGTGCTCGACGCGGACGGCAGACTGCTCGGCGGCATCGTCTACCACAACTACGACAAGGCTGCGGGCGTGATCGAGGTCGGCGTCGCTGCGGTGGATCGTCGGTTCTTCAATCGCGCGACCTTCCGCAGATTGTTCGAGTACGTGTTCATCGGTGCCGAATGTCAGATGCTGTTCTCGCGGGTGCGCGCGAGCAACGAGCACCTGCTGTCGCAGCTGGCGCGGTTGAATTTCAATCTCACGCTGATCCCGCGCCTGTACGGACGCGACGAGGACGGCGTGATCGCTACGCTCACCGATGATCAGTGGCTCGACAGCAAGTTGGCGCGGCGCGTTTATCGCGACGCGACCGGAAGGGAGGAGGCGGCATGATCAAGCTCAAGCTGCACTGGACGTGCATCGACAACAGCCACACCGGCGACAGCGCGCTGGCCTGCAACGATTTCATTTGGGGCAACGACGATCCGCCGAACCCATACGCGACGGCGGCAGCGCAGACCGGCTCCAACGTGTCGACGGCGGTCGCCAACGCGTATCTCAGCAACGTCAATCAGGTTACACCGACCGGCAGCCTGACCTACTCGCCGTCATCGACGTACAGTTGGCAAGACCCATCGACCGGGCAGACCTACAACATACCGACCTTCACCGCGACGCAGACGCTGTCGCCAGCGCAACAGAACATCCAGAACTACGGCGACGCGGCGCAGACCAACCTGTCGCAGCTGGCGGCAAACCAGTCCGGCTTCCTGAAGAACTACATGTCGCAGCCGTTCAATCTAAACGGCGCGCCAGTCGCAGGCAGTAAGGACTGGTTGCAGTGGCAGCCGGGGGCGACGATGGACTTCGGCGACGCCGGTCCGATCACGCGCGACTACGAAGATTTTGCCGGGGAGCGTGACCGCGTCGAGGCCGGGCTGATGGAGCGGCTCAATCCGCAGCTCGGGATGGAGCGGGCGCGCTACGAGCAGCAGCTGTCCGACCAGGGCATCCGCTACGGCTCGGAGGCGTACACCAACGCGATGCGCAACTACTCCACCCAGGCCAACGACGCGCGGCTCGCCGTGATCGGCCAAGCTGGCGAAGAACAGCAGCGCATGAACGACATGGCGGCGCAGCGCGCCGGGTTCCAGAACGCCGCGCAGCAGCAACAATACAATCAGCTGTCGGGCCGCGCGCAGTTCTACAACACCGCAGCGGCGCAGCGGCTGAACCAAGCGCAGTCGATATACAACGCCGCCAACACGTCGCGGCAGCAGTGGGTCAACGAGCAGTTCGGGTTGCGCAACCAGCCTATCAACGAGATCACCGCGCTGCTGTCCGGCTCGCAGGTGGACAGCCCCAGTTTTGTCAACGCCAACATGCCGACCATCCCGACCACCGACATCGCCGGGATCATCGGCAAGAACTACGATCAGCAGCTCGCCAACAACAAGCAGACCAGCGATTTTTGGGGCGGTGTGATCGGCGGCGGCAGCAACATCCTGGCGTCGTACATGCGGTCGGACCGCAACGTGAAGCGCGACGTCGAGCGCATGGGTACGGTGTTCGCCGACGCGCAGGACGGCACCGAGAAGAAGCTGCCGATCTATCGCTACAGCTACAAGGACGATCCGACCGATACGCGCTTCACCGGACCGATGGCGCAGGACGTCGAGAAGATCGAGCCGCGCGCCGTGCGCAAGTTCGGCGGCGTGCGCCACATCGATATGCCGATGCTCGGCGAGATACTGAAGGCGGCGTGAGATGTCAGACACCTACGGCTTTCCGTTCGGGTATTTCTATTCGAACGACCCCAAGACCAAAGCGCCGATCAGCTGGCAGCAGCTGGAGGCGCGCCGCAAGATCGCGGCGGCGCTGGCGAGCCGGGCGCGGCCGTATCCGAAAACCATCGGCGAGGGCCTGACCTACGCGGGCGAGCAGATCGGCTCGGCGCTGGAGGACCGGCGGCTGGCTCGCGACGAGCTGGCGGCGTCGGAGTACGAGGATACCGTCCGGCGCAGCGTGCCCGGCGCGACGAGCAGCGCCTCGCCTGCGGTGGATGCGGTGGCGACGCTCGGCAGCGCCGTGCAATCTGGCACCAGCGGCGCGCCGCCGCCGCTGCCTGGGGCGCAGACGCCATCGGTGGTGCAGCAGGCGGAGCGGCCGCAGCCGCCTCCGGTGCAGCCGCAGCAGCCGCAGCGGCCGGTGCCGCAGCCGCCGCCGCAGCTGGCGACGGCGATGAACCGCGCGTTCGATGAGCGCGGCGTGCCGCCGGAGCAGCGGCCGTACTACAACACGCTGGCCTACGGCGAGAGCCGGTTCAATCCCGACGCGGTGTCGCCGACCGGGGCGCGCGGTCCGTTCCAGTTCACGCGCGGCACCGCGCGGCAGTACGGACTGGCCAATCCATCCGACCCCTACGCCAGCACGCTGGCCGCCATCGATCTCACCGGCGACAACCGCCGTGTCATGACGCAGCGGCTGGGCCGCGAGCCGACCGACGCGGAGCTGGCGCTCGGCCACAACCAAGGCGCAACCGGGGCGTCGAACCTGCTGAGCGGCCGCACCGCGCCCGCCAACAATCTGGCGGTCAACGGCGTGCCACCCGGCATGCCGCCGCAGCAGGCGGCGGCGTTCCTGCAGAACAAGCTTGGTTTCGGCGGCAGCCGCGATCCGCGCGCCGCCGTCGCCGCGTCGCTGACCGCCACGGCTTCGGCACCTCCCGCCGTGGCGTCTGAGGGGGGCGCGGGGCCTGCGACGTCAGACCCGCAGCCCCGCGTCCAACTCGCGTCGGCCGCGCCCGGCGGCCCAGTGCAGGCGGCTCCGCCGTTGCCGACGCCGAACCAGCGCATCGCGCAAGCGCCACCCAGCCCGGCGGCGCAGGTGCTCGGGCCGATGGCGGCGGACCGCGAGCCGCCCCGGCTGCCCGGTCCCGACGCCACCGAGATGTACTACCGGACCAACGCGGTGAACGGCAGGCTGTCGCCGACCGCGCGGGCCGAATTCACGATGCAGGCCGAGCAGCTGCAGCGGCGGCGCGAGGCCGAACACGCGCAGCGCATGGAGGCGTGGAAGCTGTACCGCACCGAGCGCGCCGCCGACGTCAGCCGCCGGGATGCGTTCGATCTCGGCCAAGACAAGCGGCAAAGCGAGCTGGCGACGGCGCAGCAGAGCCTGGAGGAGAACAAACTCAAGAGCCACGGCATCATCGGCGACGAGAAATACGCCGCCACGATACGCGGTCTGCCCGGCCACACCGAGCGGCTGCAGCGCATCCAGAATTTGGTGCAGGGTGGCGTCTACAGCGGCCTGAGCGCGCCGCTTGAGATGACCCTGGCCCGCACGCGAGCGGCGGTGGGCGGCGCGGCCGACCCGAAGATCGCCCGCACTGAGCAGCTCCAGTCCGACCTCGCCGCTATCGCCGGGATGCAGCGGCTCGACGTGGTCGGTCCCGGCGCGCCGTCGGACAAGGACATGGAGCTGCTGCAGAACGCCGCCGCAGGCAAGATCACACTCACCACCGAAACCATCAGGGAGGTGACCGCCGCCGCGCAGAAGCTGCAGCTCTCCAATGCGATCCAGCACCAGCGCAAGCTGGAGCAGTTCGCCAACGAGAACCCGGAGCTGGCGCAGCAGGTGTACGCACGCTACGGCCTGCCGATGGAAGCCGTGGTGCCAAAAAGCGCAATCGCGGCGCTGCTCAAGGACGCCAGCGACCCCAGCGCCCTGGCCGAATTCAATCAGACCTTCCACACGCCGGGGCTGGCTGAACGCATCATCGCGAGGACGCGCCGTCCATGAGCCGGTTCGACCGCTTCGTCGAAGACCCAGCCGCGACGGCCGAGCCGCCGCAGCAAGCGTCCGCGCCCAGCGCGAACCGTTTCGATCAGTTTGTCGCCAACCCGGCCAATGTGCCGCAGCCGAAGCAGCGCCAGCCCAATGAGCCGTTCGGCGAGCTGCGGCCCGCCGAATACTCGTGGCGGGAGACACTCGGCAACAAGGCGCAGGACGCGCTGATCGCGCTGGGCGCGAAGCCGTACGTGGCGGGCCGGGTCGGGCGCGGCGTGGTCGACGTCGCCACGATGATCCCGCCGGTCGGCGCGGCGCTGGCGGGTGCCGACGCGGCGTACTACTCCAGCAAGGGTCAGCCGCTGCGCGCCGGTGTCGAGGCAATCGGTGTGTTGCCGGGCGCTACGATGGCGCGCCGCATGGTGCATGGTCAGCCACGGCGCGCCATCGCGCCGACCGAGGCCGAACTCGACGCCACGCGCCACGCGCAATACCGGGCGTGGCGCAATTCTCCGGTGGTGCGCGATCCGGGGATGATGGACGATCTCACCAACTCGATTGCGCAGGCGCTGACGCAGCGCGGCAGCAATCAAGTCAAGGCTCCGACCGCGTGGCAGGCGCTGGAGGAAGGCCGCAAGCTCAAGAAGCAGACCGGCATGACCAACGAAGATTTCGAGACGCTGCGGCAGCAGTTCGACATGAAGAACTTCGACAAGCCCGACGACATCATCGGCGCGGCGCGGGCGCGGCACGAATTCGATCGCTACATGACCAACCCGCCCGCGCAATTTGTTCGCCAGGGTTCGCCGCAGCAGCTCGCCGTCGATCACGCCAACCTACTCAACGCGCGCGGCAACACCGCCGCGCTCAAGCGCAGTCAGGTGTTGTCCGACGCCAGCACCGTAGCGGAGCTGAAAGCCGAAACCGGCCGTGACTTCGGCAAGACGCTGACCGGCAAGATCGACGCGCTGGCGACCACCAAGGGTGGCGAGCGCAGCACGCGCGGCTTCACCGACGCCGAGCAACAGATGGCGCGCAACGCGATCACCGACAGTTTGACGCGGCGCATGCAAAGCACCGGTCAGGCGCTGCAACGCGCCAGCGGTGCTCGCAGCATCACCGATCTGGCGGTGGCACCCAGCGCCACGGGCGGCGCGGGCTGGGCGCTTGGTCTTGACCCGTTCAGCTCCGCCGCAGTGGGGACGGCTGCGCAGGCCGCGACGAACCTGACCGGCCGCGCGCTGCAATCGGCCGCTGGCAGGCGAATTGGCGAGGGCGTCGAAACCGCCGCCGCCAATCTCCGCATGCGCTCGCCGCTGGCCCAGCAAGACCCGTCGTTCGGTTTCATCACCGACCCCGACGTGATGGCGAAGGACGCCGCGAAATATCTGATGTACCCATGGGCGCGCGGCGAGGCGGCCGACGCCGTCGAGTACGACCGCACACCGCACCAGTACAGGTGAGACATGCCGCGCAACGGATCAGGCGTCTACAATCTTCCACCCGGCACGCCGGGCATCTCCGGCACGCCGGTCGAGAGCGAACCGTACAACACGCTGATCGCCGATCTCGAATTCGATCTCAACTATCCGCGCCCCATCGTGGCGGGCGGCACCGGCGCGTCCACACCGGCGGCGGCGCTGGATAACCTCGGCGGCTACCCGGATACCGGCGGCGTGCTGACGGGCAACATCGAGATCAGGAAAAACACTCCGGCGCTGATACTGACCGCCACCGCCGTCGAGCAGAGCCGCCCGATTGCCGGGTATCTCAACGACAAGCCGCGCTGGTCTTTGGCGATTGGTGACGGCACGGCCGAGAGCGGCAGCAACGCCGGGTCCGATTTCTCGCTCTCCCGTTTCGCCGACAACGGAGACCTCATCGACACGCCGGTCAAAGTGACCCGTGACGCGGGTACCTTGGTGATCAACACCATCTCGGCGCAGCTGATACTCGACAAGATCGCCGGGACGGCGGCGAATTCTAATTTCATCGTAGGCCGAACCAACCACGTTCATCGCTGGATCATCTCCCCCGGCAACGCGACCGCCGAAACCGGCGGAAACACCGGCTCTGATTTTGCGATCCATCGCTACGCGGACGACGGAGCCTTTGTCGGCACGCCGTTCACCATCGACCGAAAAACCGGCGTGGTGATGCTGTCGCCATCGAATGAAATTAGCAGGATCGACGAAGGAACGCTGCGCCTTGGCGGCGGCGCGCTTTCCACCGGAGGCTACACAGGCGGCCGCCTCGTTTTTCAAGGTCACAGCGGCTTCACGCACTACGGCATCGACACCGAGCAAGGCAAACTACGTTTCTACCAGATGGCTGGAGGAACCGGGTACAACAAGGCTCAATTCCTCACTGATGTCGACATTGGCGGCTCGCTAGGAGCCACAGGCGCAATAGTCGCGGGGGGTGAGGTTTGGGCGGCCTCCGGCACGGCAAACACCGGCATCTACCGCTTCGGTAATGGCGGCTCGGCGTACATCTGGTGTGACGGCACGCAATACACTTTTGGTACTCACCAAATTACCGTACCGGCTATTGGCTGCGCCGGTTCTATCGTGGCGCAGTCGAACATCCAGGCGGTGGGCGGTTTATTTTGCGGTGGCGCATACGGTGTTGGCGCGGTTGGGTACAGCGGCTCGGCACCCTACGCCGTAAACCTGATATCCGGCAATCCGAACTGGGGAAACTGCTACCTCCAGCTTCTTCATTATGGTGGGGTGTGGGCGGGATTTAGGGTCGGCATCCCCGGCACCTACTTTGATCTTCGCGGCGACGGTCAAGCCTACAAGCAGGGCGGCGGCCCGTGGGCCGACATCTCCGACGCCCGCATCAAGAATGTTCTCGGTGATTACGGCTCCGGCCTCGATGCCATCGCCGCACTGCGCCCGGTGCGGTACACGTTCAAAGGCAACGACACCTACGCCGAACCTTCCTACTACAGCGACAGCGAGAAGCTCGACGCCGATGGCGAACCCAAGGCACCGCCGTCCGGCAAGACAGCACTCGCCGCGCCCTACGCCAACTCGACGCACTATCAGGCCGCCATCGAGCAAAAAGAATTCATCGGCCTCATCGCGCAGGAGGTCGAGGCGGCGATGCCCGAGATGGTCAAGCAAGGCAAAGGCTACATCGACGGCGTCGCGGTCACGGACTTGCGCGACCTCGACACTACGCCGCTGATCTTCGCGCTGATCAATTCGATCAAGGAGCTGAAGGCCAGGGTGGAGGCGTTGGAGGCGGCTGGATGATCCACGTCACCGGCAAGGTCGCTGGCAGCATCATCGATGGGTTGAAGGGGCATCCGCTGGCGATGACACTGGTGATCGTCAACGTGCTGTGCCTCCTGATCGTCGGCTACACGCTGTATCAAGTCGCGAAGCGCTCCGAGGCGAGAGACTTGTTGATTACCAAGCTGGCGACCGAGTGCGGGATCGTGAAGCCCAAAGGATAACGATGCGTGTGCTCGCCATTGCAATGCTGGCGGCCCTCCTGGCGGGGGGCTGCCGCATTCAAGGCGGCCGCTTCGTGGTCGACGAGATTGAGAAGCCCTGCCCGGGCGGGCGGATCGACACCGAGCGGCGGATCACGGATCAGCTGCCGCAGGGACAGGTGCGCACCACGACGATCCGCAGCAACCTCTGTCTGGACTAGGAGACATCCATGATTGGCGCGCTCGTTAGCTTGGTCGTCTACCTGCTGGTGGTCGGCCTGATCGTCTGGCTGCTGATATTCCTGATCGACTACATCCCGGTGCCAGCGCCGTTCAACCGGGTCGCCAAGATCGTCATCATGGTGGTGGCGGTGCTGATCGTGATCTTCGTGCTGCTCGGTCTGATCGGCGAGGGGCCGTCGACGTTCCGGCTACCGCGATAGCTTGCGGGCTTCGCTGAACGTGACGGTGAAGCCGTCCGTTGACCCGATCTCGAAACGACGGCGCTTCCCGGAGTGTCATCATCAGTCGTACCCCCACGATTTTGCGATCCGCTTGAACTCAGCGTAGCGAGCGTGGTCCGGGTGCCCGATGTCATCTTTCGGTCCCGGCTGCCCGGACAGTTCAGAAATCGGCGTCCCGAGCGGGCGGTCGCCAAGAAACTCCCTCGCCGTCATGATCGAAACGTCATCCGGCTGCGGATCGCGGCGGACATCGTGTTCGCCGACCGCAAGATCGCAGGCATCGCAGTACCAGCCGCCGGTAATGCCGACCGACCAATCATCCGGCTCGTAGCTCTCGCTGATGTCAGCGTCACACTTCGGGCAGTTCATCGTTATCTCTCCGCTATCGCGGCCTTTTGCTACTGATTATTATTTCCGCCACACCCACAGCGCGCACATGACGAGGAAAATATAGAACAGCGCGCCGGTCAACGCGCCCATCGGGCCTTGGGTGTAGCCGTACCAGCCGACGCAGAACGCGAACAAGATCGCCTGGATGATGTCGAGACGGCGCACGTCGAGACGCCACAGCCTGAACAACTCGACGTTGGCCCACTCTTCGAACACGAACCAAGCATCAATCACGCGCTTCGGGATCGGTATCCGAATTTTCATTGTTGCGCTGTTAACGCTCCTCGCGGCAGAACCCGATACCCAAATCACACCCGACGCATACCTTGCGGACACCAGCGCCCCACCCGTCTTTCGCAACACCGACAGCCAGATCACCGTCCCGTAGATAGCAGGGGGTCATGTCTGATTTGGTGCGTGGGCATTTCTTAATCTGTGTTTCGTCCATGCCAGCCATCCTTATTTGTGATGACAAAGGCGGCGCTATGCAGTCAGCCGCGCCTTGTGTTTCTCAACCACCTTTTCGAGCTTCGACTTCACGCGGTCGTTTAACTTATCACCTTCAATGCCGAAGCACTTGGCGAGCAGTTCAAGATACACGCGAATGTCGGCAATCTCGTCGCGGATTTCGTCAGTCAGGTCCGCACCGTCGCGCCAACGTTTCTTGACCATGTTGGCAAGCTCACCGACCTCGCCACAGAGCGCGAGCGCGAGGAACCGTTCATCGGAATTGGAATAGGATGGGAACAGATGCCCGGTCATCTTTTCGTGCAGTGCATACAAGTCCATCGGTTTCTCTCCTGTTCCTAATGCGCTGTTAATGGCCTTACGGGTGCGGAAGCGAGATAGCTAGACGTGCCCGCACGCCGTCCTCTGTCAGCCATGTTTTCCAATCAACTCCGGTGACTTGCGGCCACGCGCGAACTGCAAAACCCCTGGCGATCAAGTCGTCGCGGTCGCGCCACGGTAAATCTTCAATGGCCTGTTCCCCGATCAAGAGGGCGCGGCGCTGGCGTTCGTTTAGTTCGGTCATTTGCAACCCTCCAATGTGATGTTAGCGCGTTGGCGAGTGCGACCAACTCGACGGTCGGCACTTGCAAGTCGATACCATCCTTCCATTGCGTGTACGTCATGGCATCAATTTGCTTTTGGCTCATCTTGGCATCGCGGACCGCCTGCATAATCTCAGCCTCGGTCAGTTTTCGCATCTGCGCTTAACTCCCGTCAGGGTGGGACATGCGGCGTAATCAATGGCCGCATGTCCCGTAACCTCACGCAGCCTTGCGGCGGCGGTACCATGCCAGTCCAAGACCAAACGCGGCCACAAGACCGGGGATGCCAGCACCGAGAGCCGGACCCGGCACCGCGAAGGTGCTGAGGTTGCCGCCGTAGCCAGCGTCGATACCGGCGTCGCCGGTGATCAGCAGGTAGTAGCCGCCAGCAGCAAGCAACGCCGACCCGGCGAAGCCCTGGCAGTTGGCGACGGGGCAGGCCGAAGCCAGCACCGGCCCGATCACAAAGAGATCGTCGCCGCCGCCGGGAGCATTGTCCGCGCCTTCACTCAGAACCGAGCCGGTAAAGTTCGTTATGAACTGACTGGCCGAGGCGTAGACGTTGGTGACGGAAGCGATGGTGATGAACTGCGGTCCGCCGAGCAGATCGAACTCGTAGATGTCAGCGAACAGTCCTGAGCCGCCTCCGCCGGTTCCGGGGTTGGTGTTGGCGAAGGCTCCGGTGCCGCTCGTCGGGTTGGTCCCCAAGTTGACGACGATGTCGGCCTTGGCTGGCAACGCGAGAGCTGCCAGCACAGCGGTAGCAAACAGAAGCTTTTTCATCTGATCCTCATGGTTCGAGAGAACGTGTCGGCCGCGCCGTTGCCGCCGCGACCCTTGGCAGCCGCTAAGCGTGGCGGCGACGACGCCAGCGATTGAAGCCGATCAGCGTCAACAGAGCGGCGACCATTCCTGGCAAACCAGCGCCCACCAGCGGGCCTGGAACGGCGAGCGGATTGATGACGACGTTGCCGACATTGAAGCCGACACCGGACGCGCCGCTCAGGCTTGGATTGATAGCGTCAATCGCCTGGAAGCGAAGATAGGCTGCATCCAGAGACATCGACGCCAGGACGGAGGAGAACGTCAGCGTGAACTCGCCGCTGGCCGACTGGCCAGGGGTCAGCGTGTTGCCGTCGCCGTTGCAGGAGTTGTTGCCTGCCGAGAAACACATCTCGATGATGTTGGCCCCGTTGACGTTCGGGAACTGCGGATCGAGCAGCGCCAGATCATACAGTCCGGTGCTGAGAGCAGCGGTCACGTTCGGTGTCGTGTTCAATCCGAAAGAACCGATTGAAGACATCGTGACGTTGCCGGATGATGTGTTGGTGACGGTGTAATCGAAATTCCAAGTCAGTCCGCCGTTCGAGACACCGTCGTATTCGAGAAACAGCGTGCCGGTCAGGCCGGGGATGGAAACCGCGCTGTTGTTGATGTCGACGAAGCCTTGCAGGTTCGTCGTACCGGACGCCCCCACGTCGCCAACATTGACGATCACGGCGTTCGCGCCGCTGGCGAGCGCGAACGACATCACAGTAGCAAGCAATAGTTTTCGCATTGGTATGCGCCTCTCTGGTTGGAGCCTTCCACCGAACACTCTAGTGCCCCACGCGGGGAAAAGACAATACAGTTTTAGCAGTGCGATCAGCCCGGCCGCCCACACCGCGAGCACGGCACCCAGGGCGACGCCGCGCCAGCCGCCGAACCAGGGGGTTTCCGGCGGCGGCCACACGTCCGGCTCCCGGCCGGGGGCAAAAGTCGAGTAGATCACCGCCCCGGGCGGCTCCAGGCGGCCGCTGGCGAGCTGCTCGATCTCGGCCGCTACCTCGGCAGGCTCCGGCTCCAATAAACGCACCGGCGGGGCGAAATACGGCCCCAGCGTCAATTCCTTGGGCAGCGGCTGCCAGGGCGCGGGGGGTGTGGGCGGCAGAGGTGCCGGAGCGGGGGCAGCAATCGGTCTTGCGCTAGGGGATCGCGACCGACGAGTGTTGCTCCAGCACCTCCTACCACTACTGGAATACCAGTAGAGATGCTCGCGCGGCCACAATAGTCGCGCCTCGCCCCGGCTCAAGCACCGTGTTGCGCCGTCCACAGCGGACATAGGCAGAACCCCGGCTGTCCAAAAAATAAATCCGAGGAGAACAAAGCCCGCCCGCGCGCCGGGCGGCATCACGGCCCGAATTGCCGGATCGGGCCTGCGTTGTTGTAGTGGCGCGGATCGTGGGCCGACATCAGCGCCGCCATCGCGTCCCGCTCGTCGTCGCCCCGCGACTTGACCAGCGGCTCGTTCGGCACCTGAAACGCGCGCAGCAGCGACTGGAACGAGATGAACAGCGTCTCGTAGACGGCGCGGTCGCCGATTGCCTGATCGCGCTCCAGCAGCGCCGAGCGCATGCGGCTGTCCAGCTCGGTGATGATGGCCTTCTTGGCCTGCAGCGCGACCTGACACTGTTCGAGGTGCAGCGTCAGCTGCCGCACCTGCGCCTGCAGCTCGTCGCGCTCGTGCGCGATCATGTTGTACTGCGCCAGCCCGGCGGCGACCGCAGCCTTGCGATTGTCGGGCAGATCAGACTGATGATCAGACTGCTCATTGACGTGATCGTTCATTGCACTCTCCCCTGCTTTGCGATGCGCTGTTCCAGATCAACCTTGAAACGGATAATCGCCACTATGAAACTGTTGACATCCTCGATGCCGAGAACAAACTCCGCGAACACCTCGTTCTTATCGTCCATCAGCTGGACGTGAATGCGGTCGCAGTTGTCGCACACCCCGGCGCTAACATTGGCGGCCTGCTTGATCGTCATGACGACTTAACGCGCTCGCGTCGCGGCGCTTTGCGCTCCTCCCAGCCGTCCGGCGGCGCGCCGGTCATTTGCTCGATGGCGTGCCCAAACGCGAGCTTCATCGTTTCCATGAAACTGCGCTTCACGTCAGGACGCAGGACTGCACCGATCTTGATGCTGCCGATCAGGTGCGCGTCTTTCATCGTGTTTTCGCGCGCTATGTAGCAATTCCAGAACTCGCCTTCCTCACGGAACGCCAAACGCAATTTCAGTGACGGCATGATCACCCCCAGCGGTGCGGAAACGGGTACTCGTAACGGCACGCCACGCACTCAAGCCCGGCCTTGGGGCGGCGGCGCAGATGCACGATCTTCGGCGTGCGGTCGCCGCAGCGCGGACAAATCTTGTAGTCGGGCATGCTTTCCGCCAGCGCGTTGCCGCTCAGCGGGTCAGCAAGCGGCCGCGCTATCGGCGGCGTGTCGCTGGTGCCGATGACGTCAACCGTCTGGTGGGCGATAACGCGCTCCTCGACGTCGATCAGCTCGCGCGCGATGCGCTCAAGCCGGTCGAAATCGGCGACACTCGGCAGCGGGTTTTTTCCGCGCAGCCATGACAGCAGCGCCAGCAGCTCGACCACCACGCTGCGATAGGTATCCAGCGTCTCGCAGGCGCGATCCATCACCGTCGCGTTCATGACCGGGGTGTTGAGGCGGTGGTTGCGCAGCAGATGGATCACCTCGCGCATGGTCAGAACTCCCTGGTCATTTCGTAGACCGCGATGTTGCCCCGGCCCTGGCCGCCGCTGATGCGGCGGATGATGTAGCCGTGCGGCGACACCTTGTACGCCAGATACTTGAGGTTCAGCGTCATGGTGTGACGCTGCGTCTTCGGCATCTTGATCTTAGCGGTGCGCAGCGCCTCGATCAGATCGAGCGTGCTGGCTCCTTTTTTCTTGCTGCGCTTCAGCGCGTTGAACAAAACGGCCTCGCGCTCCGTCAGTCCCTGCATCATTGATCTCCTTGAACATGTCTTTCACGTCATCCAGCACGGCTGTGCTGAGTGTTTTCTTGGCCAGCAGGTTCTCCAGCACCAGCCGGTCCGGCGAGCCGCGCGCGATCAGATCGTAGTAGATCGCCGTCGCCGACTGGCCGATGCGGTGGATGCGATCCTCGCTCTGCCAGCGCGCCACCGCGTTGAAGCTGTTGCTGTAGTAGATCGCGGTCGAGCACAGCGTCTGCATGCCGTCGAGGCCGCTCCCGGCCGCCTCCGGCGACGCCACCAGATAGCGGATCGAGCCAGCCTCGAACGCCGCCAGCACCGTCTTGCGCGCCGCCGTCGAGGTCTGGCCGTAGATCGACATGCCGGGTCCAGGCAGCGCGTTCATCACCGTGGCGATGTCCTGATTGAACCGGCACCAGATGATGCACGGATGATTGCCAAGGTTGTCCAGCAGATCGCGCAGCACGTCGAGGCGCGGGTTCTGCTCCAGCACCACCAGCTCGCCATCCTCCGTGATGGTGAAGCCGTTGATGATCTGCTGGCAGCGCAGCAGCGCCGCCGCGCCGTGCGCCGCGAGCACCTTGGGCGACAAATCGGCGTTGGTGACCATCGTGCTGAAGGTGTGCTTGATCTCCTGCAGCATCCGCTGCTGCTCGGCGCTCATATCAAAATGAATTTCGTCGTAGACCTTCTCCGGCAGATCAAGCTCGCTCTTGTCGGCGCGGAAAATGTACGGCGCGGTCAGCGCCTGGAACTGCTCGATGTTGCGGTGGCCGACCACCTGCCGGTTCTCGTAGCCGCCCATGATGCAGTAGTCGCGCAGAAAGTCGGTCTTGAACTTGACCCCGATGATCTCGGGATCGAGGAAATAGAACTGCGCCCACTCGTCGGTCAGGTCGCGCGCAATCGGCGTGCCGGTCATGATCATGCGCTGATCGCAGCCGTACTGGTGCGCCAGCTTGCGCAGCCGCTTCGATCTCCGCGCGGTGAAATTTTTGATCTTCTGGCTCTCGTCGACGATGATCATCAGCTTGCCGCGATGGCTGGCGCAGAACGTCTGCATCGCACCAAATGCCTTGTCGCTGTTGAGCGCGTCGATGTTGAGCGAATAGAACTGCAGCGCCTCCGGCTCCGGCTTGCCGAGCCACCACGGGCGCGGCCCGACGCGGCCGTTCCAGGCGGTGCCGCGCCAGTCCACGCTGTCCCACAGATGCGTCGGGATGTGCTTCTCCAGCCACTGCATGTGGACACCCTTGGGTGACGACAGCACCAGCACGCCGGTCAGCTTTCCGGCAAGGTGGCGGTAGCAGATGATGTCCAGCGCGGTCTTGGTCTTGCCGGTGCCGGGCAGACTGAACATCGCGGCGGCGTGGATGTCTCGGAACTTTTCGTAGTTCTCCTGCTGGTACCGGCGCGGCGGCAGGCGGAATTGCGGCTCGATTTGCATGTGACCTTTTACCTTCGGATTTAGGGGAAAGCTATAGGCACTTTTAGTGCTTGGAGAGCGGCGTCTCGTCGGCCGCCGCCCACTTGGCCAGCATCTTGCCCAGGATTGCGACCATCGCCGCCGCCGTCTCGGCGGTTTTGTCCGGCTTCGACGTCATGCTGACGATGCCGGAGATGCCGACCGCGAGCGCCCAAATAGCAGTGCTCTGTGCATCGTAGGGCGACCTGCCATGCATCTTCTCCAGTGCCATCGACAGGTATATCGGCGGTACAACCGACAGCATCACGCGCAGGGTGGCCGCGCGGTGCTCCGGCGGCACCATCGTGTCGACCAGAAAAGGAATGTCGGCGCGCACCTTTCGCGACAACGCAGCCAGCTCCTCGGCCTGCTCTGTGGTCAGTTTCATGACGTGCCTCCCTTGAACCAATCGAGCGGCGACCAGTAGCGCTGCCGCCATGTGCGGTAGCCTGGGTGCGGTTTCGGCTCCGGTCGGAACACAAGCAGCAGACCGAGCAACCGCTCACCGACAAGCGCCAAAATTCCCCAAAGCACGAACATCAAACCGTAGATGACAATTCCGTATGCCATGCTCAACACCACTGCCTCTAGCATCACGCATCCCCCTTGATGAATTTCAACGCGTCCTTGCCGCTCAGCGGCATCTTGCGGGTGTCGCCGCGCTGCTTGGCCTTCATTTTCTCGATCCGCACCCGGGCCTTGTCGCGCTTGCGCTCGGCCTGCTCGGTCTTGATCTGCTCGGCGACCTGCTGATCGGTCGGCTGCGAATCGGCGCGACGGCGCAGCAGCCAGTCCGGAATGTCCAGCGGGTCGTTGTCGTCGATCATCTGCGGCTGCGTCAGCAGCGACGACTGCGTGGCCGGGCTGAGCGGCAGCGGTGGCGGCTGCTGCTCCAGCTCGCGCAGCCGCGCGGTGTTCTCAGCGCGCTCTTTCGCGGCGCGCTTCGCCAGCCGCACCGCTCGCTTTTGCAGCTCGTCGAGCTTGCTCTGCAGCCGCAGCAGCTCACGCAGCGCCTTATCGCGGCGTAGCGCAGTGCCGAGGATGGCGGATTGCAGCAGATCGTTGCGCAGCTTTTTCATAGTATCTCTCCATTCAGATCGAGAACCCGACCGGCGACCATGCGGTGCGTCACCGGGTCGTCACTCTCGACAACGCGCGTGTCGCGCACGGCGGTCCAGCGCAGCGCCAGATCGGCGACGTAGACCTGCGCCTCGTTGTGGGTGGCGAAGCGCAATCCGTTGCCGAAAAACATGCCGGTATGGTCGGCGATTACCTCGGGCTTGAAGCTCATGGAATTCCCCTGCGTTGATATGGTGGAAGGTTCTCAAGGTTCTTGGGGTGCGGCTCACAGAACCGCTTGGTGCAGGTCAGCGTCTGCACCGGGGTTGGCACGATCTGGTCGCCCTTGCGGGCGGCGCTGTAGTGCTGCAGCGGCCGCCCGGCGGCGGCGTCGAAGCCCTGGTCGATGCGCTCGATGGGCGGCAGCTCCGGCTGCGGCGGGCTGACCATCCTGGCGGCGAGCAGCCCCGCCAGGATCGCAGTGATGGCGACGGTGACGTTGAGCATCACGCCGCCTCCTGCTGCGGCTCGGCGATCACGACGCCGCGCAGGAAATCAGCCGCCTTCTGCGCCGCGCTCGCGGCGGTGAAGAACGCCTTGTTGTCTTCGCGCAGCAGCTTGATCCAGTTCTGGATGTAGCCCGCGTGGCGCAGCTCGCCGTCGACGTTGAACTCAGCGCACAGGAACGCCGACGTCAGCTCGGCGACCAGCTCCTCGGCGGCGTAGGCGTTGTCGCCGAAGCGCTTGCCGAACTCGCGGTCGAGCCGCGACTTGTGGCCGGTCCAGTGGCCCAGCTCATGGAACAGCGTGGCGTAGTAGTGGCTCGCGCCGTGGAAGGTGGCGAACTTTGGCATGCCGATGTAATCGACCGACGGCACGTAGCGCGCCGCCCCGCCATCCTCCCGAACGGCCGCGCCGGTCGCCACGACGAATTCGTCGATGCTGGCGTCGCGCTCGTCGGGGTTCGGAGCCACCGTGGGTGCAGCGCCGTCCGGGCCGTGGACGATCTTCTCCGGCAGTCCGTCGCACTGCGCGACGTTGAACACCGTGTACTGGCGCAGCATCGAGACGTTGCCGGTGGCGATCCGTCCGTCCTTCATCTTGTCACCGCGCCGGTACAGGAACTTGACGAAATAGACCGGCACACCGTGCTCGCCCTTGCGCACCGTGCCACCGGCTTCCTTGGCCTGCTTGAAGGTCAGGTAGCGCGGGTTCGGCCGCTTGAGCATCCACAGCAGGAACGCGTTGCAGCCGCTGTAGGGACGGTTGCTGACGGCGTTCACCGACATGTTGCGGCCCGGCGTCTGCGACCACGGCTGCACCCACGGCAGCACGCCCGTCTCCAGCTCGTGCGCGATCCGCTCGCTGACCTCTTGGTACAAGTTGCGCATCATCCGATCCTCACGTTGAAGCCGTCATTGACGAGGCGTTCGCAGATGTCGCGCGCGGGTCGCCAGTCGGTGGTGAAATGTTCTGAGATACCCTGCCAGTCTTCGACCACGAAGTTTTTGCGGGCAAAGGTCTTGGCGTTTTCGGTTTGGGCAATGATGCTCCAGACCGAGCCGTGGCTGTAGATGTGAAAGTCAGCGGTCGACATTGCTATTTCCTCTTGAGTAGGGCGTGCATCATCCAGTTGCACTTGGTGATCAGGCTGGTCTGTCCGCACGCCTCGCAGCGGCCGGAGCGGAAGAACGTGTCCTTCTGCCCCATCGTCTGCCGCGAGCCGCAGTGTTGACATGTCCATTTCTGGTAGATCGCGCAGCTGGCTCCGGCGCGCTCCATCTCCTCGGCGCGCTGCTTGGCCTGCGTCTCGCAATCCTCGATGGGGAAATCCGCGTATTGGATTTTGCTGGTCATCTCACACCGTCTTCTTGCCGTTGCGGGCGACGCACTTGAGGGTGACGACCTCGGTGACGTTGGTGTGGGCGCGGATGAACTGCGGCGAGAGCTTCTCGCGCACGGCAGCCATGTCGAGCGTCTCGCGCTCCGAGGTGGAGACGGTGACGCGGAACAGCTCGCCCTCGTAGGCACCGTTACCCAGCCCCTTGATCTCGTCCTTGATGGCGTTGGCGCGCTTGGTCAGCTCCGCGATCTGCGCCTGCAGGTCGCCCAGCTGGTCGATGGCGGCGGTGAGGTTGGTCTTGGTCATGGTCTTGGCCTTTCGGGTTCGGGTTACTGATGGGATTTGTTATACACCCTTTCCCAAATAAAAGTCAACTACCTTTTAGGCCAAAAAGAAAAGACCTTATTTTCAGAGGTTTGCATCCAGCAGGAACGCCTCGATGGCGCGCCAATCCCAGGCCGACGGGCGGCCGCTCCAGCGCCCGAGGTATGCCACCTCCGCGACCGGCCGATCCTGCAGCAGCCGGACCGCGCTGCCGTGGTAAAGCCGCATGTCGGAACGAAACCGCGCCGCGATAAAGACGCGGCCGCCGTGGTCGAGCCGCCGCTCGATCCAGCCGACCTGCGCCGGGCGGATCGTGACGCGGCCTTTCTCGATGCGCTTGTGCTCGATCCACAGCTCGATGCCGCGCTTGCAGTAGTTGGCGTCCGGCGCGCCGGTCGAAACGCCGCGCGTCTCCACCGCCATCGCGTCGAAGCCGCGCGGCACTAGAAACTCACGAAAAGTTTTGCGCAGCCCGTGGTCATTTGCCATGGCTGCATCAATCCGGCAGGTTGAACTTGGGTAGTGTGACCTTGCATTTTCTGGTGCTCATCGCGGCCCTCGGTATCTTTAGTTTTTGTGGATTTGCTGGCAGCCCAAGCGCCAGACGCTCGTCACGCCGTCGTTGCATTTCCTCCGGCGCGAGCTTGCGTGGCTTAGCCCTGCGTCTCGGCTTCATCATCAGCCGTTTGCGCTCGATTAGGTAGCGTATATCCTGCAGCGGCGTTCGATGAACTGTCATCGTTCTACACTCCTGTTGCTGCCTTGCATTTCGTGTAGGCGTAGCCGCACGTCGTCTCCGCCTTGAGCGGCAGGCCGCTGCTCCACTGCACCGCGCGCTCCATCTCGCGCTTGAGCAGCACGCCGGTCGCCGTGGCGCGCCGCACCGGCACCTCCAGCAGCATCTCGTCGTGGGTGTGAGCACGCACGTTGCACAGCAGCGGCGTGTTGACCGCGCGCACCAGCGCGCTGCGCAGCACGTCGGCCGCGACCGCCTGCGTGATGTTCTCGGCCAGGATGCCGTGCCACAGCTTCACGCGGCCGTAGCCGCGCGCGAACGTCCAATCCCACTTGGTGTCGATGATGTTGCCACGCGCGTCCTTGGTGTCACGCCGCTCCTGGCGGATGCGGCGGTAGGTCAGCAGGCGGCCGGACGGCAGGATGCACAGCATCGAGCCGCCGAGGTAGCCGGGCAGATAGGTGTAACGGATTTTGCCCGCGCTGGTGATGGTGCCGGGCGCACGCATCGCCAGCATGAAAGCATCCCACAGCTCGTTCCAGTATTGCGTGGCCCAGCCGTTCACCTCGCGCCACTCGCGCGCGATCCTGCTCGCCGCATCGCGGTCGAGGAACATGCCGTAGTTCGCCGCCATGTTCTGCAGCGCACCCGCACCGCCGCCGAACTGGCAGGCCAGCTCGGCGACCTTGCCACGTTGCCGCAGCTCCGGCGTCACCTCATCGAACCGAATGTTGCTCATCGCGGCGGCGGATCGCACGTACAGGTCCGGCACGTCGGGGTCGTCGTCGACCTCGCGGAAGATGTTGAGCCGCTGCTCGGCACCGGCCAGCCACGGCAGCACCCGCGCCTCGATCTGCGACCAGTCGCCCCACACGAACACGTTGTCGTCGCGCTCAGGCACCAGGGTCGGGCGGATCAGCATCGACAGCTTGCGGCTGATCGGCGTGTCGTCACCGAGCGCACGAAAGGCGTCGGCGTCGCAATCGCCGAGCAGCGCGTCGATGGCGTCCATCTCGTACTCCAACGCGTCGCGCATCAGGTTGTGCAGCTGCACGCCACGACTGCTGAACCGGCCGGTCTGCGGCGCGCCGTTGAACACGAACTGACCCAGCAGCAAACCGTCGACGTGGTTGTTGAGCATGTTGCTGAACTTGGCGGGCGTGGTCGAGCCGCCGTACAGCCGGATGTCGAGCAGCGTGCGGGCGCGGCGCTCGCTGTCGGTCAGCTGCGGCTTGCTGTCGAGCAGCGCCATCAGCTGCCGGATCACCGCGCGGTTGAGGCTGTGCTTCTCGATGTGCTCGATCTCGTCGGTTTCCTCGTCGAGCACCTCCTCGACGCGGTCCACCAGATACTCGCGGTCGGCGGGCTGCAGCGCGGTCTGCAGCCAATCCTTCATGTGCTGCACCATGGTGACGCGCGTGACCCGGCCGTGGGTCAGCCCGGTCAGTTCGTCGCCAGCGCGCAAGCGATCGATCTCCGCCATGTGCGCGGCGCGGCGCGCAAGCTCCTGATCGAACGCGATGCCGTTGAGGTTGATGCGCTCGCTGGCCCAGTATTCCTCCCAATCCTCAAGTGGCAGCTGCATCGTGTTGAGAAAGATGTCGCGCATCGCGTCGACATCACGCGCGGCGTACTCAAGAAACTGCCGCCACTCCTCCGGCCTGCTCTGTGCGTTGTATTTGCCGCTGCTGAACATCTGGATCAGCTTGCCGCCAGCGAGCTTGTGCTGGCCGCCAGAGAACCGCGACGCGCCGTCGAGCTTGCCGGGCAGCCCGGCCGCCGTCGCCT
>Ga0105252_10000636_pt1 | contig 20325 bp, 24 predicted proteins | sample EasRivMeERMZT100_FD_89675 | JGI IMG/M metagenome (GOLD analysis project Ga0105252, IMG submission 89675) | Soil microbial communities from meander-bound floodplain in the East River, Colorado, USA - East River MetaG ERMZT100 | ecosystem: Environmental > Terrestrial > Soil > Floodplain | place... | reverse complement strand
GTCGACCATGTCGACGGCATCGACTTTGACGCCCGCGGGCATCACTATATGGGCGGCTGCTATATCGAAGTGCAGGACGAAGCGAACGCCATACACCCGGAGCTGATTGACCGCGACTATTGCGTGACGGTCGGCAATTCCTCCGACCTGTTCGGCTCGCTAGACGATGCCGAACGTTTCCTATGGCGCTCGTTCGCCGATGCCGAATTGAACGCGACGTTTTTGCGCGAACACTCGTTGCGCCCGGTACGCTGGCAATTCGGCGAGGGCGAGGAATTCGACGGCTACACGGACGGCTCGCGCTGGAATGGCTGGCTGAATGTCTGCGTCGCGCCCGCCGTACATGCGCAGGTTATCGAGACTTTTCTCGACAGCGACAGCGACGCGGCGCAGGACTTCCGCGACATGCAGCCTGCCGAGTTCGGCCTGTACGATTACGGCAACTGCTACTGCACGAGCGCGGTCGAGGATGATTCCGACGAGGATACCGGACCATGGTTCGAGCCGAGCGCGCCGGAGCTGCAGGGTACGGACCGGGTCGCCCGTCGGAGCGACACGCTAAATCGTCTGCACGGTCTGACGTTCAACGACGCCCGGCAGATTGAACTCGCCTGCGAGCAACTGGCAAGCGCCGACATGACGTTCCATCCCGACGACGACCCGTCGGATATTATATGGTCGGTTCCGATGTCCGACGAATTGCTCGGCCAGCTCGCGGACATTATCGCCGAGCTGCGCACAGCCTGCGACAAATTGGGCCTCGACATATCCGCCGAAGTAATGTGCGCCAGCGTGCGCGTATACGACAAACAATCGGCGTTCTATCCGGAATACGCCCGCGTCCCGCGCGGCAGGCGTTTCGCCTGCTCGTGGACGAACGGCTATCAGCCGAGCTGTGACGAACAAACGAGCGAATATTTTTGCACCGGGAACGGATACGAGGCCGATGTAATCATCGCCATCGAACGGCTCGGGACCGGTCAGACGTTCACGCAGACCGACGCCAGCGGCACGCATGTCGTGACCCGGTTCGAGTAAGCCAGCGTGAAACCAAACAACGTCGTTCCATTCCCGCGCAAGCGTATCGATGTCTCGCATATGCTCGTATCCGATCCGCGCTTAAGATTCCTGATTTCCGTCGGATATGAACTCGTCATTACCCCGGGCCGCGCATACCTTGAGCGACCCTTCACACTTCGAACCTTAGACGAGGCCCTGACATGCACAGACACGCGGACAATCTAGACCTGTTCGACCTGACCCCGATTGCACGAAACTCCGACCCGGAAACCTCGCACGAGGCAGCAGACGAATACACGGAAACCGGCGACCGGGAAAAAGACATGCGCCGAATGCAGCGCATGGTCCGGAATAACCCGGGCCTGACCGCCGCCGAGTATTCCGTGCTGCTCTACTCGTTCGGCATGGACTTTTACAAGGCGGCGCATCTGCCGCACAAGCGCCTCGCCGACCTTGAGGTCGCCGGCCTCGTAGAAAAGGGCGAGCCGCGCCGCTGTTCGAAAACCGGGCGGCGCGTGCATACGTGGTATATCGCCGGCGCTGCCCCGATGGTCAGCGTTACGCTGACCGGGTTCGAGGCAGGCGGCGGGGTCTCGTCGGTCGTCATATCCCCGACCGAAAACGCGAACGAGCTGACGCAGGCGGTCGCCGACTGGTCGGATAGTTGAAGTACCTTAGTGTCTGTTCCGGCATCGAATCCGCGTCCGTCGCTTGGAACTCGCTCGGCTTTGAATGCGTCGGCCTGTTCGAGAACGATGCGTTTCCCTCGCGCGTGCTCGCGCATCATTACCCGGGCGTCACCAACTACGGAGACTTGAACGACTATGGAAAGCACCCCATCGCAGCTTTCGATATTCTCGTCGGCGGAACTCCCTGCCAATCGTTCAGCATTGCAGGGTTCCGCGCTGGGTTGGACGACCCGCGCGGAAATCTGGCCCTCGCGTTTTGTTCCGTTCTTAGCCGCTACCGCCCCCGCTGGTTCGTTTGGGAAAACGTGCCCGGCGTTCTGTCCGCGAACTGCGGAAGGGATTTTGGAACCCTTGTCGGGGCAATGGTCGAATGCGGGTATGGCGTCGTTTGGCGAGTGCTGGACGCTCAATATTTCGGAGTACCCCAGCGACGCCGTCGCGTGTTCGTTGTCGGACATACTGCAGACTGGCGACCTGCCGCAGAAATATTATTTGACCCCCAAGGCCTGCGCGGGCATTTTGCGCCGGGCCGCGGAACGCGAGAAAACTCTGCCGCCGATATTGGAACAGGCGCTAACCTGGGCGGCGCAAAAATAAATCCGGACATCGCGAACGCACTAACGGCGCGCATGTATAAGGGAATAAACACGACGCTGGACGAGGGGCAAACGCCAATAGTCGAATACGTTCCGCCGCTCGCCGATCCGATAATAACGCGCGAGCATCGAACCTATACTCACGAAGGGACGAACAATTTCCGGACACGAAACGTCGTCGCGTTTGCGCAGAATCAGCGCGACGAAGTCCGCGAGGTTCCGGTCGCTGGCGCGCTGCCGGCGATTCGTCGCCGCGATTGCAAGGGCGAAACGCTGCTCGAGGATTCGCTCGCCGTCCGGCGCTTGACGCCTACCGAGTGCGAACGCCTGCAGGGATTTCCCGACGGTTATACCGCGTTACCCGGGGCGTCGGATTCCGCCCGATACAAGGCGCTCGGCAATTCCATGGCGGTTCCGGTCATGCGCTGGCTTGGCGAGCGCCTCAGTCTTTATTCTCGCCGCTAGAATATTCGCATTCGTCCGCCTGGTCGGCGGCTTGCGCCTCGATATGCTCGCGGTATTTTTCATACCATTCGATTTCTATTGCCATTCGCAGATTGCGTTCGACTGTCCCGCAGCCCGTTGACAGGGCCGCGACCAGCAGCACGGCGGCGCGCATGTCAATCAGTTGCCGCAGCAATCGTTAAAAACGGTATTCCGGAAGTCCACGGACCGACCTGCGGCTGCCATGTCGTGCCGTTGACACTCGCCCAGCAATTCGCGTCCGTTGTCGAAGTCCGAACTGCGAACATGAAACCATTGGCGGGGTTGTAGATTACCTTATTGAAACCGCCGCTAGACGGCGTCGCGACGGTCGTCCAATTCACGCCGTCCGGACTCGACGAGATGCCGCTCGCATGAGCTAGAAAAAGTCTCGACAGCGCCGGGTTCCATATCATGTAATTCCCGGAACCGTTAACCGTGCCGCTCGTTGCAATGGTCGTCCACGTTTCCCCGTCCGGACTGGTCACAACGTGACCAAAGCCCGTCGCCCCAACAAATAAACCTAAGCCCGAATGCCATGCGCAAGCCTGCATTCCTGAACTTCCGCCCGTGCCGTTATTAAAATAACCTGTCCAGTTATTACCGTCGTCGACAGACTTTAAAACGTTATCGTCGGCAGCGTGCGAACCGACCGCGAGCAATATTCCGTCGTGCTCGGTAAGCTGCCGGCATTGCAGCCCGGTTAGTCCCGTCGAATCGCGCCGCGTCCATGTCGCGCCCTGGTCGTCGGATGAAATAAAATTATCGATAGTTGCCGCGTTGTTGTTCGTTGCTACAATGAGCCGGCCCGACGCTAAACGCAGTATATTGTTATACCGCCTTTCGCCGACCGCGAATTCTGAAACAAGCGCCCAAGTTATTCCCGTGTCGACCGAGCGCGCGATGCGATTGCCTGCGCCGCTCGAGGATACGCCGACAAAAATTCCGTCGCCCGCATATTCGACGTCCTCCCAATCCTGCGTGGTCAACGAGCGCCCGTGCCAGATCGCATTGCCGGGGCTGTACGCGGCTCGGAACGTGCCGCCGTCGCTGAGCATTACCATGTTTCCGAGCTGATCGCCGGCGGGCGGTGGCTGGCTTTCGAATATCAGCTCGCCGGTCGGCGAACGAACGACGTAGTCGTCGGGGTCGGTCCATACGTCGTCGGATTCCTGCGTCATGGTCAGATTTACGCCGCGTCCATCCTTGTCGAGAATCCATTCGGTCACGAAATACTTGTCGCCGGACAATCCTAATTCGGCTATATCAATTTCGACCGTCGTGCCGGTCTGCACGCGGAAACAGGACCAGTTGCCCTGAAATGTAATCACGCGCTGCAGCCTCGATTGCCGCAAACGAATGATTGCGTTGCGCTGCGCCTCGTAAGAGTTATTACAGGCATTCTGGTCGAACGTCTGATATTTGATTTCGTTGTCGGCGGTTTCGTAAGCTGCGTCACGCTGTTCGGGATATGGGTTCGCCGTATAGTTGCGCGACGGGTCGACGAATTTTCCGCGGACGCGGTTGTATCGGTGCTCGCTCGGCGTCGATGCCTGCAGCTGTATGCTGCCGGCCAGGTTCGCTTCCGACAGCGTGACGGTCGCGGGCAGCGCAGCGCCCGCCCACATACGCCACTTTCCCTGTGAGAATATGCAGCGGCCAAGCATTGAATTAACAATGATTTCGCGAATGTCCTGCCGCGTCTGATCCGCATAGAACGTAAAATTACAGGTATAGCGATTCTGCAGACCGCCGTCGGAATCGTCGCCCGGGATTACGACCTGTTCCTCGCATATGTCGGCAGCGGCTTCGACGAGTGTCCAGTCGATCCGCTCGGGAACTTCGCCGTAGCCGACATCCTGCCATATCAGGAAATCGGCGAGAATCAGCGCCGGGTTATCCGACCATTCCCAGGTCGAGGGGTCGTCGAAATCGTGACCGACGACGCGCGGGTCGTATACCTTGGAACCCTTGACGACCGCGCGCAGGTTTTGCGGTATGCCGGATTCGAATGCCTCGTTACCCTCGACCAGCGTCATTTTCGTATAAAACAGCGCCCAGCCTAGGCCCTGATGCGCGGCTGTCCAGTTGCCCGGAAACGCGGCCACGAGCTCCGCGATAGCCGTCTGCGTCTGCGTCCCGGTCCGCGTGTCTATTTCCATCACGTCGGCGAACTGTCCGCCCGTGACCGGGCCGGCGTCGCTGGCGATGTCGTCGCCGATGACGATGTCGGTGTCGTCGATGCGGAACGCGACGAACGAATCTATTTCCCGCCCGGTCAGGGCGACCAGTCGATGCAGGTCGACGTTACCCTCGCCCGCCGTGTTCGCGAACAGCAGCGGGCCGGACAGCATATCCTCGCCGTACACGAACGCCTGTGGCTGGAAACTCGAGCGAACCGTCAGCAGCTTATCGGCGGCTGCCTGCGACAAGTCGATTTTCGGCGCGAGCGCCTTGGATACGAGCGACAGAATCGCGATGCGGGCGAGGTTCACGGCGACGACGTAGGCCAGCGACGCGCCCGCCCCGACGCCGAAAAAAACCGCCCCGATAAAGGCTAGTGCCGCGCCCATGTCCAGCCCTCGGCGACCCGGTCCAAGGGAACCCGGGCAATCGTTCGGCCGACCTTGACGGCGACGTAGCCGGGCAGCACGAGGCCGACCGCCGCCGTCCCGGTTTCCGGGTCGGACAAATACGCGATGTCGCCGGGCTGCAGGCCGGCAGCCGCGACAGGATCGCCCAGGACGGCGCAGAAATTCGCCCGTAGCCCGCCTGCGCCCCGGAGCTGTTCGACCGCCTCCCGCCGGCAGGCATAGCGCAGGCAGCCGCGGAAATCCTCGCCCCAGCCGACCCGGATTCCCTCGATAACGAACCGGACGCAGTCGAAGCCGCCGAGCCGGGCCGGCACGGTCGCCGCCCGGTCTAGGTAGGCAGCCAGCGCCGGCACGTTCACGCCCCGGCTATCCGGAAATTGAGGCCACGCCCGCCGCCCGCGGCGACCTGATCGCCGCCCCATTTCAGTTGCAGGTCGACCATTCGGAACACGTACTCGCCCGCCAAGTCGCCCGAGTTCGCAGCCTGCTTGTCCTCGTCGGTAAACCGCAGATCGGAGCGCCCGCGCCCGTTCGTGCCGCGGGATTCGCAGACGAGCGTCAGCTCGCCCATACTTTGCCCGAGCGAGATGACGGCATGATCCATATAACCCGACCATACGATGACCGGGTCGTCGATTAGCTCGCCGTTTATATCGTCGAAGCCGAACAGGATGTCGACATCGCGCCTGTGATAATCGTCGGTCGTGGCGTCGGCAATCATAGCCGGGTCGACGCCGGTCAGGGACAGCTGTACGCCCTCGGGCGCGGCGCTGACGGTTTCCTTGATGTCGCCCGAGATACCGCCGAATGCGCCGATGCCGAGATACAGCTCCGCGCCATACAGGACCGTCGTCGCGGTCCGCGGCCCGACTTCGGTATGGAATCGTTTGACGCCTGACCCGAAATCCATGCGCGCAAACAGGATAGGCCGAACGACGGACGAATTCAGCGCGTTAACATTGTCGGTCGATATATCCCGTATGGTCATGCTTGCGTCGCGAAAACATCCTCGATCATGGACAGGGTAAACGCAGAAATCGGGCCGGTAGAATTGGGCAGGGATTGCCAGCCGTTTTCGGGATTTTCCATGACGAATATTCCGCGCGGTATGGCGATGCCGTTCGGCTCGGTATATATAAACGCATTGTCTGCGGGCGAGTCGCGGAGCTTCGGCTCGAACGTCAGAATGCACGAACCCCCGCCGCTGCTATCCTCGTCGAGTATGGCGATTTTGAGTTCCGGTTCGCCGTTGACGATGACGGAGAAATAATCGCCCGCCCGAATCCAATTCGTTACCGAAGGGGTCGCCCCGTCAATAGTCAGCGTGTTCCCGGTCTGACCTGCGCCGTTAACCAGCGGGCTTCCGCCGCCTGCGCCCCGGGCCGGGTTATCGTGAACCATAACCCGCAGTCGGTTCGACTGACCGCGGACCGCGGCAATAAGCGCCATCAGCTCGCCGCGCTGGTCGGTCGAAACGTTGTCATAGGTATACTGAATTTTCCATTTCATTGCCTGCCGGTCGGTAGTCTGTGCGCTGCCAATCAAGGGCGAGGCATATAGCGCCGTGTTCGCTATCAGCGAAATGGTCGCCGACTGCGGGCATATGTCGAGGTCATAGATTGCCATTAGGCGTAAGCTCCGCGACGCAGCTCGCCCAGGAACTCGCCCTTTAGTTTCCGGTTATTGTCGTCGAGAATTTTCGTCATTTGTTCCGGGCCGAGATTCGAGCCGCTGATATAATTGTTTTGCACAATGTTAACGCCGCCCGCCGAACTGTTGGGCGAAATGGAACCTGACATCGCGGGCGTGAATACCTCTGGTCCGCGTTCCCCGACAAGGTAGCTCGTGCCGGCGACAACGCCGCCGCCCATGGCTCGCCCGCCGCCGAACAGCTCGCCCAGAAACCCGAACAGCCCGCCGCCCGAACCGACCCCGCCGCCGCCGAACAAGGCCTGCGCAATGTCGGCGGCGAGCGCCTCGGCGGTCAGGTCTATAATCAACTGCTTGAACGAGTCGAGGATGCCGTCGAACCCGTCCTCGAATCCGGTTTTAAGATGCTTCGACAGTATGTCCTGAACGTTACGGGTCGCCTGCTCGGCAAACACGTTGACCTCGGTCGTCGCATCCTTGAATGCCTGAGCAGCGGCGTCTGCTTCCTTTTGCCATATTTCCGGGTTCAGGCCCTCGGCTAACAGTTCGTCAAGGTGCGCGAGCCGGGCCTCGTAAGCGAGCAGCGGGTCGAGCGAAATTATTTCGGCTTGGTTCGCTTGCTGTTTCGAGAATTCCTCGGCGGCGATTTTCTCGGCCTCGGCTAAATCCTCGAGCGCCTGCTGCGTGTCGACCAGCGATTGCCTGTAGGGATCGGCAGCCGCGCCCGCGGCGGCGAAAGTTTTAGCGAGCTGTCCCTGTGCAATGCTGTACGCCGTGACCGCCGCCGTGCCCTGCCCGAAAGTCGCGACCTGCTGGTCGAGGTCGGTCTGCATTTTTTGTATTTCGGCGAGCGCATCCTCGGCGCTTTTGACCTGCTCGGCGAGTGCCGCCTCGTCGACGAACGTAACCTCGGAACCGCCGCCCGGCTTGCCCAGCTCGTCTGTCGCCTTGTCGAGATTATTGACGGCCTCGGTCCATATCGCTTCGATTGCCTCGATGTCGTCGATTGCGTTTAGCTTGGCATCCTCGAACGCTTCGGAAATTTCCCCGCCCGCCCGCAATGCCTGCACGCGAATCGCGACCCATTCCGTCAGCGTGCCCGTTCCCGTGTCGGGCAGTTTCATATCGGCCACGCGACCGATAGCGGCAGCGACTCCGCCAATCATGGTTCCGAGCGCCTCGAACGCGCCCTTTAGCGCGACCGCAATCGACGCTAGGAACTTGAAACCGGCGGCAAGTTTCCGCGCGCTATCCTCGGCGTCGACCATATCCTCGGAGCTGTCGACCAGGTAGTCGGAAAACTGCACGAGCATTGGCAGGATAGCCGTCGCGAACTGATTGAAAACGCCCTTTGAAATTTCTTTCAGGTCTTTAAGACTGTCGTTGAACTCGTCGGCGAGCGCGGCGCTGGCATCCGTGACCGTGCCGCCCAGTTCGTCGAATCGTTCCATCAAAGCCCGGATGCCGGCCTCGCCTTGATTCAGGAACGGAATCAGTTCAGCGCCCGAGCGCCCGAACAAGTCCTGCGCCAGTGCATTTTTTGCTGCCCCGTCCGCCATGGTCGAGAATGCGTCCGCGACCTCGAGCAGCAATTCGTCCATGTCTTTTAGGGTTTTGTCTGCGTTCGTCGTCTCAATTTTCAGCTTGTCGAACGCTTTCGCTGGCGCTTCGATGCCGCTCGCCGCATCGGCAGCCGCGCTCGACAGCTTGCGGAATCCGGTTATGATTGAATCGAAACTCGTGCCCGACTGGTCGGCCGCGTAGCCGAGCTGCGACAGCGACTCGGTGCTGATACCGGTCACTTCCGACAGGTCGTGCAGCTCGTCCTGCGTGCTTATAGCCTGCTTGGTAAAAAACGCCAGCGCGCCCGCTGCGACAGCGGTCGCCCGCGTAAATGCCGATGCGAGGTCAGAGCCGAATTTTTTAAGCTGCCGATTAGTCCGGTCCGCCGCCCGCGCGGCGGCATCCATGCCGGTCACGAATCCGCCGACCTTGGCAATCAGGTCTAGCGTCAAAGTCCCTAGGCTACGGCTTGCCATTTATTGCTTTTCCTTCGCGCCGAACGTCGCCTTTAGGAACGCGATGACCTGCGACGGGTCGTCCGGGTCGGCTTCGGGTTCCTTCGGCCATGGCATTAGATAGTCGCGAACGTTCGGGCCTTTCAGGAACGGCGCGACCGCCCGGGCGATTGCCGCCTCGAATCGTAAATAAGGATTCAGCGGCCCGCATTCCCGCTCGAACGACAGCCAGCCCGTGAACTCTGCGAGTGACATGCGGTCCTTTAGTTCCTCGACGGTCATCCCGCCGAGCGCAAGCGCCAGTTCGTGCAGCTTGCGGTCGGCGGGTTCTAGTTTTTTGCGGCGTCTAGCCTGTTAACCTGCTTAATCGCCGCGACCATTGCGCCCGCAAGATTCGGATGCAATTTGTAGGCATCCTGAAAAGGGATTCGCTGCTTTCCATCCTCGCCCAGCGTGACGAGTTCGGAAATCATCGCAGCTGCTCGACTCTGATCCTTATTGTCGGCAGCCTTGAAAATGCGTTCCTGGTCGCCGATGCTCAACTGCCGGACGAATATATGCGCCTCGATTTCCTCGTCGCCGATGCTGAACCGAATCGGATGCTTTACCGGCTCGTCGGAAACAATGCCGCCGAAACTTCGCAGGTCGTCTAGTGTCGTCATCAGCTAACCGCCGGAATAATGATTGGCTCGCCAGAAACCTGAACGACGATGTTCGAGGTAATCTGCGAATTCTGCGCAAAAGAAAACGGATAGTCTGACATATACCCGACCAGCGTCAGCCAGCTCCGGGAAGTCGGCAGCGCCGAATAATCGTATTCCCCTTCCGAATCTAGCGCGGTCGCGCCGGGCAGAATCCCGGTTCCGTCCGACAGGCCAATCGCCCAATGTAATTGTTCGCCTGCGCGTTTCAGTTCGTGCAGTCTGATATGCGTCGCGTCCTGCGGGTCGAAGTAAATGCCGAACGTCATCTGCCCTGGCGTGCCGAGTCCGGCCTCGTAACTGCGAACCAAGTCGCGCAAGCATGTAACCTCGTTCTGCTCGAGTGTCACATTTACGCCGTCGATGCTGATAACGCATCCGACATCAAGCGCCGTCCCGGAATCCGGGTCGATGACATACATTTCCGTTCCTTGAGTTTTCATTCGGTTCCCCTCGTGTTTAACGCGGTGTCATAAATTCAATAGCGAAACTGTATCGGTACAGGTTCGTCGGCGGGTCGCGAAACTCGCCATTCCATGCGACGATGTAAGCGTCGCCCTCGATAGCGTCGCGAATCGCTCGGGCGACCTCGCGGGCCTCGCTCGCCGTCTTGGCGTAAGCGTCGACCTGTATGCCCCAGCGGTCAAGCAGCGGGCGCTGATTTAGCAGATTATCCGGCGCGCCGTAGGTCGTCTGCCATACGGCATAGGGACGCGATTCCCCCTGCGGCACGGAACCGAACGGCCACAGGCGGACCGGGTCGGTTCCGAGCAGCGCGACCAGCGGTGCATAAGCCGAGCAAATGTCGAATAGCGGCGGATGCATCAGCGTATGCGCGCGAGCGCCCTGTCGATTTCTTTCGCGAGTACGGTCGCGAACTTGTCCGTCGCCGGGTTAATGCTTTCCTCGAGCGCCGGCATCATAAAATGCTGCGCTCGGGTATTACTCGTGCCGAATTCCACGAACCGCCAATAGAACGTATCGCCGCCCGGATTCTCGGAGCTGCCGCCGGTCGCATACTGTTTGCCTGTTCGTTGCTTGCGTTCGTTGGTTTTGTTCTTAACGTAGGATTTCGCGCCGCCGAGTACGCCGACCCGGAACGCCGCGCCGCCCTCGCGTTTCGCGGTCCGCGACGCATAGCGAACCACGACGTTTTCCGCAATGCTTTCCGCAGTCGACGGGTCGTCGAGCTGCTTCGCCCGCCATTTCACATTGTCCCGAATCAGGTTCGACGCCTGCCGCCCGGCGGTTCGAACGGCTTTGCCCTGTATGGCATTCGTGAGTTTCGACAGCCGGTCGACTAATTCCTCGACGCCATGCAGTTCCCATGACAGCCAGTCCGAGCCAGTAGACAGCGCCATATCAGGCGACCTCGCTGCGGCGCAGCTCGTCGACAATCCCGACCAGCGCCTCGCCGCTCGCGATTTCTCCGAGCGTCCACTGTTTGAACGCCAGTTCGTGCGCCCATGGCTCGCGGCGTTCGTAGTGACAGACGCCGTCCAGACTCTGCGCGGCGACCGGCCACGCCATCGACCCGGCGTCATGGCAGACGGTCCAAACGCCGGCGAGCAAAGCGTCGACGGCAGCGTTGCTGTTATAGGTCACGACGACCGCCGCGCCCGATAGTGCGTCGGACAGCGGCCCGGTATCGGTCCGGCAGCCCGGAATGTTCTGCCCGTGCCCGCGCGCGAGCGCGTGCGGATGCGGGCGGAACGCGACCGGCAGCCCGAACTGTGCCGCTGCCTGCGCCGCGGTATGCTTGTACCATGGCAGCAGGTTCGCGCCGCGCAGCGACATGTCGCCGGGAACCTGCCCGACGAGCAGCACATACTGCCCGCCGCCGTGAATGTAACGCAGCGGCGCGAGTGCTAGGCCCATCGACCGGAAGCGTTTGCCGCCGTCGGGCGGATAGTCGGGAAACTGCCCCAGCCCGTTCAGACCGTTCCATGCAATCGAGGTATAGCTATACCGGTCGCCCATGTAACCGCGTTCCAGTAACAGCACATCCCGGCCAGCCGCGCGCAGGATTCGACCCTTTCGCCAGCCCCAGCAAACGGCCACGTTCGGCCCTAACTGCAGCGCGCCATGCCGTTCGAATCCGGCCTTGATAGCCGCCCCGGCTTTTATTTGATGCTGCCCGCTTGTCAAATAAAATTGCATACGACCCCGATGCCCATTCTCGAATCCGGCGCGACGAATTCGCGCGTCCTGTAGGCGTTCTTTATGCTCGCCCACAATACCGGAACCTCGACCGAGCGGCCGTGTACTTTTTCCGCCTGACCGTCGCCGGCGATGTCGTGGAATGCGACGACCGGCGCGAGGTCGCCATACAGTTGCCAGTCGCGGGTAACGCCCGCGAGTGTATGGTCGCCGTCGATTAAAACCGCATCGAACGGGCCGCGCGTATATATCAGCCGCCTGGTCGCCAGCGTGTGCGAATTGCCGAACAGCAGCGAGCAGCTGTAACCCTTCGCGTTCAGGTCGTCGACGACCCGGCGCAAATGCTTCTGAGACTTGTGCGTTCCCCATAACGAGCCGGGCAGGTCGACCGCGACGCCGCCTGAACCCGCCGGCAGCGAACTCATAACGGAATGAAACGTGTCGCCGTGCCGCGCGCCGATTTCGAGATAACGCCGGACGCCTCGCTCACGCAGAAACGCAACGAACGCCCGGAGCTCCGCCTCGTTCTGGCTGGGATTCCTGCCCGAGAAAGTGTGCAAGGTCATCGGCGCTTGCCATGGGAAAACAGCGCAGCGCCGAGCCGGGCGTGCAATTTATGACCTCGACCGTCCGCCGGTTTGCTTTGCCCCAATGCTGGAATTGCCCGGCATGTAAAGCTCGCTGCTTCGGCGGCGTGTTTTTCAGTCCGTTCGCATACGGCCCGAAAAAATGCGAACCTCTGGCGTCGAAGCCGTGCAGGAAAATCCGCGTCGCGCCCTCGCGCCGGGCGCATTCCAGCGCCAGCACTCCCGAATTTACGACGGGCATTTTCACTTGAATGGTTCGAGGGACTTTGTGAATCGAGAATTTTTTCCCTGCGAACTCGAGCGCCGCCGGGTAATGTCGCCACCAATCCATGTCGACCGCCGCGAGAAACTCTGCGTTCGGTGCTAAGGTCCATGCATTGTTTACCACGCCGAACGGATGCGGCAGGCGCAGCGCCAAAGCACGCGACGCCGACGGACCGGGCGCGAGCAGATGCCAGTCGCTCACAGGTCAAGCCTCACGCCCTCCCCGCACATCAGCGTCAAATGCTCGCGCATGGAATCCGCGTCGGGCAGCACGGCAAATATCGCATAGTATTTTCCGGCGTGTACGATGCGCATAGTTGCGTCGACGGGTTCGAAATGTCGAATGGTAATTCGATTGCGAACCTCGGACTGCTCTGCGCCTGCGGCGAAAAATTCGTTTCCGGAGCTGGCGTGTATGTCCGCCCACAGCTGCGCGACGCCCGCCCAGGATGTGACCTGTTCGCCCGTGACCGGATTCTGCAGGATTTCGGGTCGCTCCAGTTGAACCCAATGTCGAAGCGTGCCCGCGCCTATGGCTGGCATAGGTCAGCCTATCGAGGGCCGTCGCAACGGCTGCAGCATTGCCGTCGCGTTATTGCAAAGTACATAGCCGTGCCCGGCATCCGCCGGTACTTGACCCTCGTCGGCCGCGCCTCGGTTTTTGTACAGAAATTCCAGCTGTATCAGGCACGCCCCGCGCACGACTGCGCGAACTGTTTTGTCGCCGTTCGAATCGACCGCGACCGTCGGTTCGTCCTGTGAATCGAGCAGCTCGTCGCCGTTCTCGTCGACCTCGACCTCATACAAGCGCCATGCATCCTTTAGCCATAGCGCGACCTGCTCAGATGCGACCGGAATAAATATTGCGAGCCATTCGTCGTCGGGACCGCCGGACGAATCGGCGAACAGGCGCGACTGCGCCCGGGCCTGCTCAACTGTGACCAGCATTTCAGCCATGCGCGGCGCTGCCCTTTTTCAGCTTTACGGATTTAGGCGGCGCATAGTCTTTTCCCGCCGGGCCTTGGACGCCGTCTCGCCCCGCCTTGACAGCGAGTGTCCAGTCGTCCGGCTTTTCGAAACACGGCTTTGCCTGCGTGTCGCGCTTGGCGATCCATACCGAGCCGCCATGCGTCCATGAGTCGCCCGCTTTGGCCTGCGTTTCCTCGCGCCAATAGCCGCGATGTATGACGACGGGTAAATGCAGGACGAACTCGCGGCGAACCTCGCCGCGCTGAAATGTTAACGTAAGCCCGCGTTCGCCGTCGTAAGTCGCCGAAAAATTTTCCAGCTCGAACCCGTCGCGCCCGACTACCGGCCCTAAGTCCTGCGCCGTTCCGTTCGACAGCGTGACGACAAGATGCCCGTGTCGATTGATGATTGCCCCAGCCACGCCGACGCCCGGCTCGCCCGGCGGGCCGCGTTCCGGTCGGGCAGCGAGCGCCAGCTCGAGCGCCTCGATACGCCGTGACAAGGGCGACAGCGCGCCCGCGATGTAATCCTGCAGGTCGGAAACGAACGCTTTAACGTCGAACATAGCTCAGGGACTCCGGCGACTTTCGCCACAGGTAACGCAGCGCCTTGTCGGTTTCGCTTTCCTCGTCGGTAGGCAGCTCGCCCTCGTCATCCGGCGCAGGCGGCGGCGCGGGTTCGGGCGCGACCGGGTTTAGGTCGTCGCGTTCGGCGAGAATCCCGAGCGGGTAATCCTGATGCTGTCCCCACAGGGTATTCCCGCCCGCCGTCGACGACAGATTGAACTGCCGCCGGGCCTCGTCGGGCGTTTTGATTTTGCCGCCGACGAGTTTCGATTCCGTCTCGGCCCGCGTGCCCTCGTCCATACGCCACAAGGGTTCGAGATTTACCTCGACGCCCATTGGCAGGGAAATGGCGAGGCCATCGTCGAGCAGATTTTCCATGGCCTCGATTAGCGGGGACAGCGCGTCGCCATGGTATTCGATATTTATGTCGTGAGATTTCCAGCCCGCGGGCGGGTTGCCTATCCCGATTTTGTACGGCTTGATGCCGAATGGCTGACATATTTGCTCGTCGGAATATTTCATCTGTTCGACGAGCTGCGAGTCGGCGGCTTTCATGCCGAATTGCGTATACTTGATGTCCGCGCCGATAACCGCCGTTCGACCGGAATTGTCGCCGGTAAAATTTTCGTTCCAATAGTGTTCGAGCCGCCGGGCGTCGGCGTCATCGATCCCTGCGGGCGCGGTCAATATGCCGCCTGGGTTGCCGCCGTTCTGGAAAAACTGCGAAGCGTTGCGCAGTATGCGCAGGTTTTTGACCGCTGCCCAATGCGCCGCACAGACCGGCGGAACTCCGATAAGCGGATGATAGAATGCATTCATTCTGTCGTGAATGATTTCACGCGCCGGGATGACGACATCGCCCTCGGCATAGTCGTCCACGAAGTCCGGCAGCGGCGGCAGGTTCCACGTTCCCCGATGCTGTATTCTGTAGAATACATCGCCGGAATCGGACACTAGCGGAACGACCTTGCACGGGTCGAGCGAATACAGCGCGTTAACGATGCCGCGCGCGTCGCGCCCTTTCAGAATGTAGGCGTTGCCATTTATCAGTTTTGCGACCGACCACGATTCGCGGAACTGTTGCGCAGTCTGATAATAATTCGGCTTGCGAAGCACAGGCCAGAACGGCGAATTTTCCTCGACCGGTTTCCATATACCCGCCGACAGGCGGACTAGAATAAATGGCAATTTCGCGATGTCCTGCGCGATGCGGGACACGCAGGCATAAAGCGCCGGATAACTCAGCAGGTCGGAATATCGTTCGTCGATGTTACGCTGCCACGCGCCCTGAAATGGCTCGTGTATCAGATGATGCCAGCCGCGATAATCGGGAACCGGGTTTAGCAATTTTTTCCGGATGCTTAGCTCATATCCGAAAATATTCATTCAGTCCTCTGCGCGCAGATCGCGGCGCGAATATTCGCCCGCTGCGGTTTCGGATTTCTTGGGCCTGCCGCGTTTCTTTTTCGGTTCCTCGGCTGTGAGGTCGACGCGATGCACGAGGCCGACCCGTTCCAAAATTCTCGCATACTGCTCGCCGAGATTTTTGCGCTTGCCGCCGCGCGTGTATTGAACGAGAACTTTCCCCATATCCTGCCCCTCGAAACAGGGACGGGCATTCGTGCCCGTCCCTGTCTAGCGGTTATGCGCTGTTAACTGCCGATGCCCCAAGTAACGCCGGACAGCCACGCGACCGCATCCTCGCGGGCGCGTGCCCAATTGACAGACCGTTCAGCCAGAAATGCGAGGCTGTTAGTCTGAAACATGGAAACGAGCGTCGTTTCGGCGGGCGTTGTGGCGCTGGCGTTTGTGGGCGCGTCATCCATTTCGAGCGATGCCTCGCCGCTGACCCGGATTTCGAGGCCGGACTCGTCGGCGTACAGGATGTCCCGAGCGTTGACGAGGGCAACGATTGAACCCTCGGTATCGCGGACCATGTACTCGGAGACAATCGCCGGCAGGCCGAACAGAATTCCGCCCGACATTCCGATGCCCGGGAATTCGGTCTGCCCCAGCGGGTTTTGCAGCAACGACAGGGCGAGGGCCGTCGAACTGGACATGATCCATACGCCAGTCGACAGCGGGTTATTACCCGCAATGAATGCTGCAGCCAATGCCATGAAATCAGCGCGAATGGCATCGGCGTCGCTGCCAGATGACGGAATCGCCGTGACGCCGTTCAGTATCGAAGCCGGCGAAACGTTCGCCACTTCGGCTTTGCCCGGGTCGACGAAATCGATGTCGAGCCGTTCGACGACGCAGCGCGCCAGTTCCTCGCGCAGTTTCGTGTCGGCTTTCGGGTTCGAGGATTTCAGCAGCTCCATGGTCGCGACCGCAATCGCGGCGACCTTGCGCGGCTCGAGCGTTGTGCGCCCATAGCCCCAGCTCGTCAGCGGCTTCGCCTTGCCCTCGCCGACCCATTGGGCATTGCCGCCACTGGTCTGCGTAATTACGGGCGTCCGGAACGGAATCTCGTTAAGCGACGGAATGCCGCCGGTTCCGAACTTTCCGAGAATCGTCATCGGTCGCAGGTATTCGAGGAAATCTGCGACGACGCCTGATTCCGCGGATACGAGACTCCCGGCCCAATCCTCGTTTTGAGTATTGGCTGCCGGAACCGCCGCCCGCAGTAGCAAGTGAATTCCCTCGTCGTCGGGGTAAATGCTTTTGCCGATGTCGATTGCACTCTGCTTGTAAACGTGAGACAGGCCGAGACAGCGCGTATAGCGCGCGAACCGGATGCCCGGCGCGGCTTGTACCGGCGGGCGTTTCAGCTGCAGCGCCGAGACGAAACCGCCGTTTACACTCTGGCCTGCCCGCTCGGACGGCTCGACCGGCTTGGCACTCGATGCCGCCTGCCGCTCAAGGTAGGCCAGTCGGCCCAAGTCTTTTTCGAGCTGCTCGCATTCGCCTTTAAGCGTGTCGAATTGTTCGCCCTCGGCGGTATCAAGCGAACGGCCCTCGGCGACTGAGGTCGCCATAATGTCCTGCATTTGCTTGTCTTTTGCCTGATGCGTCGCCTTTAGCGAGGCAATCTGTTGTGCGTAATTCATTGAAATATTCCCCTTTTCACAGGTAGCAAAAAACCCGCCGTTTCGGCGAGTTAACCTGCGGCCCTCTGGCTACCGTGCAACGGGTAGCAATGCCCGCCCAAAGTGAAACGCGGCAGCTAATGCGACCGCGTTTCGGCAAATTCTCAAGTCGGCCTGATAAGCCGAACCCCGCCGCCGCGCGGTCGGGGATCAATCAGCCGCACGCCCTGCGTCTGCAGGCGCGGGCAATATACATCGAGCGCCTTGACCGAGTGAACCCGCGCCGCTGAATTGGCGGCCACGGTCACAAGCGACAGTTCGATAACTTCGGTTTTAATAAAGCGACGCCCGCCGTTTTCCATGAATGCGGATTCGAGCGCGCAGAATCCAATCGACACGCCCCGGACAAGGTTAGACTTGACCGACTGCCACGCCCTGTCGAGTATATTTTTTAGCTCGCCTGGCTCGTCGATGCTGGCGAGTTCCGCCGAGAATTCGATGCCGGCCTCGGTCGGTTTTTTGAACGTAGCGTGTCCGACCGGCATGTCGTGCTGATGCTGCCAAAGTAGCGGCAGCGGGTTTTTATAGGCGACCCCCAGCGGCTCGACGATGTCGCCCATTCGGTCGACTTCCGGGGTCGTGGCTACGCCGACAATGCGGCGGGCCTCGCTGTCGATGTCTTTAACGTTCAGCGCGTACCATGCCCTATGCAGCATTGCGTTCCCCTAGCCGAGTGCCATTAACAGCATTGGCGGCTTTTGTATTTCCATCGCGTGCGCCGCGCCGATTGCCATTACCAGCGCGACCGCGGCGTCGATCTTATTCAGCGACTTCTGTTTCGCGAGCCACTGATTTTCCCATTTGTCCCGGTCCACGACCGCCGACATAATCGCCGAAATCAGGACCGGGTTTCGCCTGAGCCGGATGCGGCGCTCGAGGATTGTTTCCTCGGTCAGTCGCAACGAGGCCGGGAACCATAACCCGTCGGGTTCCCGCCCGACCCGCTTCGCCGCCTTTTCCATTTCCTCGGACGGCTTGCCCTTTTTCACGCCGCCCTGCGGATGCTCGACGAACGGCAGGTCGAGCGACAGGTCGGCGGCGTCCGTCTCGAATCGGCGGAATGCGTACCGATCATAAGCCACCATTCGAACGTCGAAATCGCGGTCATATTCCACTAGCGTCTGTGCGACATGGCGGAAACTGATGCTTTCCCCTGCCGGCGCGTGCAGGAAACCCTGCGCCGCCCATAACCTGAACGGGATTTTGTCCTTTTCCTCGCGCGCTTGCAACGTATCGCCCGGCGTCCACGCCTCAATCCATGCGTCGAACGTCGGCTTGCGCAGCGTTACCGGCTTGCCGTGCCGGTCGAATCCGGCGACCTCGACATCGCCGGTCCGGACCACGGCAGCCAATGCGGTTATATCCCGATTCTGCGAAAGGTCCAGCCCGATTGTCACTGGCGCGCCCTTGTGCATGGCGGGGTCGAACTCGACCAGCAGCGGTTCGATTGCCTCGCGCGACATCCATGCCGTTGCCGCATCGGTCCACGTACAGAAATGCAGCCGCAGGATATTGTTCTGTTTCGTCGGAATGTTTTTCGCCTGGCTGACGACGCCGGCGAGATAATCCTCGGTAATCGTGACGCCCAGCAACGGATTCGCCTTGCGCCAGCACGACGGGTCGTTCAGCGGGTCGTCGCCCGGGTCGAGGCTGCAAATGTACGCGAACGTCGAGTCGTCGATAACAGCGCCCAAGTACGTCAAGTCCTGCGGCGCGTCGTGATTCCCGGCGGCGACCTTGCACGCGAACTCGTGTTCGGCATAGCAGACCGAATTCCGGTCCGACCCCGAGTTCGTAATCATCAGCAGCAACGGCTGCCGGCGGAACTTGAAACCGCGTTCGAGCATTTCAATTACGCCGCCGTCGGGATGCTCGTGCAGCTCGTCGACCAGCGCGAAATGCGGGCGCGGGCCGGAACCGGTTTTTTTGGTTTCGCGCGACACGGGACGAAAAAACGAACCGTTGCGCAGGTAGGCGAGATTATATTCGCGTCCTGGCCCGCCGCTGCGTTGCAGGCGCTTGTCGAGGTCGGGCGATTGCCCGACCATTTTCACGGCGTCGCGAAAGAGTATGCTTGCCTGCTCTTTAGTAGCGCCCGCCGAATAGATTTCCGCGCCCGCTTCGCCATCGGCGACCAGTCCGTATAATCCGATTCCGCCTGCTAGTGGCGACTTGCCGTTGCCCTTTCCTTGTTCGATATACGCGCGACGAAATCGTCGGAACCCGTCGGACTTTCGAAACCATCCGAACAACGAGCCGACGATAAACGCCTGTGCCTCGTGCAATACGAACGGCTTGCCCTCGAACTGTCCCTCGGACAGTTTAAGTTTCGATTCGAAAAAACGGATAGCGCGCTCGGCGCTTTCCTTTTTCCAGCGTAGTTCCTTTTTCCTTTTCAGGTCGTCCAGGTGACGGCGGCAAGCATTGCGAACATGCGGCCCGGCGATGATTTTGTTTTTAACGACCGCGCGTGCGTAATCTGTCGTGCGGTCAATCATCGAAATATTCGTCTGTTTTTTCGTCGGGTTTATAAATTCTGTTTCGTTCGTCTGTGAGTCCGAGTTCCGCCATGTAGGCGCGCAGTTGTCCATCCTTGGCGGCTAGGAAAGTGAAGGGAGCGAGCTGGGATTCCTGCCATAGCTGACAGAATCGAATGGCCGTCGCTTCGCGCGAAGCGTCGAGCCATGTCGCCGGCTCGATGTAACGTTTCCATGCTTTCGCGGCTTCGCCTTTCAGGAACGACGGCTTTTTCAGCGGGCCGAATTGTTCGAGTGATTCCTCGGCTTTTTTCCGGAGCTGTTCCTCTTTTCCATGGCGCGTGACATTGCGAACGCCCGTTACAAGTCGCAATGATGCCGCCTTTTTTTTCCTGCCTGCTTGTGCCATTTTCAATATCTAAACTTTCGGACTTTGAAACGAAAACCCGGAATATTCAT